>Ga0126342_10011676_pt1 | contig 15681 bp, 17 predicted proteins | sample Cyp1metagenome_FD_92528 | JGI IMG/M metagenome (GOLD analysis project Ga0126342, IMG submission 92528) | Coral microbial communities from Lord Howe Island, Old Settlement Bay, Australia - Cyphastrea 1 metagenome | ecosystem: Host-associated > Invertebrates > Cnidaria > Coral ...
CCGTCCCGGGTTAAAGGTGACACCAAGGTTGTGTCTATGGCTAACTGCACACCGCCCCACAGATCCAACCCATTTGCGATGACTTCGATACGGCGGTCATCGTGGCGGGATAAGTGCTGCACAAGTAGCCTCCCCACATTTTTTTGCGTTCAGTTTGCTTTAAAATCTAAGTTTCCTCCCCGGTGCCTTCCTGAACAACTTCCTGCATTCATGTTGTTTCAATACCCCCGGTGCCCAACAGCAATTTCCTGCATTCATTTGGTTTTACATGTGGTGCCCCCGTGGCCTCCCCTGTGCGTCTCAACAATTTCCCGCGCTCATGCGGTTTCAATATCTAAGTCTCCCCCTCGTCTCTCCACAGTTTCTTGCATGCACCGTCATTTGGGTTCAATATCTAGGTTTCTAATTTTCCCCTCTCCCACTTGCCTCTCTCTCACCAATTTCCTGCGGCAATCTGGCCTCAATATTTACATGTCCCCCCGTTTCTTTCAACACCTTCTTGCGTGCATCTTGTTTCGATATCTCAATGCCCCCATCCTGTGCCTCTCGGCAGTTTCCGGGCATTCATTTGTTTGTTCCAAAACTTTCCTCTGCGTCTCTCAATACTTTTCTTGCATGCATCTTCATGTGCCCTCAATTGGTTTCAATGTCTACGCTTCACCCCTCATCTCAACAATTTTTTGCGTTCATACTGTTTCAACATCGTTTTTTCCCTTCCCCCTATGCCCTTCAATTTTTTGCATCCCTTTCGTTTCATACGTAGGCTTCCTCATTGGCCTTTCCACCACTTCTTACGCTTTTGTTGTTTCAATATCTGAACCCCCCCTGCATCAACAACTTCTTGCACGCATCATGTCTCCATATCTACATTCCTCCCACCTGTGCCAGGTCCAAAAAGCATGTACAAGTTCAACAAAAAAAGGTGCCAAGGCCTAAAAACACCCAGCCCAATGTTAGCACCTATAACAATGGAGTTCCCCCCCCCTCAAGGTCCACGAAGCAGGTGCACAGCTCCAAAAAAAAAAGGCCGAGGCCAGAAACTATCAACGTAGTTGTCAAAAAAAAAAACCGGGCCCGGGAAAAAACCCAGCCAGGCCCCCCAAAAAAAAAAAAAAACGGCTCCAGAAAACGCACAGGCAAGTCCCCCACAGTTTTCGTGCCCCCAGGTCCCACAAAAAAATCCGGCCAGGTCCGAAGGACACGTACAGGTCCAAAAAAAAGGATGCCCAAGTCCAAAAAAAATACCATGCATCCTTCATAAAATGGGAACTCTTTATGGAATGACGTCTCCGTCATCTCCACGAAACGTCTCTCCACAAACGACGCGTATGCAAAAACACGCCGCACGACATCGTGCAACAATACAGTTACCCGTTATCCTCTATAAAATGTTGTTCCACTCCAGGTGTTATTATCTTCGAAACGTTCGTCCAACATGGTACAATTTATGCCTATGAAATGCCTTTTCCACAGTTGGTTGCTAACCCATCTGACTTGATTCATTCGCGCAGCGACGTGCAACTTTACTGATTACAGTACATTACAATATGTATAAAAGCCCGGTATGTGCCGGCATGTGCCGGCCATATATGGGGACATTTTTCCCTGCCCAGCCTGCCAAACACCCAAAAAAAAAACTAACTAAAGGAAACAACATCTTAAAAATCAAGGTTGCCCCTATGCTTCTCTCTATGAAAATGAAACGCACGTTCCTTTCACAGCATGGTCAATAAATAAGGGTTATATTTTGCAAAGATTCCCTCCTATACAATGCATCACCTACAACATTTTGCGCCTCTCTATCCTCTTTGATGCTGGGAAGGAAACCCTCTATAAAATGATAAAATATGGAACTCTGGAAATGCATTTTTTGGAGCAAGTTTTTTACAAAATGAATCCCGGAACAGTATTTTATAGACGTAAAGCATATCCATTTTATAGAGGAACAACTAACGGATATGTTTTCGTGATCAAATCACGGTTTCACTTGCAGTTTGTTTATTGGGATCGGCCCGAAGAAACGCATTTTTACGGTGTGAAGGACAAAACCGTGCCGTTCCAACTTCGTTTTTTTGCCCTGTTGTCGTGGCGAGGTTGCAGCACAAAACATTCTATATGATTTCAAACCGCGTCGGAGCCACATTGCGTTGGGAACCATACATTTTGAAAACAAACATTGTGTCAAGAAAAGGAACCACAGACGAACAAAAACTTGCATTGATAAGTATAATTTTTTGATAGGGTACCATAACCATCCATTCAAAAAAATTAACGGATCATAGGTCAAAGACAATCAAAGACCATAATTTCAACTTCCAACGGGCGCAAAACAAAGTGTGTCGAACCATCTGGTTCGGGGACCCGGATCATCAAACCATTCGGTTCGATTGTGCAGGAAAGGAGTTGGTGACAGCAGTCAGGATCGGAATCCAAGCCATTGTTGCGACTTCCATTCGGGCGTGCACATGGGCGCACGTTTTTGCAGGCGTGGAGCGCAATTCAATGCAAGCAAACCCTTGGTGCTGACCAGCAAAGCACTGCTACCCCCAGATTTGGTAACAGACAAATTTTAAAAAAATCGTCCCAATACGATTCAGCATGTCGACAAGCCGATTTGGCATCACCAGATAGTCTGCTTATATTCCAACGTTGCCCCTGCCACACGGACATGTTTTGTTATTGCGGAAAGGGCGTTATTGCATCGCGGGAACACGGTTTGGCATGTCAACGAACCAATTTGGCAACCGTGGGAAAAGTTATGGGATGTTGACAACACGTTTTTTCTCTATCGCAAAACGATGTTTCAATTGGGACGTTGCGGACGTCGGCGACTCTTTTGGTGCATCTATCGTGACAAGTTGTTCTGGCATGTTGAAGCAATTCCCCAGTCTATTGCGAAACATCGTTTTGACATGTTGACAGGACGCCATTCCAATCGCAAAACTACGACTCTTTCGGATGTTGAGAGTTTCTTACGTTGTTAACACAACCGATCCCACGAACTTACGACAAAACGGGGAAACGGAAAACGCACCATCGCTCATCAAAAAGTACTCCGGCAACACACCCCACACAGCACAGTGTAGAAGGTAAAGAATCAATGTACCAAATACAAGCAACAGTAGTTATGGAACAGTAGCGAGTGAGGTTAAACATGATCACAAATGCAACAGCTATGTCTATCAAACAAAATCCTCATACAAGAATTTCCTACGAGCATCCCAAGAAAACATTCTGACCAGCACCGATCTTCAGATCGTAACACAAAGACCTCTCGAGGAGCATTTGTGAACAATCTCCACCACATCTTAGTGCAACGACCAGTACGAGAACATGTACAAACACCATCAAACACTTAAAGGACCTACAGAATTTTTCCCGGACCTCTTCAAGAACTTCTCACAGGGACCGGTGCAAGATCGTGCAAAGGTACCAAACAACATGTCACCAGGATCTCCCCAAGAGCTTCTCAAAAGGGCTTGTAAAAGACCACGACCAAGATCTTCATGCCAGGACCCCGAAGGGAAACTCACAAGATCGTCATAAAAGGATCTGCTGCTGCTGGAGCGAATCTTACAGGATCTTGAGGTAAGAACCTCCCAAGTGCCTCTGAGAGAGGATCGCCCCAGAATCTCCTCAAGACCTTCGGTTAAGAACCTGAAGCGGATCACGCAAGGACCTCTTAGAAACGAATTTAGCCAAACCTCCACAAGAACCAATTTTGTCCAGAAGTCGGAAGTTTGAGTTTTAAATTTCCAGATATATATATATATATTCGTTGATATATTCGTTGATATCATGGTTTGAAAGAAATTTAGAACCGTTTGACACGGAAAAATGATGCCAAAAAAAAACGATGAAAAAAAAAAAACACCACTCAGAAATGCAGGGACGTGACCAAGTAGAAGAACGCCGAGGCACTTGAAGCAGGAGGCAGCAATTGACATCAATTGACACAGCAATGGTTTTGGTTTTGATTCCAGGTTTTGTGCGGGCGCCTTCTTGGTCCGCATAATCGACGCAAGAAGGTCGGGTCGAGTCGTGCCCTTGAGTTCTCAGTGTCCCAAGAGTTCGATCCTAACCCACTTTGCAGTCTGACGGAGCGCGCGCATGAAGCGTTGGGGTTGCCAAGTCCGAGTATGGAAGTGCCATTGACAGAAAACGTAGCAGAGAGATGCACATGCAAAACCAATGCCATGGGGTTGAACCTCGCGGCATGAATGTCGTAAATCAAAATGTGTTCATACGTTTCCATGTCTTGCCAAAAACAAAATGCATTTGTTTCTCGAAAGACACTGTTGGATGATGTTAATTTGTTGTGTAGCACGGAAACATGGAGGTCACAACGTGAGGGAATCTACACAGCAACCGAATACAAACAGTGTTTGTAAAGTAACCAGAATGCTTCTCAGTGCTAGATCAAGGTCGGCGTATGTGTTTCCAAAGCAATGATACAAGACATGTCGGATGTGGTTTTGCCCAGATGTTTGAACAAATCTGTGCATATACGATATCTCGAATCACTAACGGGCCGGTTGTGAAAGAAACGCTTGTAATTATTCCTATGGCTGGGGATTGCAATGCCATTGGTACAGCCTTAGATAACGATGATGTGATGTGATTGTGGATGCTTGCAGTTGCGTGGAATCATGCGGAAAACGGCGGGGTTGCTCACAAAGCCGCCAAAGACAATCCAGTGTTTCCACGAAGATGTGTTAGACACATAAATGTTGTGCCAATTGATTGGATCTGCAGGGTCGTGTTTTGCGCAGCAAACGTCGAATTTGAAAGTTCAATTTTTGCCGTCACCGTGTGTATTGGATGTATAAGTTAACCTAACGTCAGCCTAACGTCGTGGAAATCGGAAAAAAAAAAGTTGCTGAGATGGTTCGGAAATGTTCAAACTCGAGGCACCAAATGTTGACTCCTGTTGATGGTCTTCTTTGACCAAAACGTTCGGCAACAACTGAAAGTCTCCAAGAAATATGGAGTACAGCGTTGGCAATTGACAACCGTCCTTGATGTCAACTGAACAAGATGTGCGACGATTGCAGCTGCAACCGAATGGATTCCAGAAACACTGCGAGCATGTGTCTGTGTGTTTCCTACAAGCTGTTTCTTTGATGTGTTTCCGCACATTCTTTTGTGAGAATATGGATGACATTGCTCTGCGGTTGAATGGTATATATAGAAATAGAAACAATGCTAAACCGATGACAGTGTCAAGTAGAGAGGAGTATCTTAGGGGTCAAAACAGGAAAGGAACCTGAACCCAACAAATTTCCCAACACCGTCTCCAAATCTACCCAATAGACTCCACGCGTTGAGTTCACCCAAGGACAAGCTGGGAGACACGAAGCCCACCAATCCTGCGTGGATGACACTAACTTTGGACACGTTTTTTCTGTTGGCGCCGGACCAAGATTACTGAATTTTTCTGGAGAAGCAAGCCACATGCTTCAGGTTTCATTCACGCCCGACTTACTTCCACATTTCTTTCGCAAGGTGTTGACGCCAACGCGATATACGGCTTTGCTCCATTCTCGCGCGGTCACCGACGACGGCAACGCAGGCAACAACGTGCAAAGCACTTGCTCTTTTTGAAACGGCTCCAACGACGTTGCTGTGTCTCCTGCCTGCATTTGGAAGCCCAGCACGGCTTCAAACCACTGGCGCGGGTTGTTTTCACCCGCACCAGCTGGTATTTTGTGAGACAGTCATCACAGGAGGACAAACAACCTCTATTCATCTCCCAGAAATATAAAGCAGAATGAACTACTTGACACGTTCATTTTCCCAAGTTTTTGGTTTCAACACAATACCTTCTGAAATAACATCCGAATTAAAACCTGCCATTGCGATTGTCCCACTGCCTGTCTGATCTCCTGGCCTCTCTCCTTGTGGAGAGACACCACTCCAAGTCCACTTCACATTGCCATCCCATTTCCTAGAACTGGTTAAAGGAAAATCAATGGGAAATCCCCTACAATCACTTCTGGGGTGCAATTCAGTACTGGATCTGCTCATTCTGGGGTCCCATATTAGGGGTGTTTGATGTCTGACTTTCCCACTTTTCCTCAACTCATCCCCATGGAGATGGTTTCAGATGCTTCTAGGATACCTACAATATCCTCTGGTCATCTACATAAATCCCAGCGACGGAAAATCCTCCTTTTGTAGATGATTATCCCGGATTTTCCCATCAATGAAAATGTCTAGCATATTATGCCCCGATCAAAAGAATGGTCTTTGGAGTGGCAACGGCGCTAGACATTGAAACCACACCCTCAGCGTCATCGCAACTTGATCGCTGCTGCAGCTGCTCCTGTCACTGAAAATCATTTGTCGATGGATTGGTTTAAGGCCAATGCCACAGGAAATCACTAAATCATAGTTTCAAGTCCCCACTGTGCGGCTTCTCTACAAATTTTATCAAATGGTCCTTTCAATTCGGGGAATTGAGTTTGTTTCTGATCGTAAAAATTGAAAGTCAAGATTCGGTTTCACGGCAAATGTTTGGCTCCATCTCTTCCCACCATGTCAACCCCGGCTTCGCAAAGCCGCTTTTGTGGTTGAATCGAGGGTCCATTTTAGCCAGCTAACAGATCCACTTACTAACCTTTCATCACCTTTTGGGGGCTGACCCCGAACCATGGGTCAGCCAGATGTTACCAGATGTTCTTACTCGCGGGGTGACATTTGTTGACATAGGGAACGATTGCAAGATGTGTATTGGATCCTTGTAGATCCATAATTGTTCATGTATCATCATGTATCCATGTCCCCAGTAGGATGAACTATAAATTACCCTGAAAAATCCCCGGTTCATGATCATAGTGGCCCATCCCAAGAACCCTCCACAGAAACGACCAAATCTCCTCCGCGCTTTTTGGGTTGCGCCATATCCGCCAAACGCTCCAAGTTCACGCTTCTGGCGATGCTGCCAGTCAGACGACCCCACCTTACCATAGTAGATGGTTGATAAGCCCTTAGAATCGTTGGTTATTGCTTGTTGAGTAAGCCCTTCAAAAACCCAAACCATTGTTGAAGGTCACCTTTGAGGGGGTTGGCCGAATCTATTCATTCCTCTTCCCGCAAGCTTCTCAGCGAGAACACTGGGTCTGCATATAGAACCTCCTACTGAAGAACTCACTATAGCCACGCTCAAATTATCTCAAATTGCCACAGGGCCAGAAAATTCACAGACGTGGCCCAGGTGGTTTGGAAACGGGGCCGCTGCCTTTGGCTGGTCTGGTTGTACATCAGGCAAACCTTCTCCCCAGGCGTCGGATCGTACCTGGGACATCAGGAGGCTCGATCGCCCTCAAGAAATAAGTGAAGGGTCGTCCCCCTAGGTTTTTTATCCCCCAAAACAAATCCAACCCCCAAGGCCTCAGTTGTATATACAGAACTTAGACATATACACTTGGATATTAATGATTTTTATATGATTTTTATATGATATGATATGATATGATATGATATGATATCATGTGATATGATATGATATCATGTGATATGATATGATATAACTAGTTCTAGTTCTACCGCTCGTCCCTAAATCCAAGGCACCCATCATCCCATCCCCACCACCACCAGCCGCAGCATGGCGCACCCGCGCGCCGTCTTGGGCGCCGAGAGCCGCGCGAAGGTGGCCTCGACATCCTTCGCCTGGACGCGGCGCTGCACCAGCTCCTGCTTGGACGAGTGCAGGGCCTGGGCTGCGCAGCTGGGCAGGTGGCACCTCTGGGCAGGCTGGGCTGGGCCTATGTGGAATAGGAGTGTTCAGTTCAGGCACAAAACAAAAATAAAAATATACGATGAGCTGAAAAAAACAGTGAAACATTAAAATATGTAAAACAAGTTTCAAAATGATAGAAGATTAAAGGAGTGAACAGTGCCCCCAATGAGGACCTGACGATGAGCTCCCCAGAATCGGTGGCTTTGCCCCTGCAAGTTGAGCAAGTGCATAACGAGCCCAACAAGGTTCGAGATTTGTGGCACCGTTGAAAATGCACCAAAGCGACATGAGTCAGTCAAACAATTTCTTTCCAGGCAAAAAATGAAACCAGTCGCTTCATCTCATCTCAGTCAAAAAGTCGAAAGGGTCCAATTCTGTCCAAAACAGTCTCGCCCTGACTCCAGAGGCCACCATGGTGCAGAAAACAGCGTTACTGCGACCAGAAACCAAAAACATGTCGCACCTTTTGGGCCCTGCCAATCGCTTCAAGAGATCTTCCAACTGGCAGCAAACGCGGCTCGCTGGCTCTGGAATGTGGCATGGGGGAATGGTGGCTTCCATCGTACTTCATCATCCCCCCAAGAGTAGTGGTTAGGGTTTATTGCCTCTCGGTTGACATTATTGAAACTATTCACTGGCCATCTCAGGAACCTAAATTGGAGGTACCTACCATATATATATATATATAAGGCCTATTTTTTAGGCCTAAATCTCAGGGAATATCCCCACAAAATATGGCCAAACATATGGTACTAACGTACCTCCATTTTAGGATCCTGAAATTCCCATTGAACTATGGCAGATCGGCAAATCTCAAGGTCTTTGACCAGCTGGTTCAGGTCTTGATCCAGCTACTTGACCAAAGATCCCTGGAGTTACCCAAGGTGGCCTGTTCCTTCTCTAGGACTTCTCTGCGTCCTGGTCACAGCGGGCTGGGTGGTTTTTATCATGAGGAATAATATGGAGTATGGAGGGGATGAACAAACGGACAAGACAAAGATCATTGGATTGGTTTTCAGGGGTTTATTTACAAGAAATCGTGGTTGCAATAGGGGGGAATCCTAGAAATTCTCCCTTCAACCAAAGTACGAGAAGGACAACATCGACACTAAACAAACAAATGTTGCTTCAGATTGATTCATATGGTTCAGCACGACCATATGAAGTAACAGCTAACAATCATTGGTGATTGTTCGTTTGCCCATCCTGCTGAGAAAACACATGTGAGTCATGGGGGAGAAAGTCATCCCATGTTCGTGGGGACATGAAACCGCCGTAGCCATTTAAGTCGCACATGAGCTGGTGCATCACGCTGGCTGACAAAAGGACAAAAAAAGGTAAGTTTCCAACACAGGTAGCAAAGGGAGACGTACCAGATTTGATGATGTTGGGAATGGTTCCACTTCAAACATCGAAAAAACACAGAGACAATTTGGCTCCTGAGCTCCAGCGATCTGCAGGTGGCTTGATGCGCCGCGGCTGGCACAACTCCTCCTGGCAGTGGATTTACTCCGGCTGCACTGCTGGAGAATCGATCTTAGGAGAGCTCCCGGAATTATCTTGAGGGGCAAGATATGAACATGATAACATACATGTTTCATCATGATTCATCATGTTTCATTGGTGGCTTGGGGCCTGCCAAGAGTTTGGAAGGAGTTCCCAATTTCCAACATCTTTGCCAGAAAACGTCCACCTTTTTGACAAGTTTCACGCTGTTGACTCTAAAAGAAAGGTTAGGTCCCCATGTTCTTGCAATTATCTTCCTTGTATTCCATCTTGGTTGGCTAAACAGTTCCCACACTTCGTTGTTGAAATCCCCGTTTCGCTGTTTCCACCGTTGGCAGCTGCAACCGCGCCTGTCGCTGGCGATCATAACGTCGGCCACGAAACCGCAGGTAGGTCTCTAAGACCTGGGTTTGGCGGCCCCGGTCAGACATCTGCTGGGAACCCAGCCTGAAAGATAACCAGGGTGCAAAACAAGAATGTGTTTGCACATTCAAAATCTGATGGATCAAGTCCTGACCTTTGTAGTTTGTACTTTAGGCATTTCAGGCGTCAAACTTACAGCTCCTACAGCTTGCGGAACTCAGAAGCTGATCAAAATCCTGGTGCCCTACTAAACCCCCAAGAGCACGGGTATACGGATGTTGATCCCCCCACAATATACCAATATAGGTTTCGCTCCATCCCCTTGTTTATCCCTTCACAAACCCTACATGGGCTACTGATCTCCAACCGATGCCCTGCAAGAATCCGCCATGGCACCAGCTGCTCTCCGAAACTCAGTGGAACCTCTGCCTCTGCCTGCTGGAGCCCAACGGGCCAACTTCAGCCGGCCGGGGTAACAGTGTGGCAAAGCTTTGAAAGGGCCTGTGTTGGATCCTGTGTAAATGTGAAGGTGTAGAAACTTACATAACTGGATGATTGTGCAGCGGCAGGCTTTTTGTCAAACAATTTGACAAAGAACTGTTCTTTTGCGATCCATACCCTAATGGCAACTGGTCGTAACCCAATCCGTCTATGGCAACGCCCGCAGCTGCCCCAAGCGGGTCCTCGCTGCTGGATTGAGAAGCATCCTCAGTGCGTTGCTTTCCAGCATTCAACGGGGCCCTATCTTCCTTTCCCAACAAAGTCCGTGACCCATCTAGTCAGCCTTACCAGTTTTCAGCTCAGCCACCCAGATATGATCCCCAGCTACGGTGGGGTTGAGCCTGCCATCATCTGCCACCCCTGCTACCCCTGCCCTTCCATCAAAGCCCAGGAACCCACTGGGAGTTCCCATCCAAGAAGGCCTGGAGGCAGCGGCAGAAACATCAACAGCAACCAGCCCTTGGATATCTTTGTGACAAAAAAACGGCTATGGCACGGCATGGCTCAAGGCTAGCTCCTGTCCAAAAATGGGATGCCTTTTAATATACGTAGTGGTTTCCGCATGATTCTTTCTGGTCTTGGGTCATGCAGGACCTCCTTCACCCCCCAGCACGCACGGTTTTGTTTCCGTGGCCGTCGAAGTTTCGAGGGGTGCTGGTCACATGGCACTACGTACCCTGCGAAAGGATCGGGTGCACTGTGTGACCTGGCACTGGGGGACCTCCACAGGAGCTGGAAGCACATATTCATCACATCCCTAAAAGTCCAATAACAAGATCGACCAACAATAGTAGCGATCATCGACAGTTAACCCAGGGGTAAAAATGAGACATTGGGATTTTCTGAGTATCATTGGTACTGGTCAAAACCAATTTGGGTGGGCAAACTTCCACAACTACCAGCTGTTTGTATGCGAAAACATTGCGAACGGTAGCAGTGCTCTGATCAGATCCAAATCAACACCAGTTGCGGCTCCATATGCAGGTCGCAAACCTCCAGAAAATACAGCCAGCGGCTGCTTGCTCCACGAGCCGAGACATGCGTGGGGCAATTCTCTCCGTGGTGAGATTGCTGCTGCAGTGATACTCAGCGTACCGTACTGTATATATAAGCCAATAGCTAGAGGAATATATCAAGTCAAGAGTCTTATTAATCCACGATCATGCTATACCCCCACTGACTACCACTAACTAAGAAAATTGTCTAGCTTGGCAGGTTCAAGTCTGCCCCATTTTTTGACCTGCAAATTTTGGTGCTCGTCGAGGATTTCAGTCATTGTCCTGCTTTGCAATTATTTGACACTGGCAAGAACTGTTGCCCCCCCTCAGCCAGATGTCTCGATTCCACCAACTAATAATCAAAACGTGTCCTTGCCCTTTGAGGTTCATTAACTTTCTTTGAAACAGACAGACATATATATATTATATACATACATTATATATACATATATATACATATATATACATACATAATCTTGGTTTGTTCCAGTTACATTTGCAACAAAACCAAATTAATAGGCAATCGGACCGTGGTGATTGACGCTTCGGTCTTGGGAACGTTGAATTAGTTGTGAGCAATGGCTAAGACCTCTGTGGAAATTCTTCACACCTCAATTTATGTTTCTATGTGGATTCAAATCATCTATCCTCATCCTGACCTTCCGGTTGTAGCATCAAACCCATTGACAAAGAATCGTAAGGGCTCTGGCCACTGCTCGTGCGACATGCAGGATTGCGTGGAAGGCACTCTGACGAATCATGTGCACAATTCACTGGAACCGCAATCCCAAAAGCTATCACAACAAAATATGTATTGGTCTCCTTTTCAAGAGACACCAGTTTTGAAAAAACTGGACATATGAGGATGGATCTAACTTGGACTGTCCAAGTAAGTAATTCCTGGTCCTGATGCAAAAATGAGAAAAATGTGTGATCCAAATAAGGTCTTGAAATTTGACACAATGCCCAAAATTGTCATGCTAGAAAGATCCCATTCTAGTGAACGCCCAAGGATGACCCCAAACCTTTCAGACTTCTAGGGGCCCTTCCATGGAGGAAAGGTATAAACAAAAACCTGGTAGGTTGCACCAGCTCGGCAGGAGCAAGAAAGGCACATTTAAAATCTAGGATTTTGGGAATTTTGGGGGTTGCTTGTTATTCATTCAAATCAGCATGCAATCTGCTTAGATGGATGAAGCTCAAGTGTAGAAAACGTTTCCAGTTTCGAGTTAGATTTGTCGCTAGTGCCACTTCTTCCCAACCTTTTTGCCTAGACATCTTCACTAGAAGTGTCTGCTCACTCCTGATATTCTCCAGGCGCCGTATCTGGAATGCTCATCATCTCCTGCCGAAGACCTCGCTGGCACATGCCGCCCCGGCGCATGGTTTTCGTGGGGTGGCCCTTGCTCAAGACCACCGGCTCCTCGCAAGCCACTGCCTTGTCGGGATGGAAAGTGATGGCCAGCACCTTCTGCTCTTCCACCTGGTGAATCATGGTGAATCCCATGCATCTCGTTGCCAGGCAAGATCTGCGACTTTACCCGGAATCAACCATGAACATTGAGAAGTTTCTGGAAAGTCAACAAAAAGGGTCACACTTCGCAACGAAATGACATTTTAACATAATCTGGCAACGAACAATGGTGCACATAATTCTATTCTAAATGTGAAACCAAAGAATCTGACTATCTTGGCCCAGCTGCCAGATACTCCTTCTTTGCGATCAATTTCTTGGCCATGCGATCACTGCACATGATCCAGCTTCCGAGCTTCAGATCCTTCGCCATTACCGTCTTGTCTTTGCCATCCGATGGCACCATGATGCGGTGACTGGGGGTCGTGGTGAAAGGCGAGGCATGATCAATCCTCACTGAGTTGGTTGCAAAGGTTGGCTGAGCTCCAACTTACTACCAATGATAAAGATCGATAAATAATGACAAATCATGACCTGTGTAATCATTGGTGCGGAAGCTCTTCCTTCACACTGAGACAACATCATTCTCAAAATCAGCGGCCCAGTCTCTCCAATTCCAGCAGTTCATCGGTCTGCTGCTCCTCCACCTTGACCACTTCTATCGGGACACCATCTGCTGCAAGGATTTTGGTGCCGCTTTGGAGGTCCTGAGGGAAAGAGGTCTGAAGACCCAAACAATGCTGACTTGGTTCCAAAATGTGCTGATATAGCCAGAGAGGCTATCTACATGGCGGGGTATTTAATATGCAGTAATTAAGTATGTTTCGTAGAACGTTCTCAAATGCAGGTTCTTTGCATCACAATATCTAAATCAATCACAAATCAAATAATGTGTTCCCTTTCATTCCTCTTGAGCCTATGGCAGGTAGAAAAAGTTTGGAGCCCCAGTCCTTTGCTGATACCGAGGAAGGAAATTCCTCTCCAGGCAGGAGAACCTTGAAGAGGTGCGAGGGCAAAAAGCAGTGTGGGCCACCACTTCCCGACAAGTAGGATCTCTCGCTACCCAACGAGTAGCCAGATGCCACGCTCCCAAGCTCTCCGACAGTGTCGTGTGGCATGGCAGCCACCTGACCACTTGGATTTGGTGAGATGACACTCCAGGAACGGGAGTCGGCCTCAGAGGTGGCAGTGCACTTTGCCACTTCAGCGGCGATCTCGGAAGCTTCGGCGGAAAGCCATTGGCAACGCAGCTGCATCCATTGGACATTCTTGACTATCGTGGCCCAATTCGAGAGTTCGCACAAGCCGATCAAACCGTTAATCGAACCGTGATCGAGGAACTGACTGAGTCTTATCTCAAAATTGGTCAGCTTGGTCTCGAGCTCTGAGCTGATACGCATGTGGCTGGCCAAGTGAGAGTGCGCCTGCTGGAAGGATGCTTGCAGGCCTTGAAATTTCTGAATTGCTTGTACCACGGGACTGTTTTCTGGCAGTTTGCAGCTTGATGTCATCACATACTGATACTGAGTCAAAATGCAGAACTGCCTCTGCTGGATCTGGGCAGCTGCAAAAATCTCCCAAATCCGCCAATCTGTTGGCTCATCCGGAGGAAGTAATTCCTCTTGAGTCGGTTCCAAGAGACATCCGAGCTGGTGTGCCATTGCCTGAGCTCCCTCTATGCCGCACTCTAAGCCCAACTGCCTGTTAAATTCAAGATGGTCATGATTCCACTTCTGGACACATGCGACAGCGAAATCCTTGATTGATACAATATCTGCATCTTCGAAGTTCAGACTTCTGACGAACTCTTGTGCTGTATTGATCCGCTCGAGCCAATCACGACCCTGCGGAGGAGGAGCTCCCTCGAGAGCTGCTCGCAGCTCCGCATGGATCTCTGGCAAACTACGGCCCATGGCTCTTTCAATCTTTGTGGCATGCGAGTGTCTGAGGCACTGCAAGCTGCGGAATGATCGAGCTTTTGACCTGTTCATCGCTGAAGTGTTCTGTGTGCAATCTGCGGACACCAACTGCGTTGTGCAAGGGTGTCATCCGTAACATTGAGATCATTCAAGCCCCATCATATATGTTGGGAAATCCACCAAAGATATGAAGGATTGCTCAACTTCATTCATACAATCCTGCGAAGGTGTGATTAGCCTCCAAAAAATCTTCCATCATCCAGTTTCAAGCAGATTCCCCAGGTTGACATCTTTCGCAAGGATGAAACCACCCACCGGGCACCTCCGTGCGGGTTCCAGGGCCTAGAAGGCGTGAGGAAATTGCCGGGCCAAAAGTCGATGTTGGAGCTGCCAGGTAAATTTTGAACCACCAAATATGTGGTTTTAAAAATTGAACCCAACAAATTGGATGACTTCAAGATATATACTGTACTTCAAGTATTCAAAAAGTCCTCCGGCCCCAGATGCATGACCCCAAGGCCCAAGTTGGTTGCAGAATGCTGCGTCCGCGAAAGCTCCAGACCCCACCTGCGGAGCTGGAGGAATATCCGTGGCTGGCTGTCGAGATGTCCTCTGCTGGGTTGGGCATGTCTCCAGGCCCAGCGGTATTGCAAGTCATATCTGGGGCATATCCAGTAATTGAAAGCTGGGTGAACCAAGAACTCCTTGGTTTTCTGCTTTCTGAAGTGCATATGACATCATGTGATCATCGACTCTGCAGGGTAGTCACAGAATTTTTGGGAATCCCAACCTGTACCGTCAATTGCCGTTGTGCGATGTCATGGTTGTCATGGTTTTCAAATCTGCCGCATGGAATCAATTTCCATGAGAATAAATCAACCAGTTGTTAACATCACAAGATGCAACGCTCAAAGATATGCATAGTGTCCAAGTATGTCGATTGCAATCAAAAACAACTCCGCTTTTGCTAGATCCTTTAAAAGAAAGCAACTGTAAATCCTTCCCCTAGCAGCACCAGTTTCCGCCAGACTCATCCAGGTCCTTGCTGTTGGATTTGCTCACCGGCGCCTGGCCCAGTGGGACCCCAGCTTCCCAGCTTTGGCGATGGAGGGTATGACCAACGAATGGATGGGATCTGATGATCTTCCTAATGGACCTATCAAAAACCCTGGTTGTATTGCATAGATATGATATCATATGCCATATGCAGGCAAAGTTCAGGTGTCAATATCATATGTC
>Ga0126342_10011677_pt1:5000-15676 | contig 15676 bp, 9 predicted proteins | sample Cyp1metagenome_FD_92528 | JGI IMG/M metagenome (GOLD analysis project Ga0126342, IMG submission 92528) | Coral microbial communities from Lord Howe Island, Old Settlement Bay, Australia - Cyphastrea 1 metagenome | ecosystem: Host-associated > Invertebrates > Cnidaria > Coral ...
AAAACATCTGAGTTCAGGTTTCAGATGGCCATAAAGATCTTCCAATCCATAAAAAAGTCAGAATCGTTTATCATCATCAATTTTGAATCGTAGCCCAAAAGATACTTAAAAGTAATTCGCCACCAGAAAAAGGATTTTCATCACTACTAATAGTCAATTTCTGTATTTGGAACATGAATTTTATTTTTCCATTCAGTTGGGAATGATAATCCCAACTGACTCATATTTTTTCAGAGGGGTAGGTCAACCACCAACCAGCCACTATAGTCCAATTATAGTTTCAATAAAATCCCATTATTACAGATATAATAACCATTATTAACTTGTGATATATAATAACCATTATTATAATAACCATGGATTTTAGGTTTCCATTTTTTTTTGAGCTTGCGACGACTATCGCCACGATCTCCGTGAGGTGCTTCTGCAGCGCGAGGAACATCGCCGCGCCCTAGGGGCCGCCAACTGTTGGAAGCCTCAGAGACCAAGAATCCATGGGAACATCGAAGTAAAAACGGAGCTTTAGCCTCTGGTAGTGACTAACAGTTTGCGAACTTGAAAATGGCACATAGAATTGTTGTTGATTTAGCTGCACAAACGGTGAGTTCCCGAAGTTATGTTAGTTGACATATATGACATAGCTATTGAAAATGGCACATAAAATTGTCGTTGATTTAGCCGTTCAAACGGTGAGTTTCCATAGTTATGTTAGTTAACATATATGACATAGCTATTGAAAATGGCACATAGAATTGTTGTTGATTTAGCTGTTCAAACGGTGAGTTTCCATAGTTATATTAGTTAACATAGATGACATAGCTATTGAAAATTGCACATAGAATTGTCGTTTATTTAGCCGTTCAAACGGTGAGTTTCCATAGTTATGTTAGTTGACATATATGACATATATAGCTGCTATTGAAAATGGCACAGAGAATTGTTGTTGATTTAGCCGTTCAAACGGTGAGTTTCCATAGTTATATTAGTTAGCATATATGACATAACTATTGAAAATGGCACATAGAATTGTTGTTGATTTAGCTGTTCAGAACGGTGAGTTTCCATAGTTATGTTAGTTGACATATATGACATAGCTATTGAAAGTGGCACATAGAATTGTTGTTGATTTAGCCGTTAAGAACGGTGAGTTTCCATAGTTATGTTAGTTAACGTAGATGACATAGCTATTGAAAATGGCACATCGAATTGTTGTTGATTTAGCTGTTAAGAACGGTGAGTTTCCATAGTTATGTTAGTTGACATATATGACATAGCTATTGAAAGTGGCACATAGAATTGGTGTTGATTTAGCCGTTAAGAACGGTGAGTTTCCATAGTTATGTAGAATTGTTGTTGATTTAGCCGTTAAGAACGGTGAGTTTCCATAGTTATAGTTATGTTAGTTGACATATATGACATAGCTATTGAAAATGGCACATAGAATTGTTGTTGATTTAGCCGTTCAAACGGTGAGTTTCCATAGTTATATTAGTCAACATAGATGACATAGCTATTGAAAATGGCACACAGAATTGTTGTTGATTTAGCCGTTAAGAACGGTGAGTTTCCATAGTTATGTTAGTTGACATATATGACATAGCTATTGAAAGTGGCATATAGAATTGTTGTTGATTTAGCCGTTAAGAACGGTGAGTTTCCATAGTTATGTTAGTTAACATATATGACATAGCTATTGAAAGTGGCACATAGAATTGGTGTTGATTTAGCCGTTAAGAACGGTGAGTTTCCATAGTAATGTGAAATTACCAGGGGGTAGATGGAGGCTTAGCTGGGTGAGGGTACCTCTGGTCAAATGGTTTTTTCGAACTATTGCATGGAGGTTTTTTGAGTTGGACAAACCCATCGAACTAAATGGATGTTGAGCTGGGATAATCCACATACCCTCTGGTCATTTAACAGTTTGTTATGATGTTATGGGGAATCCTTATTTTCATAGGTCAATCATCGAACTCTAGCTGGGCCATGACCAATTACTGCTAGGTGCTGCAGCTCTGTATCGGGAGGCACCAGACTGGGAAGGGGGTGGAGCTGAAAATGGGAGATTTATTTATTTTTTTAAATTTTAACTTGTAATAGGTCATTGACATATTGGGGCACTCTATTTTCAGGCCAAGCCGAGTGGTAAATTCTTTCCACAGAACATAAGATACAGAGGCAATTACTCATGAAAGGTCGGGGCTTTACCATCTGTATTTTTTTCATTGAACGACCATGTGTGCTAAAGGAAATCACCGCTCAACCCTTAAATTTTTGGGTCCAAAAAGATTAGATACTCGGAGTCCTAAACTCGTGATGTCAGTTTTTTTTGGGTACAGTAGCCATTTGGCCCAAAGTGTGATCTTTATTGTACATGTATACACATGTATACTATATGTTTATATATATATATATATTATATATATATACGTAGTATGCGTAAAATAAAGTGAATTTGATACATAGATCTTGAATACCCCCTAAAGTGTAATTTTATTGTATGTTACATATGTTTGTTTTTATATATACACTGTATGTCTGCACGAGCTGGACATGATGATACAATATAGTTTGATACAGTAGAATGTGATATAATATGATATGATATGATATCATGTAACTTATCAAATGCACTGCATTATGATATAATTCAATTCAATATGATATAATATCATTTGATACATTACTGTATGATAGGATATATGTACAATACATTTGAATATGATATATATATATATACATGTATATATCATATTATTCATATATATATATATCATATATATCATATATTCATATATGTTCAATCCAATATCATACATATATAATTATATATATACATATGTATCACAAATATCAATACATATCATATATGTATATATATATATATATTATGGATGGATGGATTTCATCCCAGGTCATCTCGGCCGGTAGGTGGGTGATCTCCGAGAGCTCTTTGCCTTGCAGCTGGCAGTGGATGTCCACGCGGCCCGAGGCGGACATTTTGAGGACACCCGGCCTGGTAAACCATAGGAAAACCATAGGAAAACCATAGGAAAATGGAGGTTTACCCGGCCTGGTAATGACTCACAGTTTGCTATTGAACATGGTTATAGTGGATTTAGTTCGTGGATTTACCCACTGAACATGGCTATTTATAGTTGATTTACACATTAATAGCATGGTGATTTTCCATAGTTTTTTGTATGTTTACCAGAGGGTATTTGTATATTGACAAAGGCCACTTATAGATGATTACCCTCTGGAAATTTAAAGAGGGTAATTACTAATTGCCCTGTCACAAAAAAAAAGTCAATAGGACATGTTCATTACCCTCTAGTAATTTCATATAGCTATTGAACACATCCATTTATAGTTGATTCGACTCTAGTAAAAAAGGTGATTTTCCATAGCAAACTGTTAGTTTACCAGAGAGTATATCATTATATGGGTTAATATCATTATATAGAGTACCTACCATATAGATGGTTTTTGATGATCTTTAGTATGATATTTATCATTATTTCATTATCTCTACTGTATTTACTACTATCATGATAATCATTAATTATTGTCATTTTTATTGATTGTTATTTATTGAGTATTATCATTATTATGATGATATTTCATGATATTTCCATGTTTTGAACATTCGTTTTCGTTGTAGGGGCGCTTCGGGGATTGGCAAAGCTTGGCCGCAGGCGACCACGCGATGGTGCTTGAAACTTCACAGGAGGCCGACCAGTTGACCAGTTGACGAACGGGACCAGTCGTCCAGGGGGATCCTGCCCCAATCCACCGGTTACAAAAAATGGGGCACCCAACTGCCGACTTTTTTTGTGAAATAAACCAGATTTTCGTGCCTCAAAAGGAAGCCACTGCCAACTTTCACGGTCAAGACCTCTTATTTTCGTGGTCAAATTGTCCCTTAAATCAGTCAATTGGAAGTGCAGTGTTCTTCAACCTTCAAACTTTGGAAACTTGATGGACGTTGGGATTTTTGTGGAGTTGGATGATTTAGAGAAACACCAACCATCGTTACTCTCATCGTGAGGAAAAAAACCGCCCATCATTTCGATGATTTTCCCATCTATAGACCTCCATTCATAGTATTTTATAGTTGATTTTCCCATTCAAACCTTCATTTAGAAATGATTTTCCGATATTTTTCGATGGGATTTCCCGGCCTGCCAAGCTCCGAAGTCAGGTGCTAGAGAAGTGCCGTTCGCAACAGGATCCGGCGTCAGGGGCCGAGAGCGCACGAAGAAACGAAGCGGTAGCTGACCTGAAATCCCTCAGATGATCATTTAGAAAAGAAATGATACATAAGTTAGACATACACAAGCTGAGACAATCTGTTTCAGGATGTTTTTTTTAATCGTCCCAGGTGCGAAGCAGCTTTGTTACAACAGATTTGCCAGGTTCTAGGGCCCTTGCGTGGAAGTGGTGGAAGTGGTGGAAGTGGGGAACGGGATGGGAAGCACGAAGAGCTATGGAAGGGCCACCATTTTCAGCAGGTAAATCATGTTAAATCGTCTATAAATGGATCATGGATTGGCGATGTGAAATTACCATAGGGTAGATGATAAATGAACTCAAAGCAAGAAGAGGCCAGATCTACTTCTACCACTGGGGGGTTTACCGCGTTACTATCAACTGAGAACGGGATGAGTTCGTGGAACATGATAATTCAACACTGTAAGATGGAACGCACTCATCATTTCTGGAATTCTAGAAAACTTCACTGGTGATGTCCTTTCTCAATGCAAGGTGGCTATCGGCTGCCGCTTTCGATGGGGCATAGTGACCTGTGAAAGGCATACATCATTCCGAACACTAAACTGGAAGGTCACTGGATGCCTTCGCGTATGTAGAGAGCCTGGATTTATATAACAAGAACCTTTCAGGCTTGATAATTTTGCGGTTTCACCATTCATCTGCTTGCAATACGAAATCGACCCATTCCCGCTTCAATGATGAGTCTGTCCAAATATTTCCGGGTAAAACTTGCTGAATTGACCGACCAGGTGTATCTGGAGCAAGGTGGAAAAGAGAACGCTGAGGCCGTATTTGCCATGACCACTGTTGCGGGAACTCAAACTCTGTGGCAGTTTCCTACGATTAACTGGATGGGTTTTCGAACAGTGACGGCCCCCCTACCACTTTAAGCCGCAGTAATGTGCCCCTCCCATTCGCAAGCGGGGATCTAAATGCCCCAGATCATGCGGGAAGCACAATGATAAACCATCTCCATTCCCAATGACCTACGAGAAATGGATGACTTTACAAGTTGGATGGGTTGAATAAACTCAGTTAAAACTTGGAAGGCCCAGGTTTGGCCCCCGTTGCCCCCAAATTTTGTGAGATTTAAACCTCCTGGACCACTGGCATGTTGGTGGTTCATAAAAGCCACCCAAGAAACAGCAGCATCGACTCCAAACACGAGACTTTTTTCACCTACAGCGGGAGAGAGTCGTGGGAGACACGCAGTGAAGAGACGGCGAATCATGGTGAAACAGGATCATCTTTTTACTGAGAACAAGGGATGGAAAGGGGGACAAGTGAGAAACAAGTGGGGGACAAGTGGGCAACAAGTTGGAGACAGGTGGGAAACAAGGATAAAGCACCGAGAATCCGAGAATCATGGTGGAAACAGGATCCCGGATTAAGAATTTTTCCGAGCCCATCAGGAGGACAATTTTCTCAAAACAGCCAGAATGTGACATGACACATTCAAAGAAAATTGTGGTGTCCATGGGTTTAGCATCTGAACCCCGCTGTGTTTTTTTAAAGATGCACCTGCAAACCGAGCCGAGATTAGCACAGATCGGTGAAGGGTCAGGACGCCCCAATTGGGCTGGGTAGCTGATTGAGAACTTGTATTGATTGGGAACATCCCATATATATATACTATATGTATATATATATATATATATATGTATGTATTGTGTATATTTGTATATATTTATGTATATATATATATAATTATATATATATGTATATATTTTTGTATATTATATATAATATAATAAAACAAAACATAATATAGTATAGTATAATACAATATAATATCATATGATATAATATAGTACAATATAATATGATACAATATACAACCGTATATATATATAGGTATATATACACGGCGTATATACAAACATGTTTTTTTGACCACTTACTAACTGGGATGCGCGTCCAAGTATTATATGGGTTTTCATGTGCTTTTACCCTGTTTGATAGCCACAGATGATCAATTATCCGGTAGCTCTGGAGTGCAAAAGGAACTTTCCCAGAAAAGGGGGTCACAAATGCATATGATTCCGCAGCGAGATGCATGTATTTTGGGCGCTTCATGACAGATTTTTGGTGAACATATCCTTTGCAATGTTACTGGGACAGCCCTTTTCTAAGTGGTTGGATTGAACAAACTTTTTTGGATGCACCTCTCTCTTTCTTTTCCCCTCCGAAAACATTTTGCGGGATTTGAACTTTACACGCGCAGGGGTTTCAGTTGTTCTTCTATCATCAACATATTGCAACTAGGCATTCTGCAATTCTTCATGACAGCAACACGCAACAGATCACCGTGAGGCACGTCAACCAGCAGTCACATGCATTTTCCTGGGGTCCTGCAGCCACGCAATTCCACACATTTTTACACCCCCATGTTCACCCAGGAGTTTTCAAAGGGAAAACTTGCATGTTCCCAAATCATATATTGTGCTCGTGAGGTTCTTTCGGAACCCCAGACTGCCAAATTGATTGCAGGAACTATACCCGTGACATGCGCTGTGACAAGCATTCTTGTTTGGACATTGGGGATCAACGTGCATTTTGTCACATGGTTTTTGCTATAGCTACCCTTTGCCTGGTTTGCATGTCATAAGTTTTTCCCACCTGAGCCTCTCGGGGACGGTTGGGTGGTTGGGAACCCTACGTTGGAATGGCTCTAACCATGGTAGTCGGGTTAATGATATACATTGCCACCTGCAGGGTTTCCAGTGTAGGTGTTGAAAGCAAGGGTTATGTGGTTTGAACATGTTTGAACTATATATGGACATGTACGTGAGCATGCGCGCGAACGACGAAGTCGCTCAAAACACCACCGCTGAAACGGGTCCCACGTTTTTCCGCACTCTGGAGTACAAGATGCACAAGGTATTTTGGTTCAAAAACATGTTGGCCGTGGCAACGCGGAGCAAGAAATCACCTGATTGCTGGTGAGGGCTGCGGAGGCCCCAAATCATTCTTTTGGGTGAAACAAAAGTTGGCGGCAGCTCAGGCTGAGAGCGCTTCTTTCGATAGCGTTGCGACACCTAAGCGCGCTCACCAAGTTTCGCCCTGAAATCATCCCCGTTGGGACCCATCGGGCCAGTTTTTCTTGGCGCGCTGCAAAACTTTCGCGAGCGATGCAGTGGCGGGGCTCCGCGTGCCCATGAACGCGACGCTCTAGCTTGCATCGTTGCCAGTTGCCTTGGTTTGCCCTCGTGTAACTTTCAGTTGCCGCGCAGGTGGTGGCACGCACTGCCAAGCAAGCGCACGTCTTGGCCAGAGAAGTCCGCTTTCCCAGTGTGCAGCCCCTGCTAGCTTCATGAGACTCCAAGCCACAGCTGCTGGGGCTGCAGCTGTGACCAGGCTGGTGATCAACACAGAGAGACTTGTGCCCTTGCCGCGCTGGCCTGGTGCCCTGGACCCCCCCATTCCGTTTGGCTAATGGAAGGGTTTGGTTGCACATGTTGCGCATTTTTTCGGTTTGGAGCCCAAGAGTATGGAGGTCTTGAGTGGACATATGCTAGTTTTGTGGTTCAACCATCTTTTTGTCAAAACTCAATATTTGAATTTTGAAAGGGTTGCGCAGCTGCCGTGGCCATCCAGCCTACGCATTCGAACGTTTTGCAAATTGAAGCGTTTGCGCATACACACCATAGATGTATGGATAAAAGGCGCGTAAGGACCACATTCATGTCGGAATGGCCATTGTCTCAAACTGATTCACGATTCACATTTTCCAAACGGAATTTTCGCCTCATTCAATGCCTCAGTTTGCATGGTGGCCAAGGCCAGAGCACATCTGGCAGCCTCCCGAAACCAGGAGGCAGCTGCAGGGCTTTGAGACGGGTGCCTTGTAAATATGAAGCGGTCTGTGAAGTTTTATTGATTGCCAGCAGGATGATTTTGGTGAATCTTTGGGCCACTGAACATGTGCATGAGCAACGCAGGCCCAATATTGTCAAAAACAATGCATTCAAGAACCATGCATTCAGTTGTTGCATTGCAGTCAGTGACCTTCAAAGAGATAAACAAGACGGTACAAAAAAACCACAATGATGATTGTATAGAAAATAGGAACACGTTTCCAGTTTGGCGGTTGTGTTCGGAAATAGGGGCATGATGGGACATGCGCTATTGTTTCCTTTACCTATACAACATGCGTAGATGGGGGTTCCATAGTCTTGGGAGATTGATTTCTGGACGGTACTAGACAATCAACCGCCAGTATTGACATGTGTATTACCTTTTGTGTTGTGTATGACATGCAAAACATGTTCCCATCTATCTCCATTCAATCATATCTCATACCAACATGCACCACATAAAATCCACATGAAATCAAATGAAAACCATAGATTTATCTTATTCATACCGACTTTGCACCGACAAAAAGAACCATGTTTCTTTACCCAGGGCCCAGGTCCTCCATGTTTTGTCGGCAGGCTGTGGAAGTGGCGAAAGAAGCCGTGAGATGTGCCACTTGGAACCTAAAAATGCGATGGTTCATCATGGTTTGCCATGACATTCCCCGTTAGAAACGCACTATCTTAGGTCTTAGGTTTTTTCTTGGTGCGTATAACGATAGAACATCAAATCCTACCCGCACTAACACAGTAATATATTACTTGTGGATTTTTTTGGGTTACTATATTCAATTTCTATCTGAAGTGCCTGGGAATTGATGGAACCGAGGCCCATGAGAGCGGAGACCGACCAAGCCAAATTGTAGCCTTGCAGGTGCCAATGCCATGGGTTGGTTCAGAAAAATCTGGAGAAATGGTGATCTAAGTCTGATTTAAGAATCAAAGATTGTTGTTTCATCGTCAAACATGGTGACTTTACATGATTTCACGACAAAAAATGGTGATTGAACCATCCAACATGGTACAGTAATTTAAGCAACAAACATGGTGGATTTATGGGGATCTAATGGGATATCATGGGAATAAGTCCGGATTTGATCATGACTTTACTGCGACGTCACCGGAATGATGGTGAAAAGGGGCTATCATCCGACGTTTTCATCGTGAATTGCTGGGATGATTTGCCAGGCATTCAGGATCATTCAGGAGATTCACCCATATGGATCCACATGGGAATGAACATCCGCAGAATTCCGCAGATATTTTTGAGTTTGTTTAGGTGAACAGAAGGGCACCCGGGTGTTCGCAGGGTTGGCTTACCAGGGTTTTGGCCCATCACCTCAAGAAGTTGTTGTCACAAAAAAACTGTCAGAAACTCAGGCTATGATACGAACAAAGATTACTGTAACATACTGTAACCATTTAGATGAATGATACAGTAACGACCTCACTGCGATGTCGCCTGGAAGGCGACAAAATTTTGTGTGTATCCTGATACCAAAATTGAGAACATGGTCTCATCCGACCATATACCATCTGCTTATTCAACATAGCCATGGAAAATGGCCCAGAGAAATAGATGGTTTACCTATTAAAAATGGTGATTTACCATGGCTATGTAAGTCATAACCAGATGGTAGATCCGTATGGGGAGATCTTTCTTTCTCGTATCCCTGATGGTCCGACGCGTGACAAAAATGAGTCGACCAGGCTTTTGGAGACGTGTCGGTGAAATTGGGTGCGGAAACTGAGGGCGGTGGAAGACATATGGGATCGGCCCCAAGGGCGACTTTCTATGGTGATGTCACCTGTTTGTTTCATCAATCATGGGAAAACTGAACACTGTGGGCCACGTAGGCCGCGAGAATAACATGAACACTTGACCTTTTTGTTTTGTGGATCAAATCTGGAACAAAAATTACGAACCCCTGGCCCACACACTGTGGCCATTCACATCCATTCAGTAATTGTGAACCATGTATGAACCGTTCAAAGTCGAGAAGTTGTGACTCACTTGAGTATCTGCGACTGTATGATTCATATAATACAACAAATTGATACAAATGATTTAAGATCACATAGAAGATTATTATTATTATATATCATTATTATCATTATCGTTATTATTATTATTATTATAATATATCATTATTATCATTATCGTTATTATTATTATTATCATCATTATTATTGTTATTATTTTTTTAATGTACACAGATGATCCATGATTCAGACTCAACAAATGATCTACCTGTAGGATACCAGGCTTAGACGCGAGTCGCCATCCGCAGGTCACCCTTTCGACGCCATTGAAGCTGCGAAAGAGGCAATGGTTAGGTGCCCTATCAACGTGTCTGAAGATAGGGATGTGAGACCATGAGCACGGAGATGCTTGTTGCATCCCACTTACTAAGTAGGTTATAACTTATCTTGATTCAAGAGCTATGTGGGCCAGGCTTCTGTAGAGTACAGGCGGACAGGATCATATACATATATCCATGTGGACATTTGTGAACACATTTTCAGTTGCATTTGCATTACATATAC
>Ga0126342_10011678_pt1 | contig 15676 bp, 14 predicted proteins | sample Cyp1metagenome_FD_92528 | JGI IMG/M metagenome (GOLD analysis project Ga0126342, IMG submission 92528) | Coral microbial communities from Lord Howe Island, Old Settlement Bay, Australia - Cyphastrea 1 metagenome | ecosystem: Host-associated > Invertebrates > Cnidaria > Coral ...
AATCCAACTTAATCATCATAAAATCGGATGATAAGTATCATAACTTTAAAACACAAGTTATGGAGTTACGATTGTATCTTAGCTGAGTTGTGAGCCTAGTTATAACTGGATAGAACCTAGATTTTAATGGGGGGTTGGCGCAGTACCCAAACCGACCCCGCCTCCGGCCACCTCTTCTTGTGGCACCCCAGGCATAGGGTCCAACGTTTCAGTTGGCCCTGCCTCTGCCACTTCACCCCTTCTGCCTCCGCCCACAACGCGACCAGCCTGCAGGGACAAGGGAAGGAGGGGACAGGAACACAAAGGGGGTGACACCTGACCGCGCCTTTCCGCACGCAGTTGCGTGAGGTACGCCTTCCTGACAGGGCGGGAAGAGAGACGGACCAGCAGCAACCTCCCGCAGCAACTTCCCAGCAACCTCCCACCCAGCAGCCCCGCCTGCAGTTCGGGCATTTAGGCTCGCCCGAAGGCCGCCTCTTCCCCTTCGCCCGCGCCCGCCCCTTTGCAGCCGGCCGTTTCGCCGCTGCCTTTCCCATACCTAAAACCTATACCTTCAAAGGACGCCTTGAGCAGAACAGCAGCTAAGGACAAGGACCAGCATCGGGACAGGAACAGAAACCACCAGACGACAAACCAGCAAAGTAGGGGGAATAGGGGGCATCAACAATGGTGCTCACATGGTGGTTACTATAGCGCGTTATTATGATGTCAAATGGCTGGGTACTACGGTGGATGGAAGAAATCCTGCACCAGTTGGTATATGGTTTTTCCCCTTATAACCCCATTATTTACAATGTTTCATAGTTACTTAACGGTTGCCAACTGGTGCAGGTTTTTTTCCATCCACAGTTTTTTTTTTACATTATTATTCCGTTGAATGGTGGTTACTTTAGGGAATGGTTACATTATATAGGGGTATTCCCATTACATTGTAATCAGTTGAAACGGTGATTATTCTTACTAAATGTTTACGTTGGCTAGTGGCATATTTTTACATCATGATTAGGGGTCAAATGATGGCTATTATACTACGTTATTATTATGTCGAATGTGGCAAATACTATTTATTACGTTCTGATTCCGTAAAATGATGATTATCCCATTGCATATTTACGTAAAAGCTACAATTCCATTAGTGCATTATTAATGTTATTATGATCGTTGTTAGTATTATTATTTGAAATGGTTGGTTGCTATTGGGTTTACCACATTAGAATGTTCTACGGGTCAAAAAAAATGTACCACATCTTGACAACTACGTTCAATCATCAAAGTTCGATTTCACTCGCATCTTTTCAGGAGCCGCAAAGCTTCTGACATCCAGCCTCTTATGCGTGATGGGGCAGCTTTAGCACGACAAACGAAGGTGAAATACAACGGACTTCGGCATATAGGTTGTCTGAGCACTGAGGGAAAACCATCCAATGGCATGGTTCCATAAAATATGGAAATACCGAAATACCTCGTTTAAAAAAATGATGAAATTTCGAACAGCTCTCGGTAACCCGAAACAGTAGCCGAACTTCGACGGGTCTCCTCACTGTGATGGCCACCCAAAGTAGGCTAAAGCCACGTTTCTACAGGATGGGGTCCCCAAGGTAGCTAAGTTACCTTATAAGGGGCTTAACTATGGTTTATGTTAGATATAGCTATAGCATACTATAGTTAATGGGGGTTATAATGGTTTATAAACCAACTTATAACTGGGGTGCACCATCATGTATGATATCTCCTTTTTATTGTTCCGCGCTGTGTAGTTCTTATATCAACACTGTCGCTCTCTACTGTTCAAGGGGTAAAAACTGGTTGTCCTCGGCTAAATCCCCACCTTTGACTCTCATACCTTTGTTGTCGATTTGAATTCGTATCCAATCCTTCTTCCATCTTCTTCGTTGCGTCTTCAGGGTTGTCATACCCAAACTCTTCTTCTCTCTCCCGGCGTCGTTGCGCAAACCCAAAACATGGATTTGCTGTCATGATTTTAAGGGGGGAGAAGGAGAAAGGATCGTATCTGGAGATGGGGTGGAGACGAGGACAAAGAGAGGGGAGGAAGAAAAAGAACCTTCTAGAAGAACAAGAAAGCAGGAGGGAAAGCAGGCAAAGTAAGGAAAGCAGGGACAGTAGGGAGAGTAAGTAGGAAAAGCAAGCAAAGCAGTGAGCGTAGCGCGAGCAGGGAAAAGGGTACTCGCTGGAGTTTAGTTCCCCGAGCCCCTCATGACAGCCAGCGTCTGTCGTGAGTGCTGCGGACTCGGGGCAAGAGTGGAAGAGAAAAAAGCAAAGGAGAAGGAAGAAGTGGAAAGGAAGAAAGCAGCAAGAAGCATGCTGGATTTCAGTTCCCCAAGTCCCTCATGTCAGCCAGCAACAGCCATGAGTGCCGCGGACTTGGGGCAAGAAGAAGAATGCAGAACGGAAACCAGACACAGGATGGAAAATGCAAACAGCGAAGGAGAGAAGAAGGAAGACCAAAAGGGCAAGAAGAGCCGGTAGGAAAGAAGGAGAGCTAGGAAAAGTGAGGGAGATTAGAAAGAAAAAGAAAAAGGAAAGCAGCGGACACGCCAAGTAGACCGAGTTGAGAAAAAGGAAGCGAAAGCAAGAAGGGATAAGGCGGGCGAAGAAGAGGAACCTCGTAGAAGACCAAAAAAAGCAGCAAGAGAATAGACAAAGTACAAATTAGGAGGAGAGCAAGGAGGAGAGGAAGGAGGTGAATTTAGAAAGGACTTCGTGGAGATAACCCTGTCCAAGACTACAAGGAGGACTGCAAGGCGGAGTGCAAGGAAAAGTGTAAGGAGCAGTGCAAAGGAGAAGTACAAGGGGCAGAGCAAGAAGGAGCAAGAAACAGTAAATCACCTTAAGTCCATCGATTTTCTCAGTCGCCAGTGGGACCCCAGGCTCGCCCTGAAATCCCCTGATTAGTTCACCAAGCTTCATGGCTAGTTCCGCAATCCCGTGTTAGGTAGAAGCAACAGCGATTGGCAATAAACTAATCATTGGAGGTACATGGAGGTACAATAATCTGTAATATTTACTTATACTACTTACCGTAGAAAATAAACTAACACTATTACTGATTACTTCAGAAATATCAAAGACACAGTCGTGTAGAAATTTTCCGTCCGCGTCCTGCTGCTTCCACGTCTTCAACAACGCGTCCGATGCCACGGAGAGCAGGCGCTCGCTGGACAGCAGTTCTTCTGCCTCGGCGAGCGATGTCTGAGGGGAAACTACCATGAAATTCTAGAGGTACACCAGGGTACACGACCACGAGGGTTGAAACCGGACACATGCGGATGTCTCACAATCTAAGAAACCAACATGTGGGGAAGAAAGATAAACAAGTTGTGCACTTCAACATCGCTAAACAACTTGCTTAAATTTGGCGCGCTAGAGTTAAAGTTCTCATCCGAGTAGAACCCGAAGTAGGCACGAATCGCTGATGCAGCAAGTGAATCCACAATCGGCTGGAAAATCTATGGTCCTTCTGTCACGGCCAGCGTATCCATTAATGGTGTATACGCACATACGGATACATACGGTACCTCTCCAGATATGCATTTGATATGCATGGAGATGGAAATCACCAATTTCATCAATACGAGCCATTGAGAAACATCAACCGCAAATTGGACATGCCCTTTTGTATCGTCTGATTTATAATATATATAATCCCTTTATAAAGCAACCAAGTGATCTAAACTTTTTAACAACCTACCAAGATCCCAAGATGCCCATGTGGGCTACTTCCAAGATTGGCTGCACCGACAAATATAGATCCTCCAGGATTCTTTATAACAGTCATGACCAGATCAATTTACCAATTTTCGACTATAGTTTTTGATTGTCCTGTTGAAGCTCATCTTCGGAGGCATAAAATCACCCGAGGAGTTCGGCGATGCAATCCCCGAAGTAACAACGAGGGAGCTGGGAAAATCATCGAACTTTATTTTGGGGATATGTTATAATAAGTTATAGGATTAGGTATTTGTTACTCATATATATATATATATAAATGCTGGGAACTCTTAATAATCATATACCCTCTGGTAAAATAACATAACTATCATAACTATGGAAAATCAAAATTTTGAATGGGAAAATCAGCTATCAATGGCCATGTTCAATAGCTATGTTAGATTACCGGAGGGTATAATATGTTTTCCATATATGCAGATTTTCCAGCAAGTCATGGTGGATATTTTCGGAGAGTGCCCCAATAGTTCGACCAAAAACAGACTGCAAACAACGCCTTTAGTTTGTTCCTGTGAGCCTGGTATATAATTATTTGCAACTACGAACCATTGTAAACAAATGAATTATAGTGGGACAGACAATCCTGTATCAACTCGTGATTCGGATTTCCCAACCATCCACAGTACCATGTTAAAAAATGCTGTATGATTATAGAAACGCCGGCAATACATACAGTAATTTATCAAAATTGACCTCCGAGATAATCGGCAGCGAAATTACAATTCACCAGAAATCTTGTCCATGTTTGTGGGAGGGCTATATATAATCATTTAATTGTACATTCACATATATATATATATATATATACAGATGGCGTTTCCTGCAATATACAGTACAAGTATTTGGGGGCGCCCAAAACTATCCAAGTCATTATACCATGTGAATATTGAAACAAATATGGTGACCTGCGGATTCTGACCTAAGAGACCTCCATATGTCCAAGTATACACAAAAACCAAAGAAATGATTCCTTAAATGAGGTGGAATTACCCCACATTGTCATCCAGGTCCATTATACCAATGGATGGAATTTTGGGGTAGTATGAGGATGTATGGGGTACCCCATTTTACAAAGAAACCCACATCGATATGTATATAGACATATAAGAGGAGGTTTCCAAAAAATAGGGGTACCCCAAATCATCCATGTTTTTTTTCCCAAAAATTTTCCATTCTCCATCTATTGGGGTACCCCCATGCCTATGGAAACCCCAAAATCACTGGGGGTTTCCCCCAGCTTTTTGGCGCCCCAACTGTGAGACCCGCCGGCACTTTTGCCAGCTGAGACCTCGGGCAATAGAGATAGCAACCGGACTGGGAGCCAGCAAGTTGAGGAACTGGAGGGCACTGGATTAAAGATATAGATATAACATGATTATGTTCATCATATTATATGTATCTCTCTATATATATACATTGTGTATATATATACATTGATATTATATATATATATATATATATTATAATATCTATAGTTGAGAATTGGCTTGGAAATTTGTGTCCTCCGCTTTCACTGAACTACACTACTCCACTCCACTAAACAGACCGCAGCTAGTTTTCAACTCCCGCTCCCCCGAAAGGCCTTGTGAAGTCCTTCAAAGTTTTCACCAGTTGTTTCACAGATGAGGGATCACTGTGCCCCGTTCACAAATTAGTTCACAAACAACCACACATTGTACGTAATTATATCCCACTTAAGCCAGGAAAACTATCAACCTGTTCCCACAAACTTAATGTTGAAGCCAGAAATCGATCATTTCATTCTTCAAGTTACATGTTGATCTCCATGTTTACCATGGTTTATCCACCGTTTATCCACCGTTTATCCACCGTTTTAAAAAATCATGTAGCTACAGACGGTGGTTTACAAAACCCCACAGTGATGAGTTTGGACGAAAAATCCCCAACTTCCAGTAACTTATAGAATCTTATATATCTTATATATATATATGATATAGATATGTGGACTATACACCCATTATTTATAAATGGGTTTAATAATGGGTTATATAATCCCATTAACTATAGATATATATATATATATATCAGATCACCAATCAACCATAGTTATTGGAGTTACAAACCAACTTAGCGATTCCGAACTGTGGAAAACCACTCCTCCTCCGCCAAGGCGCTCCGTTGGCGTGCTCTTCTGCGCCAAGGAAATGGCGGCGAAGGAGGTGATGCCCTAGCCGATGTGGCGCAACACCAAATAGATTTGCTCAAAGAGTGTTAAATTGCAAGTTTCACCATCTTATTCTCTCTCTCTATATATATACACATATTTTACAATATTACATATATATTACATAACATATGCATGTATAATATATATGTTATCAAATATTATCATAAGATGCGCGTGTATTGATATATATATATATATACACACATTTATTTATACATGCATACATAATATATACATGGGATTGCCCAAGGATGGGGATTTGCCTCAAATTTGGCAGGAACATGACAGATTTCATCTCAAAATGAGGTTTGTCTTCCATTGGCATGTCAGTTTTCAGCAGGGTTCCTGTGGATGTGTTTCAGAAATTAGTATTCCAAAGCCAATAAGTAGTCGGTTGAAGCCCAGTTGTTTTCTAACTATGTTCCCAACGGTTTATTGTGGTAAAAAACAAAAACAAACTTACATGGGGGTTGTAAACCAACTATCATGTTTGTTCCGCTTCGAATCACAACTGAATAACAATATGGACAATCTTGACAACCCAGACCCAAAGAAATAGTCCGTCCGGATTCAGTCCCAATAGGGAACCCACCCCCAAACAAATATAAGTCTCCAACTTGAATTTCACATTTTTTCAAGAATCTTACATGGACAATTTTAAACCCACAAATTCAATATCCTATGAAACTCCCGCTAGAAAATCCTCCATAAATCCCCAAGACATGTCGCATCCCCTCGCCCTGAAAAAGCAAAATGGTGGGGCACCAGCAGCACCAGCGCGGCGCCACAAGCTTTGGGAGCACCGCGGGACAGCACTGGGCGGCGCCTGCTTCAGGTGGTGTCCCAGAACCCTTCAGTTGGGAATCTACAGATTAACTGTTGGACTAATATGGTGATGAATCAACTGGATTCATTCATGGAATGAACATTAACATAACTGGGGGAACCGCCTAGTAGAATGGGTCACCCAGGCATCTTCTTGTTTTCACAGCCATACTCCAGTGTGTTGTATTTTCTCCGGGAATGTACTTTCCTCAACTTGTCGACTGGTTTAATATGTCAGATTATGTTTGCAAAAAAAAAATGCTGAACCAACCTGTGAAAAATCTGGGGGGAGCGACATGCCATTGAGAGAGAGAAAATGAGTATGTGAGAACAGAATTTTGAATCCACTTATGCTGCTTTCGAATCTTCGTCAAACGACAAGTGTTTTTGTGCTATTTTGTTGGCTATGGCGTGTCCTCTACGCTGTATAGCTGTTGCTTTGTTGGGAAGAAATGCTGCTGTTCTCTCGTGATTTCTGGAGAAGTGTGTTTGATATTGCCTGCGACTTGGGTTGCTATGGTTTCTTTCAAGAGTTCCTTACCTTGTCTCCTTCTTTGAACCAATTTTCAGCAAAACTATACATCAACAAACAACAACTGTGTGACAAAAAGTAATCCTAGGACCACAAGTAAACCTATGAACCAGAAAGTAACCCTAGATCAAAACAAGTGCTCCTACAAACAGTAGAAAGTAATCTTAGCACCAAAACAAGTAACCCTAAAGCAAAATCAGCACAGAAGGACAGCTGCGCTTGCAGCAGTGGTGCCCATTGCCCAGGCAGCTGGCCTGCCTACACGACAGTTTGTGTGTGGAATCGAATGTGAAAACTGTCCTAGTGTCTGGTGTGATGTTTGTGTATGGTTTATTTCTGTGGGTTGCTTGTTGTGTTGGAGGGAATAAAGACATTGTTGGCTTCTTGCAATGTTTATATGTGTTTCTTCTTTTTGTTCGTTCTTTTACCAGTGATTTTTGGTAACGCCTTTGAAAACGCACAGCAACAGCTTCACAAGTGTGGCGGCATAGGTAACCCCAAAAGCAGGTTGATCCAAATCAATCCTATGACAACAGGTAATCCTAGGTCACCAGCACTAGCAGCACACAAGCAGCTATTTGTTTTACCCTTAGCCATGGGTCTTGTGCAGACAGAAAGGTTTTTATGTGTTTCTACTCCTTCTTCAACAAGCCACCCCAAAAAGTGCTTGGATGTCCTTGACCGCCTCCTTTGTGTTGCGCACTTTCTGGTTGAAAATAGCACATGGTTTCACAGTTGCCCATCAGCTCTAGAGCAAGTACCACCTATTATCAACACAAGTTGCACTAGGCAAACAGTGATCCTACATGAAAACGCAGCAATGCTACCTGTAAACATGTGTAAAATAACTTCTATATGCAGAAAACAAGAAAACAACTTGTTCATGAGTTGTTTTCCAAAAAGGAGAAGTAAAATTACCGTACAACAAAAACTAGTTAATACGACCTAAAATAATTGATTTTAAGCCACCCAAAATTAACTGAACTAGTTCGAACATCCACTTTTAACTTTTAGACTTATTAGACAGAAAAATAAGTCTAACCTGATCTATTGGATTGCATATTGCATCACCATTACCCTCTGGTAAACTAACATAACTATGGAAAATCACAATTTTTAATGGGAAAACTCACTATAAATGGCCATTTTCAATAGCTATGTTAGTTTACCAGAGGGTAACGCATCAAACGTCCCCATACACCCGGGTGTATGGCACACGCGACGCCTCGGAGTGCATGACTTCATGCGATCCGAAAAAACATGCTGCGGCGAGGGGATCTCCCGACGTCCCAAGTTGCTCCTGGTGGTTGAGATTTCGGCTGTGCCAGTGGGAAATCATGATGTCTTGGTGATTTAAGAGGATTTAATGGTGCTTCAATGGTGATTTCATGGGATATAATGATTTTTTTGTTGGATTTCATTGAACAATATACGGGGAATTTTGATGTGATAGAATGGGATTTTTGATATAGCTGACAACAAAATATTGGGGATTAAGGAATGGCTTAATCAGGAAATATCGGGTCGCAATGTGGATCTTGAGATTTTTGATGGAATATAACCAGCAAAATGAGGTATTTGGGTCGTAATACGGGGGATCTCAATGGATCTCACCCCAATTTGAAGGTACCCCATCTTCAAACAAAGCCATTTTATACCATTTTATGATATTTTATGGACGTCCGGTCACACCTGGGATTTCTATGAAGGGATATTATCTGATAATATGTACAATTGCCAATCATCAATCCTTCAGGAATCATCTCAATCCTGATGGTTTTCCCCCCTACACACACACACACACGCACACACATGATTGCCATTGCATACCATGGGACAGCATCATCAGGTAGCATTTCAAGGTTGGAGCGTTTTCCAGAGATGGGGATTGTGTTATTACGCTCCAGGATGGCTACAACAATAGCAACATCTATTAAACAGAACTGCACGGCACAGGCAGGTATAGATTTACTATGAGCATCTATGATGCCAATGAATGAATGATATTCCTTGCAAAATAATACTGTACATTCTTGGTCGAAGCAAAGGCATATTATATTTGTTCAAGGAACTGTTGCAGTTCTTTCGAAGAGAATGAACAAGACAAATACCACAGTATGGGAAGAGCACATGATGTGTTTTTGTTTCAAGGGAATTGCGCATGTGTTTGTTCAGTGCAAAACTGCACGCGCAAAATCAGTATTAATCACTGATTTTGTTGAAGTTTGATCAAAAATAAGGGCACTCTGTTAAAAAAAAAACGTCCTGGGATTTAACATGACGCCAAACAAAAAATACATCCAATTGACATGACAAAAAACCTGTGTATAATAACGTTGTTGTGTGCGATTCAGTTCACCAACAACACCGCGTTTGCCAGGTTTGTCATTTGATGTGAACGATTATCTGGTTACGTGGACAACAAAACTAAACAATTGTCCAAACATGGGCAGTGCTTTGTCGAAAACATGAACAAGGACAATTGTGATCAACACGTTGAATCCATTTCCTGCAAACAAACCCATCTGTCTTTGGTCTCTGTGAAACATTGAGAACACCAATTTGAAGGGAGCACACTTTGACCGAAAAGAATGGCACGTGCTAGAAATCGCAACCTTCAAATCACGATTCATGTGGGTTGACAGAGACAAGACATGCACACAGAATGATGTTACCAACCAAACATCAAAATCCATATGTGGAAACTTATGATTTGTTGTTGTGCACTGGTTCTGGTTCCTTAACAAAAGAGCCTGCGCAAATCGTTGTGCGAATGTCAACTTTGATTTGGACAACTGCATGCTTCATTCACCTCAAACGCTTCACAATGCCTCAATATGGCATGCTTGAACATGTTGAACATCAAAATGCAGTCACCACGTTGGAATGCCATTCGTGCACTCAAAACATGCAGCTCAAATGTGAGTCATACAGGATGCGAGGACACATACAGGATGTTTTTTCCCAAGTGCACAACGGTCCTCCAAAAGCGAGAGAGACACCTTGGAAAACCGCAGCACCAGTAACTAGAGGTTGCCAAAAAATCATGCGATGACAGCCATGTAGAGCACCTACCCCTTCACATGGCATGACAGGGACACAGCAAAACAAGTGCACTGGGCACGCGACGTCTCGTCATCATCGCTGTATCCTCGCTGTTGTGCTGGCACCCCAGCTAGGGGTGAAAGGAAATCATTGAAGAAACATGCTGCTTTTCTAATCTGAGGCCCTTCTGAATGCCAAATGACCAAACCAATTTCAATCGTGCTGAGTCAACGCTGAATCAGAAGAGTTTTTGGTGACGTCGTGCTCAATATCATGTACCTCTGGCGACCATGGAAAATCACCCATTTTATAGATACAGTATTTTTAATATAATTCATTGAAACTCCATGGAAAGAGGATTTCCCATTGCCAACCCAGCATCTTTGATTACGGGAGGGCAGTCGCGCTGCGCGGCTCTTTCACAAATCCGCCCGGTGCAGTCCTTCTGACTCCGAATCTGACCAGCCGCACAAACCGCCTGGCAAATGCGCTGAAAACGGATCGCAGAAATTCAGCCAGGTGACATGTTGAAAATGTGTTTTCCTGCCATCCTTGATTGAATGGATGCATGAAGGCCTCTATGATGGTATACTGAGTAGATATCTTTGAGTCATGCGGTGGTTCAAACCACATCATGCATTAGGTATGTGATGCCTGACACTTTCTTGGCACAGACCGGGTCTTCATCAAACTTCGACAACGCAAAAACAAAGCGCGTTCTCTCGGAAAAGTGAGGCGGCCACTTTCCGAAGGGAAGAAATCAAGACTTACATTTCAGAGACTTGATCTGGTTGGTGGTTTCAACCCCTCTGAAAAATCATGGAGTTCGTCAGTTGGGATGATGAAAATCTGAAAATCCCAATAGATGGAACGTCATAAAATTCCATGGTTCTAAATTCTAAACCACCAACCATCAAGCTTTCGGGAGTCACCGATAGGTTTCATGAGGTCAAGCATTCATCAAACCATAACCAATGGAGGACCCCACCTGCCACATAGGTCCCCCCACAAAAAAAAAACATTGACATAACTTAACTTTAACAAAAAGTATTGGTACTTGTTGATACTGATTACCTATAGGTACTTATATAGTTGTTCTGAAAAAAACTGAGCTTGGAATTTGTCAAAAAAGTCTTCCTGGATCGTCAACGCATTTCAGGTACAAAAAGATCGCCGCCAGGGATCCTGATCCCTACTCAGTGGCCCCTACATTGAAAAAAGTGACCAAAACCCACAAATTTGGGTGTTCCTCGAATTCCACGTTCCTCCCTTTTATCATCCTTAAATTTTCATGGGATGTTCCAAAATTCATCAAAAATAAATACCATCCAACTATTGGGGTACCCCCATGGAACCCACCACAAAAACCTTATAGGATTCATGACATGCCGAAGATCCTGCCGCAGATGATATTTTTACATGACGACCCATGAAAAATGACGACCTTGGCTTGGAAGTTTCCACGAACTGACCAGTTCTATGTTACTAACTTGTCTTATAGCATGGGATGAGGGGTAGAAGTGATATTAATGAATCTATTCTTTGAGACAAGCCCAAACTCACCCACACCCAGATTCACCCTCGAAGCTAGTCTTTAACATTCCTTCTTCTGCGAAAGCTTCATGCAAGGACGTTGAACTCACGAAAGCTAACTCTAGTTGCAACCCCCGTCAAATTGGGAGATAAACGAGTATACTTCATATAGATATATGTGCAAATATACGTTACATAATGATTGATTGTAATTAATATGATTCTGTATGTATGTGTTCGAGGGATTGAATCTCATTTCTGGCTGAATGATTGCTTCTTTGCCAGTTGAGCAGCATTCAAAATCCCCAAATCCTTGGGTGGCATGAACGAACTAATCATCAATTAACCATCACTATCAGTTATATCACCATATTTGGGATGGTTAAAAGCCCTTCAAGAAATTAAATTATGGTTATTTAATGTTATTTATAACCACCAAATCACTATTAATATTTGGTGATGGTTTATTAAAATTTGGGCGTGGTGCCCCCTATTGCTTTCCGAACATCATAACCAACAGGTAGATCATGGTAGATCGCAGATGATCGCCACCACCCGCAAGCATCGGCTGGCGCACAAAGCATCTCGATGGCATGACGCAGGCGGAAACACGTGGCGAGCGGAATCCTATGGCAAGGGTCTGTATGGTGTAACTGCTCTCACTGCAAGGTGGTGCAAGTAAAGACTTAGCTAACTTGGACAAAAATTGTCCTGATGTTTATGGAAGTTATAAGATATATATTCCATAAACATTAGTTATTGACATATATATATATATATATGTATGTAAAAAGTTCATGGGCTTTGCAAACAAACAAACATAGCTGTCTAGCTGGTGGGGGGGCATCACCACAACAAGGGGGGGTTGGAAGTATCTGCAGCGTTGACGCTCATCTGAGATTTTTTGTCACAACAATTAATATGTTCATCTACTTGACGAATATATCAATAACTAATGTTGGGAATAACTACATCATTAGCTATAGTTAAGTGGGTATACACAGCCTGTTTCCCAAATCACCATAAATCACCCACATTAATGTCCCCAGAAAAAGATAGACATTCACTTGTGGATACACAATGATACAAATGTGCACTGGACTGGCTGTGCAGGTATCGGGATACAACGAAGCTTTGAGCCAAGAGACACTCCTACAGCTATGAGGCACATGTTCATGGAAGCAGGGTTCAAAACCCAAAGTTTGACATCCTTCTTGCGTTGGTTGAAGTTCATAGGCTCATAGGGTTTCCCATAATGATGATAATGGTCATGATAATGCCTTTGGATCTAGCATAATTACAATCCCCGAACCAATCATCAACCACCAGGGGTAGACCGCAGCCAATGCTCGCCGTGCTTTTGCTGAAGCGCCATCTTTGGGTCATCCGATCTACTGATGGATTTGTCTCAAAGTATCGCAAGAAATCCCATGGAAACCTCGTCACCTCCCCACTGTTTCTTAGTGGCCATGAATTTGGGATGAATCTTCATGGTCTTGATGAATCTTTATGGTAGATTTGCCAAACTGAACACTTTTCCCATGTTCTCCCATCTGGCCTGACCATATTCGAGACAAAGCCTGGTGAAACCATGGGATGAACCCACTTTTCTGCGCAAAACGGCGCAAGTTTCGATTTCTTCACACGCGACGTCGTGCGGGCTCCCAGTGGGCGATGGTGTCCATGTGACAATCTGAATTGGACGAGTTTGCCTTTTCTTTGATGAATCCCAGTATATGACAGTATATATATATATATAATTATATATATATGTTATAGATTATTGTGTATGTGTATAATTATATATATATATATGTATATCGATCTAGGTACCTGTATCTATCTATGGGGGGTCGATTGATTCTATGGGATAGGGGCAATGTCTAGATATATCTAGGTGAAACTAAGCCGCCTACGACTACCCTGGGGTTTGAAAAACACAAAGTTCTGTGTTGAATGGGTATCAGCACTTTTGTTGGAGATGTCTTCAGAATTGTTATTTTAAAATGTGCGTTAAAAAAAGACTCGTAGAGATTCGAGATTCTTGTGTCCCGAGATTTTTGTCTACATGAAGTAGATAGATCTCAGAGACAAATTACAAATTACTATGCTTATAGTACCCCCCAACAAAATAGAAATCAATTCACCACTATTTCGTTAATGTTTTACTTTTCTATCTTTTTTGGGTACTATATTGTTGTATATTGAAGTACAGTAGATAATCTGCCCACTACACATCAACGTGGGTTTGTGTCAAAACATGGAACCCCAAATCCAACGGTCTAGAATGTATCCACCATACATCGGTTGGCTTAGTCTCAACTTACCTATGCTTGGGAGTCTGGGAGCGCCAAACTCAATGGGAATTCCAGGATCCTAAAATGGAGATACTGTACCATATAAGGCCATATTTTGGGGGTTATATCCCCTTACATAGGCCTTATATATGGTAGATACCTCCATTTTAGGATCCTGAAATTCCCATTGACAAACTGTCCGAAAAAAATCCGACAAACTGGGTACCACCATTTGAGAACAAAACATACCTCCGGGCTGGTTGCAAGCCCCAAAGTATGAAGCTCAGCCCGGATCATCTCTGGTACATGAACACTTCGACCCTGAAAATACCCTCTGGTTAACTAACATAGCTATTGAAAATGGCCATTTATAGTGGAATTTCCCATTAAAAATGGTGATGTTCCATCGCTGCGTTAAATTACCAGAGGGTAAGCCATGTTGAGTGGTTAACCACTCATCTTCCAAGCCCAAAAAATGCCGTCGGAAGATGAATCCACCAGGAGCCCAGGGGTCTTGAATGGTCTTGATGCGAGACTTTGCCCTGCAACAGACCGGAAATTTTCGTGGGCAAAGTCGTGGAGATTTCGATCTTTCCAACATGGCTGCTATGGGAACCCGTGGGAACCTGGATAGCCCTGGTGAAGCTAGAAGTACGCCATCTGACAGCAGGACTAGGATCCTCGTCTCATTTAAAGCAGGGATGGAAATCAATATTGGGAGCACCAGTTTAATGATGTTTATATATATAGACATACATATATGATACAACATTATATATATAGATATATATATATATGTACATGTTCTTCCTGGATTGAATTCCCAATCATGCGATGGCTTGTGATAAGTATTCTTTGGTGATTCAAGTCATCACAAAAACACGTAGAAACTGAGAATAATAAACTATGTAACTAACTACATATTCCAAACCAAGCGCTGATTAATGCATCTGTATATATATATGTGTGCAATCCGGTAATCAAACATGACAACGGGAAATCCTCGGCAATTACATGAAATGGGAACACAATATAGATGGGTAATTTTCAAATGTTTGACTACCAAACTGTGTATCCATATACTATAAGTATATCGTACATCCATACAATGTATACAGTATATTAAACATCTACATCTACAATGTATTATGTATATACACATTTTTATCTCTCTATGTATATATATATATATATTTATCTGAATGTGTATATATATAATCTAATCTTATCTTATCTTATCTCTCTATCTATCATTCTATGTATATATATATGTGTATAGTTATATATCTATATCTATATATATATATCTACCTATCTATCTATCTATCTAAATATTCATCTATCCATCTATCCATCTATCCATCTATCTATCTATCTATCTATCTAATCTATCTAATCTATCTAATCTATCTAATCTATCTAATCTATCTAATCTATCGAATCTATCGAATCTATCTAATCTATCTAATCTATCTAATCTATCTAATCTATCTAATCTATCTAATCTAT
>Ga0126342_10011679_pt1 | contig 15675 bp, 14 predicted proteins | sample Cyp1metagenome_FD_92528 | JGI IMG/M metagenome (GOLD analysis project Ga0126342, IMG submission 92528) | Coral microbial communities from Lord Howe Island, Old Settlement Bay, Australia - Cyphastrea 1 metagenome | ecosystem: Host-associated > Invertebrates > Cnidaria > Coral ...
TAGGGTAGGGTCTGAACACTTAACGAAATCTAACGTTTACTCCCAGGCAAGTCCATCTTAGACCCACCAAAAAAGGTCTACAATGAAAAACCTGAAGTCCCTTGGTTGTAGCTGCCGGGATCGAATTCTTGTGTCCTCAGTTTTCCTTTGAATTCCTCTATTTCATCAGCCAGTTTCTAGGAATCCCCAATTTGTTTTCCCAAGTTTTTCGGACATTCCCAAGGTTTTCCCCCTTCCTACGTTTTTCCCAAGGTTTTAGGCTTAAATTCCCCGGAAATCCTCGGGTTTTCGTTTCGTTTACCCTATCCAACAGCTGCGCCAAGGACAACGCACCTTGGACCAAGTCTTGATGCCGTCGCCCGAGGCGTTGTTTGTAGCGCCCCCCAGCGGTGTCCATGGCGCGGTGCGATCTGGGAGCATTGCAGTGAGACGCTGGAAGTTGGGTTTAGTGATGTTTAATGGGATTTCATGGGGTTTAATGAAATTTTATGGGACTTAATGGGATATAACTATCCAACTTGATTTGTTATTTCCAGATTTAATAGTGGTTTAATAATGGTTATTCCCATTAATGTGGGTGAAACAATGCCATAAAGCATCCCCAATGAATTTTCATTTTTATAGGTGGTATGGTTTCCATTCCCAAATGTGTGGTTTATGACATTGTTTACCCACATTAGTTATGTTTTGTGGGATTTCATGGGGTTTAATTATTTTATTTTTATTTTTAATGTGTTCTTTTGTATGGGGTATAACTCTCATCCTTGATTTGTTGAGGGGACAACTTATAGGAACCCCCGCATATTTCATGGGAAAATCAACTTTCCTTTAGATTTCCCTTAGACCAATCCATGAGATTGGTGGGATATGACATGATATGACTCGACTATCTAACTTGATTTTGCGCGAGGTGAAAACATGTCATAACCACTACTTGAGGGTGCAGGCCAGTGGTCATGAGTGGCTATGAACATGTAATAATCACATATATAAGTTGGGATATGGCGCCCCCTATAGCTATAGAAATACAGCCACTTATTAGTATTGGGATCGGTACGGGCCAAATATGAAGCTGGGTTTCTGGATGGAATAAACTATTGTGGAGGCACAATGGGGATATAATAGAATATATTGAACCAGCGCCAAGGATTTTTTCCGTAGCCGCAATGATCCTTGTGCTCTACTCAAATCAATTGAAAGCCTATGTCATGTCTCATGCCACATATTTTTTTTACAGGTTTCCACCAGGTCATTGTTGAGTTGTTTCTTTCTTTGGGCTGCAGCAATTTGCTTCGCGCATTGGGCTGTCAGCTAGTGGGTATCCGATACGCCCAAGTAAGGAGTCCAACTGATCACGTGTAACACGTCCGGTCCCGAAGGGGGCAAATTACACACCAGACAGACAGATGTTTGACTTTTAGTGGCAATATTGGCACTATTATTGTTCTTACTTCTTACTTAAAATACTTGGCATGTATCATATTTATCTATGTATAGAAGGGGATGTCCTACTACAGAGGATTGGAACCTCACGAATCACCCTCACAGCACCTGAACTCAGGAGATGTGGTGAACCAGAATGTCATCTCGCAGTTCGAGGATCGGTTGCCGGTTATAAGCCGCCACTTATGGGCTGTTTGACCCCATGAGCTTGAAGGATGCTGATTATTCAAACAATGTGATGTTGAGAAATATATGTTATTGAAACATGAGGTGCCCAGATGAAGATGTTGGCTCCTATACCTTTCTTGGTACACAATTGCTGCCATTCACACTATACGATGGGAACCCCAAGTGCCCAAACAATGGCCGGCTTTAACTTGCAGATGCTAAAGCCAACTGGTTCCTAACCCCTTGCTGTCCCTGTTTCAGCCTTTTTCACTTGCTAGTTCCAAAACAGGTTCATGATTTCCATCACCGTTTTTGACCCCCAAGATCCCCCAAGTTAAACAAATTTCACATCCAGATTCACCCTATATATATATCATTATATATCCCTATATCAACCAACAATAACCAACAATGACCAACATCCGGTGGTTGGGCCCCGGTTTCCCCTAGGGCTCCCCGCCTCGTTCGCAGGAACACAGCGAGGCCATTGAAGCCATGACCTGGGACCCTTCGGGGCTGCAACTGGTGACCTGCGGCGCGCTGGGGCATAAGATCCTGGTGCATCGCGCCATGCCACTGGGACCGCCTGGCGGTGCCGTAGCGGGGGGGATAGGTGAAGTCGTTTAAGTGGAGGTGTGAATATATGTATATATACACGTGAATATGTATTCATGATATGATTTGATGTGATGTGATATGATATTATCCCACATATCCGGATCTAAATGGACAGATTTCAATACTTAACAATATGTTTTGACAGTAAATGGATATTCATGGAGAAATTAGCACGCCCATAAAGACATGATTTGTTGAACGGTATTTCAGGTTGATACCAATTCAAAGCTTTACTGCAACAGTGTATGATAGTGTATATATATATAGACGTATGTTTATATACATATCTATCAATCGATCTATCTATCTATCTATCTATCTGTTCCACACACATGCACATACATACATAAATAAATAAATATATATATATATACATATGTGTGTAGGGTGGTATAATTAGCACATCGATCCCGCTGGCTGGTCTCATCCCATGAGGGAGATATAGGGAGATTGTGGATGGGATGAAGGGAAGTGGGAAAGATCAGTTTTCCTCTTCCGCCAGGTTTTAGCATCAGTTTCACCACGCTTGTCAAGCTAACTCCATCTAAGTCATCTCAAGATTGCTTAGCTAAATCCAGGTCCATCTAAGGCCTTTCCAGCTTTTTATCATTCTGCTTTCTGACACCTTAAGCTAAGTCGCTGCCCAGCTTTCATCATCTCTGTGGTCATCTCGGTTTGTTCAGGTTGGGCACTGGAGATACCTTGTTGGATGCGGATCAAGATGGTTTGCAGCTGGGCAGCCTGCGATTTCAACACGTCTTCACCTTATCGCGTGGGGTCACTCCAGCGGTCATCAGTGGCGTTGCCGTCTCAGCGCCTTGGACGTTTTTGTCAGCCTTGGAGAGCTGGGGGAAGTCTACCAAAAATGTGGACGATCCAAATTCATCATATCTGGATCCCTTATTTCAAGCCAATTATGGGTTAGTCCCTCTCCTTGTTTTGGTCCAAACTGATGATTGATGATACTTGGATCATTGGATCATGATGCGTCCGGATGGATCCTTTCCTGGATCGTTTGCAGCGTATCTCAGGTTGGCCATCCAGAGATCTCTTGATCATTCCTGAACGGGAAAACCATGGATTTGCGTTGGTTTGTTGTATCTTTACTGCAGGTTGTGTTCACTTATAAGCCTACATTGGATAGTTCTGTTCCATTAGATCCCCAATAAACCCCAATTAAATCCTATGAATACCCCATAATATCCCAATTAAATCCTATTAATATCCCATTGAATCCCCAATAACATCCCCAATAAATCGTTCACTTGGCCAGTTTCGGTTGGCCCGGTTGGCTCCGCCAGGAAGACAGTCAATTCGTGGCCGTCTCCTCGGCCAAAGGCACTACGCATGTGGGGCATCCCAGGCTCCGCAGTGGAAAATCGAACGAAATTCTCCCAGATCCATGAGATTATCATCTGATTATCAGCAGATTATCAGCAGATTATCATCTGATTTTCATGGATAATCATTATTTTATCTGGAAAAGCAATGATAGCAAAAGGGACATCAACTAATGGATATCCGCGAAAATTGCTAGAGTTTGTTGGGTTAATGGGATATACATGTGTGATGGATTGTAACTCGGAATGTACTGAGATATCCAGCAGTAACATTGGGTGTGTCCTAAAATTGGATTCGGTGCCCTCAACAATTCTATTGCTCCAAATCATATTCCTCATGGCTCAAAATGAATGTTTTTTTCCACCTTGAGGGTTTTCATTCCGTGCCCAACATGGCCACAAGAACGGCATTTTCGATTTTTCCCAACAAAACCTCCCAGTGAAGACCCATGTTGTTTTCGGATCACCACGTCTAAAATTACTCAAGTCTAAATGTTGATTGGTGAAATATGTTTTCTTTCCGTGAACCCCCTTACATCTTTAGATGGGGGATTTCCAGCCATCCATGATTAAGCAGAGGGTCAACCCAAAACAATTATGGATTGGATGAAAAAAAACCAAGGTCTTCAACCTCCCCGCCTTCCACGTGCGTCAGCAGCCGGGTCGCCTCCGCGAGCCTGGTGCCCGGCATGTGCCGGGCCCCGGCGCCTACGGCGATCCCGGCACCGGGGCGGTGACGTGGACGTTGCCCACGGCGTCCTTCTTTTGGGGGAACTATGGCGGCTTTTCACGGGAAAATCATGGAAAAATATGGGAAAAACATTAGAAAATCTAGGCAAAATAAGGAAATCCACTATAAATGGAAGGTTATAGCTGAGAAATACTGGGAACATATTCGATATATAGCTAGAGTTGGGAAACCCAACAAGGGATCATTTCAGAAACAACATAGAAAAAATGGGAAATCCAGTCATGAAAAAATCGTAGCAATGGGAAATACACTACAAACAAATGATTATAATCGGAGGTTTTAATGGGAATATATTCTATATATAGATATATTGTAATGTCCCATTGCTACGGTTGATTGCCAGAGGGTAAATCTGACAGAATTATGTATGGGATCATTGTAGTACAACATTATAGGCGGCAATTATTATGGGAGGATGTCATCATGGAGAATTTCCATGAGTTATTATGGGAGGATGTCATCATGGAGAATTTCCATGAGTCATACATAATATTCTTGATGTCCCAATATATTCCATTTATTCCATCAGAATCGGATATTATGGGATAATATCAGACAATGATGTGAGAATTCATAATAAATAGACTATAAATAGCAAAAACACGCACGCATATATATATATATATACACATGCGATCACATGCGTGTGTGTGTGTGTGTGCACATAGTTGCAGTAAAACCAACCTGAATTTGACATCCCAGATCCACAGATCGTGGAAAATCATGTCCCTTGAAGCCTGGCATTTGGGACACGGTGTAGATCCCAGTTGTTCGACACCCTTACATAGTATGTAACTATAAGTAGGTTTTTTACTAACTTATGTTTTGGACACTTATGTATCTTATGTAACTTATGTAGGTTAAGAACATTTATGTTATGACTCCTCAAACATTGAGATGCAGCTCTGCGCAGAAACACGATCCGATCACCTCAAATCGTGCTGACGGCAAGTGGTTCTGGGGGTGACGTGGGACCCAATGTATAGATCCAATGACATCATCGGTTGCCATCAATGGGGCTACACCAATAGCTGGATGGATTATGGTGGAAAATCCTATTAAAATGACCCCAAAATGGATGGTTTATAGTGGAAAATCCTATTAAAATGGATGATTTGGGGATACCCCCATTTCAGGAAACCTCCGTATACTAGGGTTTAAAGGGGGGTAATCTAGATATTCGGGCGATGGGATTGCCATGGCGGCCCGTTTGTTAACTGGGAGAACGAAGTTCCCATGGTGCCTGAGCTGTTCCAAAGTTTTCAAATCATGGAAGTTCCCAGATCTTCCAATCATAGGCACTGAGTCTAAGACCATTGAAGTGCTTCAGCTCAAGCCATTTCCATTTCGAAGCTCATCGCAGACATGAAACATTCCTGGTTGGTGGTTTGGAACATTTTTTATTTTTCCATATATTGGGAATAATCCCAACTGACTTTCATATTTTTCAGAGGGGTAGGCTCAACCACCAACCAGATTCCCTCACCTGGTACTCCGTAGCTCCGTAGCCCAGGTGAATCTTCAAGTGTGCACTCGCGTTTGGTTGGGATCAGCCAACTGACGGCACTTTTTTCGGTAAGAGGCTGGGCTCCGTTTCGGTTTAGAGATTCTTTTCTGATTGGAAATGGTTTGACTATGTTTGACTCATATGATGAACAAGTTGGACATGGGAATTTTAAGGGGATTTTAGGATTCCATCTGATGCTGATCTTTAAACAAACATCTTGATTTGAGTTGGCCTTGCCTCTCCGATGGTGCTTGTTTTGAGATCTAGCCATGGTCAGTGATTTGAGATAATCGGCAGAAACATGCCCTTACCCTAAAGCCAGGACAAGAAAAACGCAGGGTATACCCTCTGGCTATGACTAACATAGCCATGGTATAGATGGCCCATAGAAATAAATGGTTTACCTATTAGAAACGGTGATTTTCCATGGCTAATGACCAGATGGTAATATACAGCTCACATGCCAAGACAAAACTCTCCATGTTAAAAACATGCATCTCAATCCGAGTATATGTGCCGTCGGCAGAGCATTGAGTTGGTAGTGGTTCCGGTTCCGGTTCACTCATATTTTCCCCAGCCGTTTTGCGTAGAGTCTTCCAGGACACATCCACACTTCTACGTAGTACCTGGTTGCTTGGGTTCTGATATTTTTGTGGCTGGTGAAACATTGGTTTCCAATTTTCTATTAGTTTAAGATGATCCACTCCCACATGCTCCATGTTGGTAATATTTGCCAACATTTCACCAACATTTCACCAACATTTACCCCCCCCCTTCACTGCTGGAATGTCGATATGTTTCTTGGTACCAGTTTTTCCCATTGAGTGGATCTGAATGTAAGCACAGTAGTCTGCCACAGTGTCTCACCCATTTTGTACAACATGTACAACCCAGTATTCCCCCTTAAACCCAAATTCATCATTTCATGTCACGTTCACCTGGGCCGGTTATGCATACTTGTAGGGCATAATTAGAGAATATGGGACTTGATTGTTAAACTTGAAGTTTGCTTCGCGGGTCGCAACTTTCTCTTCCATCCTCCAGCCCTTTCCCTATCTATCCCAAACATATCCCATATGCATTTCCATTACCATATCATACCACGAGAAAAAGTGACGGTTTTTATGTCCCATGCTTGCTGGTTTAATCCCGATTGCCGGCTGAACTTCATTTATAGCCATCATTTGCAGCTTAAGTTCCAATCTTTGACTGCTAGATCCCTCATGTTTGATGGATAAAATATGGCAGACTTCCCTTTATTTGTGATAATTCCAGCAACATCCTCATCTTTGGGCACAATTTGATGGATAGAAGTGATCAAATCCCAGGTTTTTTTTTTGGCAGATACAACGATACCTTTCCGCCTGTTTATGGATATTTTGCGGCTGGAGATGAGGAATTGCACTGATGATTACCATCTACCTCCAATTTATCTCTGATTACAGGTATTGATGGTATTAAATATGGTTTTAAATATGGTATTAAATATGGTATTATAAAATGTATTAACTATGGTATTTATAGATGGTGTTATATTAATACATAGTTAATATAACACCATCTATAAATACCATAGTTAATACATTACAGATGTATATAAATTATAGATGTGCGCCCCAGGTGCTGTTACAGGAAGGTCTTCTGCCCCAGTGCGCCTTCATCTCACCTTCTGCGCGGCCACGGGCGTCCAGTGGACTCAGTGGGCCTTGCATGCGCCCTGGAAGTTGGGAGCTTGGGATGGGGTTGCCACCCCCGGGGCAACCCCCATTTGGAGAATCCAAAAGATAGTTTAAAGGACATCATCACTGATGTTATATGATTATCATTGATTATAATTGATTATATATATACTATGTATATATATATATATATAGTATATCTTGAAATATATATGTTGCTGGGATTTTATACTGTTCTCTCTTTGTTAAACGAACTGGTTGAAACCTGAGACCCTGGGCTTTTACAAGAAATCACAACCAATAAAACCACTCGGGGAAAACTAGGTTAACATGCCCTGCAGAAATCCGCGGAAAAAAGATGTTTGGAGGGTACTTATTATTCTTTGCAACAGTGCAATTCTTCAAACTTTGGCCGTGTCAAAATTGGATGAACGAGGTTGTACCGCTTCTTGTTTCCAAGAGGTGTATATATATAGTATATATATATGTGCATATTATAGTTAATAATGAACCTTCTTCTTGTCAAATGCAATTGGTAAAGTGCTGGGATGGTAGGTTTCAAAGTGGATTTGGAAGGATTTGGCTTGAATGAGCCCTAAAAGCACGCGATGTGGAATGATTGCTAACAAAATAGATGACTAAAACCGACGAGAGAAGAGATGCATATATGTATATATATATATGTATGTAAAAATGGATGTGTTTGCACAGGCCATATGAGGATACATCTATTCATATTTATATTTGGATTGTTTATATATATATAACATCCAAATGATTTAATTGGCACAATGTGTAGGTGCTATTCTTAACACCAAGCCAGATCATGGGGGGTTGGCCATAGAAATCCTTGATTTTCCCATGAAAAAAATGTGATTTTGCATAGTTATGTAAACGTTGAGGCTAATATCAATGAGACTTCAGTGGACATATCATCTTTCCAGTGAATCTAGAACTTCGCCTTGATTTTTTCCAAGGTGTATCTCAGGTTAGACAGTCATCACCATGAAAATATGTGACCGTCATATCACGGCCCACGGCCATGGAAGAAGTCCTGCAGCAGCTGGAAACGGTACGGATTGAACCACTGCAAATCAGGGGATTATAATGGGATTTTGCCCAGCATTTGGTGCAGGATTTCGCAACCATCCACAGTATGTCCTGGGAGTTGAGGTATGTGGCGACCCGGGCCGGATTGCTGGCTGTCTACTCCCTGACCACAGCAGGTGAGATTTAGTAGATGGTGATGGGAGAGTCCATGTAATTGGCTAAAAAGATAGAACAGGTAAATCCGGCATTCAACCAGTGAAGATTCACTTTTCTATCATTTTCTGGGGTTTACTATACATATATCACATATATATATATATATATATGTATAATTATATGTATATCTATATATGATTATACTTGACTATAAATGTAATTGTATATGTATACTGTGTATTAGGGCATCTGCGCATATCAAGATACGTTGAGCTGCTTCGACGGTCGCTACACAAGTTTCGGGGGACCAAGCCACAGGCGCTGCTTCGACGCCGGAACCCAGCCTAGGTGCCACTGGGAGATGATGTCTTGCCATAGGCTATACCAAATGCTATGTGGCTGCATAGCTGCTTATAGTTATCTAGTACCATGATATATATATATATAATTATATAGTTATATATATACACAAATCTATATATATATACATATACATATCAAGAGGCATTTGCATCCAGTTTGCCTGGGATGATGTTCCAATTGACATCTCGTATTGGTTTATTTGTGGTAAACCATCCTCCAGAGACTCCAGAGTTATTTGCTGCAACCGAACCTCCAAAAAGGGGATTGATCCGAATTGCCCAGACTCAGTTTTTGTCAACATATGGAAATAATAATCAAAATATATCAAAATAAATCCTCAAAGAATGAATAAAATATAATTATGGATCATATTAAAAAATCATCAACATAACTCCTCAGAATCCTCAGAAAAGATGGCCATTGCACTGGTGAAACCAGCTGGTTTTCTCCGCGCTGCTCCTCGCTAGGTGAAGATACCTGGGTTGCCACGCTGCAGCGCGAGGTGCGGATCTGTCGTCAGCTACGGAGACTTGGTGAGTTGAGCGACGTGCATGGTGACTTAATGGGGGGTCATGGGAAAACATAGGGTTTTATGGTGATTCAACGGGATTTTAACCATTGAACATGGTGATCTTCTGGGATTCAATGGGGGTACAACTAACCGATACAACCAACCGCTTTATGGGATATAACTAGAATTATTAGGATGACGATGACTATCCTTTGGCAATTAATTTAACCGCTTGCTATGGAAAATAACATGATTTATGGTGAATTATTCATTGTTGACTTGCATAACATTGGTGACTTACACGTGTTATGAGAATCATCCCCACATGTTTCCATCGAGATCCATCAAGTAATATTGTCTAGTAAAGGGTTGGCATTGGCCGTTGATGATTTGTTGGGTCCCCTAGACGTATTTACGGTTTTGAATGATTCATAATTGCGATCTGATGCCAAGCGAAGCTTACCATTCACCTACATGGAGGATATGGGGGCGTTATGACCAATGGGGATTACCTATAGATTCCTATTATGTATAGATGATTTTCCCAGCTAGGAACCTCCATGGCTAGTTTGGGGATTCTCCTATTGTTGATATAGTAAATTCAATAGACAATTTCTTAGTTGTAGATGGTCATTTCCCTATATTTCCCATCGTTTTTTTCCAAATGTTCCCATATTTTTCCCATATATTCATGTTACGTTCCCAAATTGTTCATATATTTCCCATTATTTCCCTTTTGTTGATGGTAACATATGGTAACTTCACTGAAACTTTTATAGGTTTTCCATGGTTTTCCTGACTGCTTGCTGAGGCACTTCAGCGAGAGGCGCCTGGGTACCTGCAGTCGAGACTCCCCCAGGAGCCCCAGAATTTCGGAGGAGGGCGGCCAGGGCAACGAGCCATCGAAATGGCTGTCCTATGCAGAGACAGCGACTTGGAGAACTTGGAGAACGGCCAGGGTGAGTTTGGGGAAAAAGACAAAGAACATATATGAACAGTATTTTGTTCATACAGAGTTTCAACCAAGTGCTGAGTGTGTTTTGTTGGGATGTGTTACAACTGGCTGTTTTCGGTTAACTTGACACTTTCTGACACGGAGGGATTTAAGGGATGGTTTCTCTGGAGATTTAAGATGTCATTGTCATTGACGATTCCAGCAGTTCCAGCAGCAGGATACCTTCTGGTCATGTCATGAATCTTGGATGCCCTCTGGTAAACTGTCACATTTATGACATAACCATAATAAGGAAAATCACATGTTTTTCAATAAATCATCATAAATCAACCAACTAAATTGCCATGTTCAATAGCGCACTTTTAGTTTACCAGAGGGTGAACGTGGGTAACAACATGACTGGAACATCCACCAGGCCACACACCTTCCGACGGATGCTTGGTGGCGGGACGGGATGTGGGTCGTGGCGGCTTGCCGGTGATGATTTGTTTCCAACTGTTCGGATACCAAGATGATGTTGAAGATGTTGAAGTCACTAAACTCACCAAACACTAAAAAAATGAGTCAAGAGCCATGTCGAGCCTTGATTTTCATAGCACTAGAGATAGTTGTCATCGGAGTAGGCTGAGATCAAATACAAAGGCAGAATGCAGTTGCAATATGTCTTGAGGCAAGTTTGTTGTTTTTCCATTTGGGGTCTCAACATCTACCAGCCTACCAGCTCACCTTGTCTTAGTTGTGGGATGTCTTGTAAGAGCGGAGTAGTCTCTGCATTCCAAATTTTGAGAAACACCGGACAAGGATATGACACACAAACACATAATATATATATATACACAATTATACACATATGTATATGCATAAATCATATTAAGCACCACAATCCACAACATTGGACATCCAACATGTCAACCACGTGGCCAGGCTCCCCACCTCTCCACCCCTCCACTTTCCGGCCCTCAGGATGTGCCGATTTGGATCAGTCCACAGCTCCGCTTCTACGCGTATCCCGCGGGCGATGCGGAGCAGATGAATCAGCAGCTGCGACGGGGTGAACGACCTGCGGGGTGTCGCTGCATCTCAGACTTCACCGGTCAAAACTGTGACGGAAGCTGCACATTTTGAGTCCTGGATTTCGCAGCACATTCCGAGACTTTCAGCGATGCTGAGGCATTGACATCACAAGGCCCAAGCAGCCGGGTGTGGATGCGGTGCATCATCAGGCTTTTGCATCCTCTGAGCTGGAAGCTGCAGCGCAGCAAGTCAGTCTGCTGGGTGGACATACAAGGAGAGTCCAAACCCTGGTAACTTGCCATAATGGGACGGTAGGATGTGGGGGGGTTCCATACATTGAGGTACCCCGAATGGATGGTTTTGAATGGGCAATCCTATTCAAAATGGATGGTTTGGGGGTACCCCCATTTTAGGACAATGTGGAGCTATGTTGGGCTGGTGGGTTTGTTTTTTTCAAGATGTGACGTTCGATTTTCCGCCCTCTTCAGAATGGGATGATGGTGATCCATTTGGCGATTTTTAATCTTGGTTGTTTTTGTTTATTTGAATCATCCATGATCATCCATGCTTGTATGGGCAAACATCCCAAATGTTCGTAAGTAAAGATCCCCAAAGCATCTACTGTATATTGATCTATTGAATCTATTTGCATTATCTTCTAGGTACCATGGTGAAATCGCCGCACGCCATTTGTGTCTGCCACTTGAATGCCCGCATGTTATTGATAGGGTTGATGGGGTCCGCTCCTGTCACTTGAATCCGTTGGTTCCACTTACTCTTCTCTTGCGAAACGCGTCTAACATATCTAATGGAATTCCAACCTGATCCGATGTGAACAAGTCCAAGGAGGCTTGCGTCCGGTGCAGATCCTTTGGAGAACCTTCCAGCTAGCTGTAAGGCAGGTAAGCACCCCATTTGGAGTCCTTAGCAAGTTGAACAATTCTTTGGCTTCTGACCTTAAACGAGTAGGGTTGGCATGTGCCAACTAGCAACTTCACCGGCCAAAGGATGATGGGCAAGACGAGGATTGGGTGATTCCCTGACGCCCTGCCCGTCCGCTGTACATAGGCGGCAGGTGCCTGGAAGATTCCAAAAGGATCCAAAAGGCAGGAAAGCACACCCAGCTATCAAAAGTGCCGGGCATCCTTTTTTCATGTGTTGAAATTATCTGGTTGTGTTCTTTCAGTCCATAAGTTGAATGTTTAAGTTCTTGAAAACCAACATCTATCCCCCCGCTCTTGAAGCGCTTCCAAGCACCTGGCGGAGCACGAAAGCCGCAAGAAGCTCCTGGGTCGTGCAGGATGGGGTGTGGCCCTTGTTGGGCAGCACCTGGTGGATAGTAAGCAGTTGTAGAAAGCTGTATGCTTGGCTATGTTTGGCTGTTTAGACATGTTTCAAAGGTGCATTGCCCTGACCTTCATCCCTACTGACCCGGAACGCCAACGTCATAGAGAGTTGTTGGATACGTGCTCTGCGCATCACACAGCAGGTGATCCGAGCATGTCCCTGCACAGCAGAAGGAAAAATGGAGATAGCCCAGCCGTGAATGACAGTTTGATGCCACCGCGCCCGTTTATCCGGAAATGGACCCCTCCCCATGCGACCCTGGCAAGCTCTTGTTTCTGGTCTGGAAATGGAACAGGTCATGAGTTGATTGAGTTGGCAGCTTGTTTCAAACAGACTGTCCAGAATTTGTTGCGATCTCCTGCAGGCTGGAACTTGATGCGTGGCCACTCTGAGAGCAGTGCAGCAGTGCTGGCCATGTTTTGGGGTGGAACTGGAGCCGGAGCTAACTGTGTCATATGACTATAAGTTTGGTTTACTTGCTGACCCTACTTCATAAGCGAGCATGTGAAGCTATGCTTGCAATGAGTTTGTGGGACCAACCTGACATCTCTGGTTGTGAGGTTTTGCATAGCAGCATATTTGCCAATCAAGCTTGGAACTCTGCTGGTTTCATCAATTCGTTCTTTCAATCCTGACTTAAAGGGGATAGTGACGGATAGTGATACCATGTGATACCAATAGGAACCGGTAATATATGGTAATATGTCTTGGAAGCCCTTTGAAAGTGAGGGGGTTGTTAGATGCACTTCAGGCAAGCATATAGATCAGTAATGATCAGCATGCGATTGGGTTCTGCCCAGGGATTGATGTACCAAATGCAACCGATTTCAAGTGAGATTGGGGGTTCGGGGTTCTGTATGATTCTGTACCATTTGGTTTACCACCTTACTTGTATAAATATAAGCATAATTATATCTGGCATATATATATATAAATATATGCACATACGTGTATACAGACTGTCAGACCCTCCCCAAGTACCCATAAATATGGGTGAACAAGGCTGCTGAAGGTATCCCCCTGAGGCCGCTCTGGGCTCCCAGCCGTGCGCGTGGCGGAGTTTCATGAGATGCACAAAGGGGGTGGACTTCGGGAGATGCCCAGCTGCACCGGTTGGTTGGGCCGGTTGGGATGGGATTCCACTTGAAGAGTTGAAGTTTTGGAACATGGATCAGCATGGATCAGCAAATTTCGGACCCAGGGAGCACGAAAAAATTGAAACATCTATCATTTGATAGTGGACTCGTGGTAGTTTTGGGGGAAACTCCTACAAAATCATCCATGGCGCGCGCCGCGCACCCATCGCAATCCCTGCCGAGTCCAAATCACTACGATGTGGGCTCCCTCATTACGGTGGATGCAGCCTGGATGGAGCAACAATTGAACCAGAAATTGGTACAGCTAGATGTGTTAGATACTTTAAAAATCTTTAAAACCATATTTTGGGGCATTTGCGTGGCTACTTGGTGTTTCAGTCTTGTGTCAAACTAGCTTCTAGTTTTCCCCTCAGATCCACTCTTCCCACTGCGAATGTCTCCCAGTATTCAGGTGATGCTTGAAGAGGCAGAAGCTGGAGGAAGGTTTCAAACATTGGAACCCAGAGCCTCGGCCAAGAGGTGAACCATGTCCATGTATCCATTTTCGATTTGACCTCTGCCCAGTCTCGGTAGCAAAGATCAATATGTTCTTATCCCGTTTCTTTGGGTCAATATCCATTTTTGCCAACCTTTTTTGCCAGTTGACTCCTCATTTGATCCATAAATATGTTGTGTTGTGGCCTTCTGAAGTCAGGGTTCCCATGGGTTCCCAGTACCCCAGGTGGAAGGCTTCTGACTCATCGCTTCAAAGCAGGAGATGCCTTGGTTTTTCAAGGCCACAAGTAGCTGGAGCCAAACGCTTGGGATGGAGGTCTACTTAATCTACTGGGTTCATCCTTTGAAATTCACTGGGAATATGTTTCTGTTGGGAGTTGCTATAGCTAGGTGGTTTGTGGGGAAAATTCGACTGGCACCTGGCAGGTGAGTAATGTTTTGCCACACATGGATACACATGGGATGAATCAAACAGCGATGGAGATGCATCAGATACCAACGGACATGGTGATGACCAGGGGATCGGATGAAGAAGTGACATTCTGCGGTCCTGGGATCTCACTTGGGGAAATTCAGTCGGCAGTTCTGACCACTCTGCCGCGGACCTAAGGTACCATTGTTCCCCGCCTGCAGGAAGGACTGTTTTTGTTCGAGAAGATTGTGCCCCAGAGTTGGTGAAGTTGGTTTATAGCTCCAAGAACTATGGGGTTTATGGTGTGTGTATATATCCATGGGGGATAAGTCTATTAACCAACAAACATAAATGGGTGATTAGTACGTAAACCTGTTGTTTATGGTTTTTAGTGGTGTAAATACATACATACATACATACATGCATGCATGCATGCATGCATGCATGCATGCATACATACATACATACATACACACATACACACATACACACATACACACATACACACATACACACATACACACATACACACATACCTACCTACCTACCTACCTACCTACCTACCTACATACCTGCATACCTGCATACCTGCATACCTGCATACCTGCATACCTGCATACCCACGTACCCACATACCCACATACCCACATACCCACATACCTACATACCTACATACCTACATACCTACATACCTACATACCTACATACCTACATACCTACATACCTACATACCTACATACCTACATACCTACATACCTACATACCTACA
>Ga0126342_10011680_pt1 | contig 15675 bp, 11 predicted proteins | sample Cyp1metagenome_FD_92528 | JGI IMG/M metagenome (GOLD analysis project Ga0126342, IMG submission 92528) | Coral microbial communities from Lord Howe Island, Old Settlement Bay, Australia - Cyphastrea 1 metagenome | ecosystem: Host-associated > Invertebrates > Cnidaria > Coral ...
AGAGGCTGGTTAGACGAAGAAACAAAAGATAATCAAAAAGATAACCATTTCAGATGATAAAAGAGAGGATGATTTATATGATGTTTTGTTTGAAGATCTTGGGATAAAAAATGATAAAAATATTTTTTTTTCATACCTCAGTCTGTGGCTATGAGATTCTTATAATTCCACAGTCAGTATCACAGGGAGTTTGGGACGAATCCGTGGGTGAAGTGGGGAGTTGATAGAAGCAGAATGAAGTACCCTCTGGTTATTTAACATGGCGCCATGGAAAATCCACCCATGCTATTAAGTTCTGTAAACCATCTATTTTGATTAGGGCCATCTATCTATACCATGGCGAACTGTAATCGTCATAACCAGAGGGTAGAATGCACAAGAAAAGAAGAACGGCTCCAGGAGACTCGTGTAGAAAAAAAAGCTTTTGAAAACAGCACTTGATGGCTCATCTCACTTGGTAAGTGGGTTATAACCCCAATTATAAGTGGATTAAGCCTACTTATCCCATTTATAACTGGGGTTATATCCCACTTACTAAGTGGGATGTGCCACCAAGCAGAAAGAAACACCGATGTGAAGAGAGAAAAGAGATGTAACGAGACAGCGATGAGCTGACAAAGAGATGCTGAGAGAAAGGGATGTCAAGAGAGAACATACGATGGACCGATGGACAAAACCAAAATCGGACTCAGATACGCTGACAAAAAAGAGCGTTCAAGAAAAGAGATGAAAAAAAGTCGAGGGTTCAAGGGAAAGTGATGTCATAGGACATAGGAAAGAGCTGACATGACATGAAGGTTTTCTAAGATGGGGGCACACTCAGTTATCATCCATTTATAGATGGATTTTCCATGAAATAAACCATTCATTTTTATAGGGGTACCTCTATGTTAGCAAACCTCCACATTAGTCGTCGGGGAAACCTCAAGGTTTCATCCAAGAAGAAAGCTGCGAACTCAAACAAATCATCTGAAATCAGCGAAAGTGACCCATCAGGAATCAATAGGAACTTCCTATTTATATTGGTTTTGAACACCCAAAACAACAGTAAAAAACTCTGAAATAAGATAAATCAGCCACCCATCAGTGGTCAGCTTTGATCCATCCAATGCTGCCACTCCCAGCCGTTTCAATGCACTTCGAACTTTTTCGGAAGCTCCGCCAGCGAAAACCACAGCCCCTGGACCCAAGGCTGTTGTGTAACGCTTCACTTGTTTCCTGAGGTTCCGCTGGGGTTCCATTGGTGCAGTTAAAATTTGATGGGTGTAACTAACCATGGTGACTTATAAGGACCTAAATTGGGATATAACTTGATGTAACTATATATGTATATATACATATATCACTGATATAGATTTAACAATTTTCAAAATCAATATCACATACCGCCCCTATGGGCCCCCCAAAAGGAATAGATCCGATACTAAACCAATGTTTCTAGGAGGTATCTGGAATACTGGAGTTCAACAGTAATTTCAGAAATAGTGCTGATAAAACTTGACATTAGCATGCTAGCAATGCTTCGACAACCATAAAATGATTTGATTTACAATCCCCAACTCAGTTATATAAATAATAAGAATTTCGAATTGATTTACACAATCCTATCCATCATTTATGACAACCTCAAAAAATGACAACATTTCGTGGAAACACAACTCAGCAATCAAACATGGCCATGGTTGAAATCACCCACACAGAATTTTCCATGGCCAATCCTCCATAAAAATACCAGTTTTCCCATATTGTCCTCGGGTTTCCCAGCTAGCCATGTTTGATTGGAGGGTATGTCAGGCACATCATCCCAAAAAGGCTGCAAGTTTTCATCCAATTTTCTGCAGACCCTTCAAAACAATGCCGCTTTCAGATCCAGCATGGAAATTCTTACCTGGCGGAGTTCCATCAACCATCATCAACCCAAAAAAAACATGGCATGTGGGTAAAACAAAAAATCATGAACCATCCCCTATTGGTTATCACCATTTTTATATATGTGGTATGGTTACCATTTCCAGTCATGGCTAGTTCATTTATGACATTGTTTTACCCACATGAAAATGGCTCCAAAAAAACTGGGATAACAACGGCATGTTCTCATGGGATATGGGTTTGTCTACCTGCATCATCCCCTTGGATCGTATGTCTTCCGGTTCGAACCGCCCGCTTTGGATTGGATGGAATCAAAGAAATCAGGTCAAAATGACCAGCCAAATAGTCATACTGTATGATACTCATAGCTTATTCCGTTGCTGATGTCACATTCATTTTACGGAAAGAAACAACAAAATGTCATTTACCTCCTGGTAAACATACAAAAGACTATGGAAAATCACTAGGGTAAATCAACTAATTTGACTGGGCCATTTCAATAGCTATGTTAAATTACCAGAGGGTAAACATGCCGAAAAGGGGTCACAGTTACACTCCAACCATTTGAATTCCATCTCCTCTGTGGCCGTGACGAATCTCACGGGCGCTTCGAACAACACGTCTGGTGTGACGCCCTGCGAATCCTCGCGGAGATCGGCTTCGCGTTGCATGGGGACGCCAGCGGAGCCGCAGAAGTGGAACACCGCATCTTCGAAGGCTTGGGATGACACTTCCTGAGGCGCTATAACCCAATTATAAGTGGATTAACCCTACTTATCCCATGTAAATCACTGGGGTTACATCCCACTTACGATTCGTGGGATGAGCCACCAAGTAGGCCAAACACAAAAAAAACATGGGCAACCTTAAATACCCTGCAAAAAATGAACTCTTAGCTGGTGAACGTAGATAATCCCATTGATGCCAAAAGACTAAAGGATTAAACTACTCATCTAAGATTGACCCAGATTTGGATGAAGAACAAACATGATTTCCTTGGACATTCCAATTTGTGGATGGGAAAATATTTTTGGAACGCTCATGGACGATCTTGAGGTGTGGGAAATTCTGTTTCGCAGAAAACACATCATTTTTGATTGGCCATCTTGGCTTTGGTTGGGAATTTCCAATCTGGCTGGGAATTTCGGTGGGGCAATCTTTGCCTTCTGCAGTTTTGAGCCGGGGTAGGTGACCTAAACAATAAAAATCCTGGGGTTGTTGGTTTCATGTCGCTGATTCCCCAAGGAATATGTGCGAGAAACCAATGATTGGTTTTCCCATATTTTACCCCCATTGTGCTCTCATTATAACCTCATTAAAATCCTATATGAAAAATGCGACAATACAATCCTCATATATCTGGGTAAATGATAATATTTCACTAACCTGAATAGTTGGGCCATTTGAAGATGATTTCCCTTACTAACCATGATTCCAGTGAGGGAGAACAGGGTTCGGTCGTGATGAAATTTACCCAGATATATATCAATACATCACCCACTATTAACCACCATTAACCACTATTAACCACTCCTGTCAACTAACATCGATGCGCTTTTCACCAGGACAAACACAGATCATTTTCCTAGGCTCATCTCACGAATCGTAAGTGGGTTAGTTCACCCCAATTATAAGTGGATTAACCCTACAAACATCCCATGTAAATCACTGGGGTTATATCCCACGATTCGGTGGATGAGCCGCCAAGTAGAATCCCCTTCCGGCCCGCCAAGTTTCACTGGCCACCTGCAAGGCTTCGAGGTCATTTTCAAAGGCCCAGAGCAATTCGCGCAGAAACCACACATTGACCGCCTGGCGGTGACCCGGTGACCCCGACTTCCGGTCCCATGAGATCAACCCGTCCGGAATCGCGAAGTTGATTGATGTATTACCCGGCCTGGCAAACATTAAGAAAAAACCATGGAAAATGGCCATGCTATGAAAATGGGAACATCCACTATTTCGACTGGGCCATTTTCAATAGCTATGTTAAATGAGGGTAAAATCTTGCCAGCAAACCATCCCCCATCTCTGGTTTATGGTAGATATACCTATAGTTAATGGGTTTCTAACTTAAAAGCGGGGGGACTCACGTACCTGTTCACATACCTTTGGTTTTTATATATTCAAAGTTTGAATTTATTATCCCAAACCCGCAATATTGAATATTATATTGGTCAATAATTTTCTTGGTGTATATCTACGTAAAATAAAGATATATCTATATACCATGAATCCATTTGCTAGCCTATAGTTATAAACTAGCTTATATATATATAGCCATGACACATCAACAGCCAATCTCCATTTTTGGATGGCTAAATCCATTTTTTTTGCTGGTTAAATTGCCATTGAAGTAGTGGCTCCTACGAGCTGGTCCTCCATAAAGTGGTAAATAACCATAACTATAAGCCATAGATGGGATCTTACATTATCATCATTATAACCCCATGAACTATAGTTATATGTTATATTCATTTATATTCACATCTCCCCCCAAAAAAACTTTAAAACAACGACAGCAATTCACCCTAAGTTATTTGCACCTAACATTGGCTCTATCTTCAACCGGCACCTTCGAGGTCTTCGCGAAGATCTTCCGAAGCTCCTCTGTGGTGGAGAAGCTCTGGCCCTCCAAATCTCGGAAGATCTTCACCGGCTGCTTGGGCCTGGCAGTGAAGCGCTGTGAACGGAAGGGAACGGAACGTTCGAGATATCTGCCCGTTGAGTGATACAGCAACTTCAGCTATATGCCTACATCGAATTATAGTATGTATATGTGTATATATATATACTGTAATATTATTATTGTTATTGTTATTTTTGCAAAGGCAGCAGCCATCCCTCAACCGCACATGTCACATATCAATAGAAACATCAAAAAAGGAGAAAATCATTGAAACCTGCAATTCTTGATGCAGGTCCTGCTAATTGTTCATTAACCAAGCGACAAATCTCCGGGTTTCATCATCACCTTCAACAGTGACGTGGGTGGCACAGACAGCCGTTGTGACAACTGCGGCAGCAGCAACACGTCCGAGGCTTCAGCTGCTTGTCGTTCCTGGTGGATCAAGGCTGGCAGCGGTGACAAACGTAGCGATTTAAGCAATTTGAAGCAATTTTAACCAATAAACAATAGGATCAATAGGGTATATGATTGGATTTTAGATGATTTTAGCCTCCCATTTGGAAACTTCGGTTTTAACCTTCCAATTCATGGCTATAACCAGGGCTTACAAAAAACCACCAGAAGTTGGGGTATGGGGCCCGTAAAAAACGATGTATATCCAGTGAATAACTAGAACCGCACCAAAGTGGGACCCAGAAAGAGATGAAAACCAAGATGGAACTTGCCGGGAAGTTTTGAGGATTCCCGGACTGACCGTTTTTCGATGTTTTTCTGCTGTGGCCAGCCACCTGTGAAGGGAAAAGATACAGGAAACCTCTAATGGGGGGCTTTTCAGGGAGTTCATGCAGATTTTCCGTTCAACCAATCCATTGAGCAAGCTTCTGGGATTCTCTGTCCATTCATCCCCTTTTTTTGAACTCGTTTTATCGATGAACTCGCCATTCTAACGTCAGCCAAATCTTTTTTGAACTCATGGAACCAGCATAAATCGCCATAAACCTCACCAAAAAAGGCCAACCCACGAAAATGCACATGCTCATCCCCAAGTAAGCCCCATAAATCCATGCAACAAATACGTAAATACCAGACATTCATCATAAATCGCCATAAAGGCCGCATAAATCTCAGAGAGGGGGCGCCCTCCCCCAGTGATGTTTGTTGGTTTATAAACCCCAATCACTATAGGTATAATTACCATAGGCCCAACCAGCTTAGCGATCTAAAGTTTCCACATCAAACAACTGTTCAAAAAAAGTACGGTAAACCCATTAAATCTGTAAATATCTATAAATCAGCAAACAAATCCCCATAATTCTACCGTAAACAGGGTTGCTCCAACTCATAATAAGTAAATGGTAGCAACTGTTTGGTTAAATGTGTTATTTCATCTCTATATTTGCTAAAAAAATGCATCCCAATAGTACCTGGAGCCTGGAGTGTTTGGAACAACCCTGATAATTTGCACCAACAAATAAATCTTCCAAAAAAGGTACAAGGTAAACCCTTTAAATCACCATAAATACACCACAAATCCACCATAAATCAACCACAAATCTATCACATATCGACCGCACATCCACCACACATCGACCACACATCCACCAGAAATCTCACCAAAAGAAAAACCAGGCGCTCCTTCATAATCTCCGATTTCGCCTTACAGCGATGCGAGAACCGCAGCGCTGCTGAAATTTGCACGGCCCGTCGGAGGTCGCGGAACATGTCGTCGCGGATGGTCGTTGGGCTCTCCAGCCTCGTCCGTGGTGAAAACACGATGTGAAACTCATGGCATGCATCGGCATGCATGTAAATAAAAATAAGAGCCGACAAATCATTCATCGAAAACAAACTATACATGTATAAATATGTATTTAAACTACATAACTACAATGTAGATGTGCATGTGTATATCTATGAATTACCCTCCAGTAAACTAACATAACTATGGAAGGTCACCATTTTTAATAGGCAATTCGACTATACATGGCACTTGCACGGCACTTTTCAATAGCTATGTTAGTTTACAAGAGGGTACGGGTATTTTTTTTCACACAATTTGCTTACTCCGAAAGGGTCCCGGCGGCTGATCCTGCTGAAGCTTTCGCTGGATCTCCTGCCAAAGATCTCTTTGTTCCTCCGGCGTCAGCGCGCGGAAGTTGAACTTCTGCATGATGGCCCTGCTGATGCACCGCTCCTGCTGGGCAGTCAACACGGGCGCCGGCTCCTGCAACGGACTGGCAAGGGGGAAAGATAGAGGAAGGGGGAAATCCTCTGTAAATGGAGGATGTTAGAAGAAAACCAACTATGAATGGAGAATATTGATGGAACAAGAACCTTATCAATTATCAACTATTAGTGGAGGATATTAATAGGTTAACATGGGATAGGAATGGAAGATCAATGGGATGATGATGATGGGATATTGAATATATAGCCATTATATGATATCATATAGCCGTTCTAATTTAGATGGGCCCTGGGATAAGTTAACCGGCCAGTAACTGGCTGGGGAAAACTGACTAAATCAATGGTTATAACTTCAATCATATGACAACTCCCTTGCTAACCACTTACCCTCTGGTTATTTAACATAGCCATGGAAAATGACCCGTTTATAGATGGTTTACCGAACCTAAACATGGTTATTTTCCATGGCAAACTGTTAGTCATAACCAGATGGTAACTAATCCCGTGATCCATCTAAGTAGAGTATATTATATAGGGTCTTGTTCACCTTTGACCCATCATCGGCAACCCAGAATTTGGATCCCTGGATCTGTGCGCAACATTGTGACCTAAGCGTGCATAGCCGCTAAATTGGACGGCTTCCATGAACAGCAACTCCAATGCTTCTTTTTAATCCACTGGAACAAACCCAGAAAACAAATGAAGCCAGATCAATCTATTCATCAATGGATCATCTTGAAATATAAACATATCTGATGGTTCTTGGATTTTCCCAGCTTTGTGGCCACATTGAAACATGTCCCATTCGTTACGCATTCTCTGCCCACATATTTCCTTCCATTATATTGTCTACCCTACCTTGTGAACCGGCTGCAAAAATCATAGCACCAATCCGCCATCATCATTCCCATATGGAAATGTCCATTTAAAAAATCCATTAAATAAATCATTCTATTGGGATACCCTCAGTGATGGAAACCCCATCTTTTCCCCGCTCCCATCCTATCCCCATACGTATTTCCTTGTGATTATTGGCGATCTTAGTACCCCACTATCTAGAAGCATTCCCCAGTCATCACCATTTTTATGTGGTATGTTTACACTGCTGCCCGGCGGCCGTGCCCAGTTGCATTCAATCGTTCGAGCTATGTGGTATGTTTACCATTCCCAAATGGGTGGCATTGTTTTACCCACTAGGCATCATCAACCATCATCTTTCCATATCTTCCCTCCTCTGGCCACCGAAGTCTCGCTTCTCGGCTCCGACCTGCTGCCATTGCCGCCACCGCCACCAGGCAACGACCGCAGCGCGCGGCCTTGCGCGACGGGATCCGCATAGGGTCGGGCCGGCGGCCATGGACTTCCACGGAACGGCTGCGGAAGGGCCACCAAAGGCGGAAACCATGGCAGCACGAAACATCCATGAAGGATGGGAAATAGAATCCTGGAGTTTATTGGATCTTCCTTTTTAAGCCTCGAATTCATTGACATGTGTGTGTTAACAACAAAGTGAATTTTGAGGTGAAATTATAGGTTCTGAAACCTCCAGTTGGGCAAAAATGTGCGGGCGTAATGCGGTCACGGAGGATGCATGTCAATCATTAGATGATCAATTTTGGGTAAGGTAAAACCTGCTTGTTTAAAACCTATATTATATACCCCATAAGGTGGAGACCCCCCCAGTTCTAAAATGCTTTGGAAAACAAAGTAGCTATAGACATATCAACCATTTTACCTAAGTTATGTTCACCAACTTCGCGTTCACCAACTGGGGCATCTGCAGTTGATGACTATCAGGAGTGGGGACGGTAAACCAGATCTCTTTTTGGTTCCCAACTTGCGAAACCTAGCGCTGAGAGTCTTTCACCATCTCCTTGTTGGGAGGGAAATCAACCAGAATCTGGGGTCGATCATGGGATTCAATCATCTTAGTTAGCTGTTAGCTGGTGGTGGCGAAATCCTGCACCACTTGGTAACTGTATGCAACTGGTAACAGTGGGACTGTGGGATAAACCATCTGTCAACTGGTGATTTCGCAACCATCCACCGTAGCTGGTGGATAAGATCTACGCAGTCCTGGGTGCTGGTGGGGTTGGTAGAGCGGGCCTCAGCGATGAGCCGATGCCCCTCTCGGGTTACCCAATGGTTTTTGTAGGAAAATCTTCGGTGAAAGGAGGTTTATGGGAAAATACCTTGTAAATATGGATGTTTTATATAATGGGAAAATACCTTGGACATGAAGGTGTTGATGGGAAAATAATCTATAAATTGATGATTTTCCACATCTATGTAAACGTTTACTGGAAGGTATTGCATGTTTTGTTGAGGAAACTTTGATTTCAAAATTTTGACACCCTTATTTTGGCTTTCTATTTTCAAACACACCTGTTGTTGACAATATTGCTGTGTATACCGCATACCATTCAGAAATGGTTGATTCCTATTCAATCCCATTCAATACTGGTTATATAATGTCCATCCAAACCCATCATTGTCTGGTTGGTGGTTTCAACCCCTCTGAACAATATTAGTCAAATGGGATTGTTGTTCCCAAAATATGGAAAATATAACATCTCCCAAACCACCAACCAGTTTGTTCATGCGTGTTTCTTTCTATCATTTGTCTGTTGTTTTGTCGCTTCAACCGCATTCGTGCTGCTTAAATTGGAAATTTATTTGTGCCTCTGGCAGGTTCATCCTGAATTAACGGTGACCTTCATGGGAAACACACACCCTCTAAACCAACATTGCTATGGAAAATCCCGAAAATTATTTCTGGTTGTTTTTTTGCAGAATCTGATCATTTTCCGATTCAACATCCGTCCATAGAGGCTTTTCCAGCCACGTTTCATTACCAGAGGATTTTTAAAGCTGGCTAGGGCAGCCAAGATTGGAGAATCTACTTGCATGCCTTCATCCGTCCCTATCAAAATTACCCGCAAGATGCTTAGAACCCCCATGAAAGATCAATGGTCGATATAAGGTGGTACCCCCCCAAGCGAACCTTCGACCCCCCAGTGATGTTTGTTGGTTTATAAAACCTAACAGTTGCTTGTTGTCGATATAAGGTGATACACCCTAGTATATAAGTATAATGATATATCTACCATAAACCCAACAGTTATTGGAGGTATTTGCACCAACTGAACGCGATTAATCGCTCACTTTTTTACACCACCTTAGAGCGATGAAGAGATTCATGGGGCATCTGACATGGGAAGGTCAACGTTCCGGGTCATTCCCATTGTATCCTTGGTGGTATGCCTACCCCTCTGCAACATATTAGTCACTTGGGAAGGATTATCCCATATAATATGGAAAAATAACATTCATGTTCCAAACCACCAACCAGTTAGTTATGGTTCATCCTAGCAATGATAAACTATCCCATTCAACAACTATTTTTGGGGGGTTATTATGAATGACCCCAAACAGGGGTATACCGTATACCGGAGTTCATATTCCGAACTCGGAAAGGAATTTTCGGGGCATCTCTCCATTTTCAGACCCTTGTTTGGGAACTGACTTGACGACTGGGTGGCAATTGAAATGCATCATTGATAAAATTTATAGATGAACTTCCCATTTATCCGTTTGTGATCTCATTCTATTCCCATCATTTCCCATCTATATCTATTAAATCCCATTGAAAACGGGTGAAGCTCCATGTCTGCTGGTTACCCAGGCCTCAACATGGGCAACGATGGCGGCAGCTGCACAAAGTTCTGCGCCCGGCGCAGCTCGCGGCGCAGCTTCCGCTCCGTGCTGAGCGACGTCACGTGCAACGGCGACGTTGCGGGCGACGGCTCTTCGTCCAGCGACGTCTCGTGGGAGTCGTGGTTTTGGGGGCTGGGGTCTCCTGCAGATGGGGTGGGGATGTTTGGAACCACCAGTCTACACTATCGATGATAGATTGTGCAATCTATCTATCTATCTATCTATCTATATTTAGATTACCTGCGTGCTGTTACTTCAAAGGTATAATGTAATGTGGTGCCACGCGGGTTCAGCTATACTTAAATGTAAATGTATAGTTAACGAATGAAAAAATAAAAAACATACAAATCGATATAAATAAATATATATATATGCAGTATATAAATATCAATGGCCATTTCAGGTACCTAAACTGGAGGTACTGTACCACAATAAGCCATATTGGAAGCATATCCCCTGAAATTTAGCCCTTACATAGGCCTTATATACTGTACGCACCTCCAATTTAGGTACCTGAAATGGCAGAAGCCCAGCTGTTGGCTTGAAGTTCATAGCATGTGGGGTATGGTCGTCCCCCAATCATGAATACATTAGCTCCTGTATGAATTTGCTTGAGGTACACCTAAACCATCACCAGTAGATTCATCAAATGGTGGACTGACATATGGGAAAATAACAAATCACTCACCAAACCCAAGGCCGACACGCAAAGTAACAAAATCTTAGATACCTGCCAAAAAATATCATTATAGCAAAAGATTAAGGTACTAAAGTATCTAACCAAGGATCACCCAGTTCCCCTCCGGTTACTGGACATAGCTATGGAAACTATGTCCTATTTGGTTCAATGATTTATGGTGCTTTACCGAACTTCAAATGATGATTTTCCAGTTCGCAAAAAAACAACCAAAAATGGTGCAATAAAAAATCACAATGGATAAACAATCACCAGTTACTAACCATCATTTAGTCACTTACAGCAAGCCAGTTACCAACCACTTAAGAAACGATTCCCTATATTTCCCCAGCTATAAATCTCCATATGGTTGTTGATCAAAATTCCTTTATCCGGGAACTTTCGCAAGGGTTCCCAACATAATACGAACGGTCTTCGCAATTAAGACTCTTTAGAGTGACCTTTAAATTGATCACCATATTATATTTCGACTTAGAAGGTAAAGATCCAACATAATCTATTTACAATATCGATCTATTTTTCCACATAAATATTAATGCTTCCAACATAAACATCATAGACTATGTTGGTGATCTACAAGTAGGTCCACTGGTTATATCAACAATATCTATGGTTACCCTCTGGTAAACATACAAGAAACTATGGAAAATCACCATTCATAGATAAATCAACTATTTCTATGGCCGTATTCAATAGCAAACTGTTAGTTTACCAGAGGATACCAGAGGGTAATTCCTATTAATACACCCATTTTGGTTTGGTGAATTCCCATTAAAATCACCATCATTAAATACCATCCTAAGCATCCTAGCCATCCTTAAATCAACATTCATGGTTAGGTTAAACCTATAAATCAACTATAAATGGTCATGTTCAATAGCTAATAGCTATGTTAGTTTACCAGAGGGTATATCAACAACATCTATGGTTAATTCATTTCACCAGATGATCCTCCGACCTTTGTGCCCGCTGTCCACCCCGTCCTGCCGCTGCGCCGTTTCCGGCGCCATGATTTCGCCGCGGAAGGGGCACCAGGCGGCGCAGCAGCGACGCCTCGACGAGATCTTCCAACGTCGGAATATGAATCCATCCCACAGTAGGTACCCTCTGGTAATATTATTATTCTCTATATATCCCCTATTGATATTAGTGTATAGGATCTATTAAAACCCTATATTACTATGTTAATGGATATTAATGGATACCCTCTGGTAATTCAACATAGCTATTGGACATTGCCATAGAAATAGTGGATTTACCCATTGAACATGGTGATTTTCCATACTTATGTTAGTTTACCAGAGGGTATAAAAAGCAACAAAAACTGTGAAAACATGTGAATCTGAGATAATCTGAGATAATCTGAGATAATCTGATAGCATCTGGCAAAAATCCTCAAAGAATGGAAAAATCCCCAATTCTATGTTTTTTCTGGCTTGCAAAAAGAGGGCTTTCTGTCGCCTCCAGAGAAGGTGCATCAGGGCCATCCCCATGTTTCTAATAAGATCCACCATTCCAGTTTTACCGTAAATGGGTGGTATAAATCATCAAAAGTCATCAAACATGGGTGGTTTGTGATTGCTTTGCTAGCTAACTAGTCAGGGGAAGAAAAACACATCATTGCACCACCTAAAACCTAGCACTCAGAAATAAACAAACACATCATTGCACCATATTACACCACCTAGAACCGATCACACTTCAATTACCATCTGGTTATTTAACATAGCCATGGTATAGATGGCCCATAGAAATAGATGGTTTACCTATTAAAAATGGTGATTTTCCATGGCTATGTGAGTCATAACCAGATGTTACATGTTGGGCAACCCATCCTGAACTCGCGGCGTGTGCTTTGGCTCTTTCGGCTCTTGTGGCGCCTTGGTGAACTTGGAGCGTCACCAGATGTCACCAGATGACTGGGGATCTCACCATGGGGTGCCTTACCTGGCAATCTAACTCTTGCCTGGCAACAGGAGCTTGACATGAAACAAAAAGTGTGATTCACGTTTTGCATTGGCCATTTCCACCATGTTTGCCTCAGGTAGCGACCACGGTTCCCAGATCCAGATCTGCATGGCTCAAAAAAATGATGTGGGTCTATGGGTAAGCTACTTCAAGTCCCCGTACCCATGTGAAATTGTAGGCATATCTCAAAGCCAATCTTGCAAGGTGGTGCCCCCACCCAGCTATAAGTTAGTCTATAAATAATATTAAGTATAGATATATCTGGGCAAATAATGATATTTCACTAACCTGAAATATTGCAATTTTGGGATTATTCCCTTTATTCACCATGATTCCAGTGAGGTCGCAGTGAGGTCGTTATAATTTACCTATATATATATATCTACCATTGTTATTGGAGTTATGTTCACCAACTTAGCGATTCCGAACTGGGGCACCACCTTGTGGACACCTTACACAAAAACTTGGATTTTTCGTCGGGTAGCCTAGAATTTCCGATCAAAAATTGCCAAAATCCACAGGCTTCCCAGCATGTGCTTGGGAAAGCTTTGCTTGGGAAGCTTTTAATCCTATCTCCTTGGCTCCCCATTGCAGAATACCCGGTAATCAAACATGGCAACTGGAAAATACACTATTTAGTTCGGTGATTTTCCTATTGAAACCCACCATTTCTAGTGGATTTCCAGCCAGCCCCGTTACCGGATCGATCAAACTCGCCAGGCTACCAAGAGTTGTGGCTTCAGCCCAGCTTGTGCAACCCAGTCAACCTGACCCCGCGTTGAGATGGAATCAACAGGGTTTCATGAAATATCACCATTGCCCCATGATATCATACATCCCCTATTTATTCCCACATATTATATATTATGTGGTGATACAATTTCATCCCATGGGATATTAAACCTCGATAAGCATAAGATATTGATATAGTTCTTCCTTTTTTGTTTGCGGTTTCTCAAAGAAAATAAACGAATGAGTGCCATTCATTCGTCTTGAACATCGACGCCTTCAAGTCCAAAACGTCCCAAAGGTCCCAATTGGGCCAATGAAGTGGGCCAAGAAATGGAAACCTCTCCATAATGATCCCATAATTAATGATTTATTCTAATGTCAACCCCGGATTAATAAACCATGGTTTATTTATTAGGGGGTACCCTCCAAATAGTCACAATATGGTACATAAATGGTACCTCCCCAATTAAACAGCCGTTTGGGGTTTATTAATCCAGAGTTGACATTAATGCCAAATGGCCTTATTAGTAAGATGGAGGCCGTGTGTCAGGTGGTGATACTTATGACTCATGATAGTGACATACTTGGTGTTGTGATGCAGATTTGTCAATATTCTTCACCTCATGACCTGGGAAACGTTCACATATAGAGGTTACCGTCTGGTGATTTGTTACATAGCTATTGAAAATTGCCATTTAGTTCGTTAATTTACCCATAAAAAATGGTGATGTTCTATAGCAAACTGTTAGTTTACCAGAGGTAAAAAACCAAACGAATTGACCCGACCCATCGCTGCCGCTGCCGGCCCGGCTCCTCCGCTGTCCGTTCTCTGCGGCGTTCCTGCAGCGTGGGGCCGCGGCGGATCCAGGGTGCTGCGGATGGCCATTTGCCCGGCTTCATGGCAGCCTGGACGAAAGGTTGATGTAATGAAATAGATAGGATTTCCATGGGATTTCATAGGGAAAATGGGATTTCATAGGAATGAAACTGGGATTTGATGGGATAGAATGGGATTGAAGTGGATGATAAATTGATCTTTTTAAACCCACCCGCCTAATACACGACACCCCCCAAATGGTCCTAAATATGTATAAATCCCCTACTAAACCATTGTTTCTAGGGTCTGCTTAACAATGGGGAGATGGGATAATTTCCCATTGGCTAAAATATGTTGGGATCATAGTGGGGGAGAATAACTTACTTAGACAACAAAGGGATTTAGCCAACAACAACGGTATAATTCTGGTAAACTAACGGTTTGCTATGGAAAATCACAACCTTTTAATGGGTAAATCAACTATAAATGGCAATTTCCAATAGCTACGTTAAATTACCAGAGGGTATAATTCTGGATTTCATGGAATTTATGACCATACCAAACCATGAAGTGTGAATAATCCAGCGGGATGGCAAACATTAGTGAGATAATTACGGGAAAACTACCTGATAGAATAAACCATCCTCTTCTTTTCAATTACACTATTTTTCTTAGGATGACGTTTGTCATGGCAACCTTCATGGTCGGTGTCTGGATTTTTACCTGAACCCCATACAAATCCTTTTGTTGATGAATTTGGTGGTGAACCCCTCGCTACGGAATCCCAAACGTTGATGGTTAACATTCCAATGATCATCAGTGATATGCCTATAAAGCCACCATTCGAACATTTGCAGTTCATGTCCCAATGATAAAATGTTATTCCATGAGTTACCAAGATGCTTATCAATTATGGTAAACCGGTAACCCCTGTGCAGTTCCATTAAGCCAGCTATAATTCACAATGGGATATTAACTTATCAAGTTCCCCAAGACCCCAATAGGTGAATATCCCATAAGTTCATACCAACATCCCAATGATATTCCATCCAAATTCCA
>Ga0126342_10011681_pt1 | contig 15675 bp, 14 predicted proteins | sample Cyp1metagenome_FD_92528 | JGI IMG/M metagenome (GOLD analysis project Ga0126342, IMG submission 92528) | Coral microbial communities from Lord Howe Island, Old Settlement Bay, Australia - Cyphastrea 1 metagenome | ecosystem: Host-associated > Invertebrates > Cnidaria > Coral ...
AGCAGTAGTAGTAGTAGTAGTCGTCGTCGTCGTCGTCGTTGTAGTAGTCGTAGTCGTAGTCGTAGTCGTAGTCGTCGTCGTCGTCGTCGTCGTCCTTGTCGTCGTCGTCGTCGTCGTCGTCGTCGTAGTCGTAGTCGTAGTCGTAGTCGTAGTAGTAGTAGTAGTAGCAGTAGTAGTAGTAGTAGTCGTGGTGGTGGTGGTGGTAGTGGTAGTGTAGTGGTAGTGGTAGTGTAACTGTAGTTGTTGTTGTAGCTGTAGTTCTAGTGTGGTGTAGTGTAGTGATAGTGGTAGTGTAGTGGTAGTGTAGTGGTAGTGTAGTGGTAGTGTAGTGGTAGTGGTAGTTGTAACTTTAGCTGTAGTTGTAGTTGTAGCGTAGTGGTAGTGGTAGTTGAAGTGGAAATAGTAGTGGTAATGGTGGTGTGGTGGTAGTGTATCGCAATGTAGTGTAGTGTAGTGGTAGTGGCAGTGGTAGTGGGGGTTGTAGTTGTGGTGGTAGTTGTGGTGGTAGTTGTAGTTGTAGCTGTAGTTGTAGTTCTTGCTGTAGCTGTAGTTGTAGTGTAGTCTATTGGCAGTTGTAGTCCTTGTTGTACTTGTAGTAGTAGTAGTAGTAGTTGTTGTTGTTGTTGTAGTCGTAGTTGTAGCTGTAGCTGCAGCTGTAGTTTAGTTGTACTTGTAGTTGTACTTGTAGTTGTAGTTATAGTTGCAGTGTAATGCAATTGAACAGAATTGTGTCACACAATTAAATTGTGTCTTTCTTATACATCACAGTATACTACAATACAGCATACAATAAAATTGTACAAATTGACAATGTACAATAAAATTTGGTAAAGCACTACTAAACAATAACACAATCCAACGCAAGAACATGATGAAGTCCAATGTTGTGCGATGCAATACAATGCAATGTAATGCAGTGCAACGTAATGAAATGCAAAAAAGATACATCGATACATATATGCATGGATACGTCGCTAATAGATTTACACAGAGAGATACACACATACGTGCAAAAGTACTTGCATACATACGTATCTAGGTACCCATGCACCGACGTACCTATGTACCTACAGACGTACATACCTACATATTGATATACCGACATACCCAGGACATACCCACATACCACCCACGTATCCACCTATGCACCTACCTGCCTACCTACCAAACTTACTATCCACCGAGCTACCCTTACGTACGTACGTATGTACATGAATACATACAAACATGCATGCATACAGAAGTACATACATAAACACAGATGTAGAAAGAAAGATAGACAGATAGATAGATAGGCAGACACACAGACTACACACAGAAAAGAAATCAGAAAGAAAGAAAGAAAGAAAAGAAAGAAAGAAATAAAGAAAGAAAGAAAGAAAGCAAGGAAGAAAGAAAGAAAGATAGAAAGAAAGAAAGAAAGGAAGGAAAGAAAATAAAGAAAGAAAGAACGGTAGGTAGATAGATAGATAGATGGATGGATGGATAGATAGATAGATTGATGCATGGTTGCATAGATGCATAAATACATAAGATGCATAGATGCATGCAGTAGATGCCTAGGTGCATTAGGTACATAGGTGCGTAGATGCATTGATGCACAGATTCACAGATGCAGAGATGCAAAGATGCAAAGATGCAAGGATGCCAATGCGTACGTACATACATACATACCTACATACGTACATGCGTACGCCATCCAAGATCCAATACCATCCCATGCACTTTCAAATGTACAAATGTACAGATGTTACCAATGTACCTATGCACCTACGCACCTACACACGTACGTACATACTTAGATACAAAGATACATAGATACATAGATACATAGACAAATAAACAGATAGGTAGATAGATAGATAGATGTATAGATGTACAGATAGGTAGATAGATAGATAGATGTATAGATGTTCAGATGCATAGATGCATGGTTGCAAAGATGCAGAAATGCAAATGCATACATGCATACGTACATACCCACACACGAACATACATACATACGTACCTACGTAACAACGTACCAATGTACCTACGCACGTACGTACGTACGTACGTACGTACGTATGTACGTACATAGATAGACAGATAGATAGAAAGATGAATAGAGAGATAGATAGGTAGATAGAAAGATAGATGTACAATATAGTTGTATAGATGTACAGATGCAAAGATGCATAGATGCATAGATGCAAATGCATACGTACGTACGTACGTATGTACATACACACATGCACACATACACACATACGTACATACACACATCCACACATACACACATACACACATACGTACATACATACATACATACATACATTTATACATTCATACATACATTACATACATTACATACATTACATACATTACATACATTACATACATTACATACATTACATACATTACATACATTACATACATTACATACATACATACATTACATAACATAACATAACGTAACATAACATAACATAACATATTATAACATAACATAACATAACATAACATAACATAACATACCATACATACATACATACATACATACATACACAACATACATACACAACATACATACACAACATACATACACAACATACATAAACAACATACATACACAACATACATACACAACATACATACACAACATACATACACAACATACATACACAACAGACATACACAACAGACATACACACACATACACACATACATACATACATACATACATACCTACGTACATACATACAAACAAACAAACAAACACACATACAAACATACAAGCATACAAACATACAAACATACACACATACACACATACACACATACGCACATACGCAAATACGCAAATACGCACATACGCACATACACACATAGATAGATAGAAAAATAGAAAAATAGAAAGATAGAAAGATAGAAAGATAGATAGGTAGATAGATAGATAGATAGAAAGATACAGGCATACATACATACATACATGCATGCATACATACATACAGACATACAGACATACAGACATACAGACATACAAACATACAGGCATACAGACATATAGACATATAGACATATAGACATACAAACAGACAGACATACAGACAGACACACAGACGCACATACACACATTCACACATACACACATACACAGAAACATAACATCACCAACAAATTGGGTTGTGGAATGAGGCAAAAACAAAAGACGACTGATGATACAACCATTTAATTGCTTCGTGCTTTCAATCGCTCCTTGGTTGCACCCCCCCAATGGTATGAACAAAAAACAATTTGTTTTCACCAAGGCCAAAAACTTTCGCATGTGGCCAGTCTGAGGTATTTGAACATCCGACCCATGGCACCGATGTGCCCAGCTGGCTTTGCGGTGCCACCTGGTGAAAGAAGCGGCCAACAGGGAATTGAGGTATGGAACTGTGGACGATGTCACCGGTTGGCTGTCTCAAGTTTGCCGAATTCTCCATTTCCATGAATCAATGGACTGATGGTTGAGTGGGTTTTGACACGAAACCAACGACCTTAGCTTAAAAACTGAATAACATGTCCTGCGATTTTCAAATGCTGATTGACCAGTGGAGTTTGGGTTGACTAATTTCCAGAGAAACTCATTGTGGGGAATAAATACTCCTCAAATTCCATAGATTTCCATAGTTGTTTTTACGTCAATACCTCGGTCGCGCCAGGGTTCTCATTTATGGCCAGGTTGTTCAGGCCCACAACTTGATTTCGGGGATTCAACCTTGCCCTCAAAAATTAGGGCTTACTAAGGGGGGTTATAGTATATTATAGTGACTATATTGTATTCACCAGCCAACATAGGGCTTATCAACCATCTACTCAATCTATGGGCCAGGGTGACCGGGTGACCCACGGCCATTTCACGCGGCTGAGCTCAGCGCTGAGATTGGTCCCGATGGGCAACTTTCAACCGATTCAACCAGTTCCTGTGGTGCTGAATTTCCCCAACAAACGCCCCGGCAGCCCAGGCGGGTGACACAAGAGTCGCTTAATGTCATTGACAATGCGTCAATGAGTCGTCGAACTATACAAAGAAAAGGGAGTCCACTAGTGATGCTGCAATTTGAGAGATTCTCCAAGTAATCCAAATAGATTTTGGTTCCAAAAGTGGGTGCTCCGTGCCTGCTAGTTGTTTTATGTTATTTTTATTGTTCAGAAGCCCATCCGAGGTCACCCCAGGAACCGGAACGGCCTGATCAACATACCGCTGCAACTGGATTGGCGATATGGAGTTATATATATATATATATACTTTTTTTCATTGTGATACACACATACTGTATACATGTACACATACTGTGTATATATACTGTATGTATATATATATATATATTAAATAATATCGACATATAATGGGCTAAAAGTCCAAATAAACTCCGATAGGCAAACCAGCAGTTATGGGTAGTTAACCCCGTTTCAGTACGTTCAATCTGGATGTTGTGCCTTGAATCTCCATTTTTGGCGTTTGGCTTGGTCACAGCCCAATAGTCAAATCCTCAGAGACTTTGCTTGGTTCAATAGCTTGGTTGGCTCATGTTCTTGGTGAAATCCACCTCTTCTTCGGCCGCCAGGTGTCGCCAGCGACACCACGGGATTGGAGGATTTGGAGGATGACCTTAGTGAGCTCGAAAGCATTACCCACGACTGGGAACGCGCTATCAGTGAGGTGGGATCGGGGAGAGGGATGGGGATGAGATGGGATGAGGCTTAAGTGACACTTGGTGTTTCACCACATCAATTTTGAGTTTGTAAATTCCTTTTTTTTTCCCAACATGACAACGGATTAACATGGGTAATAGTAAAATATACTAGGGTATTGACTGAGAGCCCGGAATTGATCGGAAAGATCTCGGGAGTAATCCAGAAAAGGGAGCGGAGAATGGCCCGAATGGCCGAATGGCCATTGAAGACAGCATGGAGAGCCTTGGGGTATACCGGGTATGCTTTGAGGTATGTTTAAATGATCTTGGATCGGGTTGCCATACCACTAAAATCTTTAGCATTTTGCGGATGGGTAGACGTACCTGGCGCGTCTCGAAATTTGAGCCTTTGTAGCAATTCGCCACAAGGCCAAAACATACAAAAAAACATGGCAGATTTTTCAGCAACAAGGGTTACCCTCTGGTAATGTGATGATGTTATTGCCATTCATAGAATATACTGGTTGGTGGTTTCAAACATTTTATTTTTCCATATATTGGGAACAATCATCCCAACTGACTTTAATATGTTTCGGAGGGATTGAAACCACCAACCAGATATACTATAAAAACCTCTTCAACATGTTTTTTTTCCAGTTCGCAAACTGTTAGTTTACATTGCGACCATTGCACATTGGCCAAACATCCACAGGACCTCCCACCAGTGGAGCGAACGTTCATTCACTTTGACACCAGGAGGGATGGGGGAAACCCAGGGCTTGCACGGGATTTTGATCAGCGAACTTCGGGGGGTTGAGAAAAATCAGGCGATAGAACTCAGAACCAATGGTAGTGGTGGTCGCAGGCCCCCAATTCCTTAGATTGATAAATTGAGCAGTGTTTGAAACCCCTTTTAGCTGCTGATTAATTATATGGGATTATGCTACCCAATATGTATGAACCATAAGCCATTATGGGAATATCCATTAACCAGGCAGTATAGATGGACAGAGGGTTTTGAACACTGCTCAATTGGTTGCATCAATTAGTCAGTCGTTACCAAGTAGGATGATGATGCAAGCACGCAGGGTTTTCTACCCCAAGAAACCACTGTGCGGGGATGGTTTTATCATGGTGGGGATATATCTTGCAAATTCCGAGACACCCATATCTCACACATTGTTGTCTCACACATTGTTGGCTAGCTATATCCCTATGACACATCCTCAATTTCCTACCAAAAATTATGCTTTTTTTCTTGTTGGCAAAATTCTCATTCAATCCCTATTTTGCCAACAATCATTAGATATCATTCGCATTTTGCGAACTGGAAACCCTGAAACTCTAAATGAAACTCTCTCTACCCTCTGGTAAACTAAGACTTTGCGAACTGGAAAATCCACCATTCTTCGGTCGGTCCATGGGGGCCCGCACAAATTACATGGCTGAGAAATCCCCGCGCCATGGCTCCTCTGGGAATGACCGGGAACGTTTTTCGGAATGGGATCCATCATCCGCGGAAATTTAGATTTTTTATGGGTATAAATGGTATAAACCATCAAAGTATGGCTGGTTTAGTAAGTTGCCTTACTAGCATGATAACAACCATCATTAATCTTTTTTTTAGATTATTATCATCCATGAGATTAATCATTATTATATAGTCATTATTGACCATGATCATCCATTATCAATCACTACATGTACCATATCCATCAGTATCCATCACTATCCATCACTATCCATCCACTTCAGACTTTGAGCTCAGGGTCCACCTCCACCGCCGTCGCTCGCGATCTGTCTAGGCCGGTTGGAGGATTTTCATAGTTTAAAATGGCTGGCTTAGAGTCAGTAGGGTTGCCAAAAACAAGGGATAGAATGGGAACATATGGGAACATATGGGAACATCTAGATTTTTCTGATAAGATAATCAATGATCATCATCTATGAAGCTTGGAATTTCTGTTTCATTGAGAAGATGATTCAGCAGCTACCGTGTTTTTTTGAACCGTGGTGATCACAAGAGATGGTGAGTCCTGGATGGAATCATTGTTGGGCACAGGTTTACTATGGCTGCCAGTTGCCCTCCGCACCATTTCAGCAGGTGATTTAAGTGGATCGAAATACCAAGAATCCTACCCTCTGGTAAACTAACATAACTATGGAAAATCACCATTTTTAATGGGAAAATCCACTATAAATGGTAATTTTCAATAGCTATGTTAGATTACCAGAGGGTATTTATCATTTTCCCCACTGAGAGCCATAGATTCGGGCGCAGAATTGAAAAAAAATCCTGCAACTACAGTTGGGGATGCTCCATACTAAGCCGTTGGGTCCGGCATCACAGAACAAGTTGCCGTTAAAACGTTCTTGTTGGCCGTACATACGGGCGTATTTGCAAATGGGGATACCCGTAAAATAGAAGTTCGTCCAATGGATTTTTGGGGTAGCCTGGACAGACCCATATCCTCCAAGGTTTCTCCCAGCAAAGCACGGTTCAAGCATCGCGATTTGCCAAGTGAAGGGTGGTAGGGTGTTTTTTTTTTTTCCGGGTGGCAGCAGCTTAGCAATACATTCCTTATTGGGTTGCTCCAACCCATTATACTCTAAAAGATAGCCACGCGGGGGGTAAATCAGTCATTTGACTTTCATTTTACTTCTATATTTATCCAATTTACCCCCCAAACGTACCTGGGGTGTTTGGAGCAACCCTGTCCTTGGCAGATGTTCTGGTAGCATCCATGAAGTTTGTATAGGTGGCTGCAGCAAATCACTGTCAGGCGCGTTCTGCTGACATCTGCTGACCGCCGCGCTTTAAGTTGAGATGGTTTCATGATTTGAAGAAGCGACTGGGGACTCTTTTGGACAACATCATACCACATCAAAAATTGCCACTCGAAGATCGTAGATGCAGATGATCCAGTCCCACTTGCCATGAGCCAGGCCAGGGGAGTATCAATTTTAATCCCTAGGGGTTGTCAATGCATATGTGCGATGGTGAACAGATGGATTACATATCCATGTCGGGGGCTTCATCAGTCCATTAATGATTCATTATATAATGGATTTATGTACCTAGCCATGGTAAAGAGTCTCAGTAGGGGATGGATGACCATACCATACCGCATATACCATCTTTTACCCTAACACATATGGATTTTGGGAGTGAGGTGACCAAGAGCACTGTTTGCTCTCCTTTGATTCTGGGTGCTTGGGATCACTCTATCCTCAAGTGTTCTTTATTGTACCTACTAGGATGGGGTCAAACGCTTCGTTTCGATCTTTATACGCTTGGAATATTTGGGTTTGAAAAGAAACGGATGGATATTTAAAAGTTGCAATTTTGCTGAGGAACATGAGGTCCGAAGCCATGCGATTTTTGGGTACGCACCATTTTCAGATAAACCCCTTGATCCCAAGCAAATAAGAAATTGGCCAAGATGGCACGTCTGTGGACCCAGTCGCAGATGCGTTGTTTCAAGGGTGACCGGATCGGCACCTTGCAAGTCACCAGGTTGATTCTTTTTGAGAAAATGGACGGGAAACCCATGGTTTTTACCATCATACACCGCTGTTTCCTGTCAATTTTCCGAAAGAACCAATTCCGACAGCACAGAATCCGCGTGTTTTTGTAGGGTCACTGTTTCCAACGCCCGATGGAGATATGGAGATGAGGAATTTCTTGTTGAATGGACTCGTGGGAATGGATTCTTGGTATAGAGGTACAGCTTGAGACAGTGGATAGAGTGGATTTTGACGATGCTAATTCCATATGTAGAATACTAAGCTGATTCCTCCTCAAGGTGGGAAATGGCGATCTTCGGCAATGTCACCTGGTTCTACACCTCTATACCGAAATAGGGGGCCAGCTGGAAGTCTCCCAAATCTGCCCATCACGGGGTTACAACAAACACCCTCCAACTGGAGATTTTGCTCGACAACTAAGGTGACAAGCAGACATTACAACCAGGGTATAGTTGGAATATTTGTTAGCTTAGCCCGTGTTCCTAGTGGCATCTCTAGCCTTCCTCATGTCCACATCATTTCGAGCGTTGCCGTCCCTCCATATCCCTCGGCTGCCCCAAGCCCGGAGCGGCCGTTGCGGCTGGCGCCCCATGTTGCGACCGCCCTGGTGCGCTTCGCGGTTCAGGTGCAGGGTACTCCAGGGCCCAATGTGCTGCTGGCAGTACTCCGAGAAAGCGCCAAGTCGGAGGCCAGATTTGGCCAGATTTTGATGTTCTGAGTAGGTGCATGGGTCCTCTTTTTCACCTTCAGCGTGATTCGCAACAACAGAAATTCTAGCTTTTGAGGCGGCCTCATCCTCTTTTCCACTGGGTTCCGAACAGTCTTGATCTTCTCCCAACCTAGGGGTCCAATGCACCCCGCCGTGGAGAAAGTGCTCAAAATAACGTCAGCTTTGCGGGCAGTGCGGCTTGGGTCTCTGGGCAGGTAAATAGATTAACAGATAGACTTCTAACATTTTCAAGCCATCAAAGGTGGAACGAAAGACCCAGCAAAACATGAAGCTGGCAGTGCTGGCTATCCCTCAGCTCAGATTTGAGGTTCGACGGACTGGGTCGAGTTCACTATTTGTAGCGTTAGATCGGGTATTGTGGTACCCCCTTGTGATGTGATTACAAGATCACGCTCTTTTTCAACTAGCCAAAGGGTTGGATGGAGAACTTTTTATTAGAAGCATCTCATTAGGGGGATGAATGTCCCAAAGATTCACTGACTACCTGCAAATCCGATGTTCGCTTCGGCTTTTCGACGCTCAAATTCTTCAGCAATTTGCTCATTCCGTTCCCAGTGATTCGTGGTGAAACATTGGCGAAATTCCATCAAGCATGTGATGAGCCCCACCATTGTAGTTTTGGAATGGGATGTTCAACTGCAGAAAATCATATCTCACATTTGGCCATCCTTCGTTGAGCTACCACTTCTGAATATCTATCCATCAAAATGTGTGGCTCGAACCAGCTTTCGGCTTTGGCGGGCGGCTGTTTCTGCAGGCCTTTAGCAACTGACAATGGCAGGTTGGTGATATGAAATGGAGCTGATCCACAACCAAGCACAAGGATGGGATACTACATGAATTTCATGAGATTGAGAATGAGGATAGGACCAACCATCATCAGTTGTTGCCGATACAAGGAAGAACAACCACCAAAGATAAATGCTGTTTTAAGATGTTTTGAGCAGCAGTCCCTAGTACACTAAAACCCACAAACAACAAATAATACAGCATTTGCCATGTTTGAGATACATCATGCAAATTGCATATTTTAACTTCCAAAATATTTTTTCACAAATAGAGATTTAAGCTGCAACAAATGCTCAAAGTACACATTCCTAAGTTTTTTTCCCAGTGTTTTAATTTTTTTTCCAAGTGTGGAGAGTAGGGTTGAACGTAAGAAGTTTTTTTCCAGTGTCTACCCGTTACATTGCGACACATTGCCTGGGCCAGCAATGAAGTGCAGTACAGTAATCCCTTCCCCCGTTCATATTTAAACATCCGTCCAGAAACCAACTGCGGTTCTAATCATGATATCAATACCAATGTATGCAAGAGTCACCGAGCCAATTGGCAAGTGGTATATCAACGGCAAGTCCCTATCCGATCTCTATGTCCCAGGGATGTCGGTTCAAAATGACTGTCACCTCGCAGGATTTCCATTGTTTGTTGGCTCAAAGGTTGAAACTACTACTCTGCATACAGAGCACTTTGGAGAGTTCGGAGTTCGGAGTCAAAGAAAATCTTGCGACATCCCCGATTGGGACTTCAGTCTACAAGACCTGGCTTCAGCTATTCCATATTTTCAGCCGCTATGATTTGAGAATTCCCGGCGAAATTCGGGAAAGGTATTCGAGATGGGTCTAAACAAATTCATTCTATTTCCAACATTTTCCAACTAGGTTTGTCTGAAAATGATGTACCCCAAAATCATTGTCTTGGTACAAATGACCATAATTGGACCTTAATACTATCTTGGAAAATGATGTACCCAAACCTAGTATTACCCCAAAATTATGACCATAATTATGGCCGCCATGATGGCAATTGGTATCGGTATCCCGGATATCCCCCGTTCTTGGGGCAAAACCGGTAGCCTAGTTTTGGCATGGTGCAGAAAAGTGTTCCAGTCCTAGCTCCGCGATGCTCCGCGCTATGCAGGGTCTTTCTTGCCCAGCATGTGCCTGAACAAGTGCCCCGGCCAGAATGACACCCTGAAGAGTTGGGATGGCTTGGCTGTCCCTAGCGCGGCCAAACAACGGTCACCGAGAAAGAAGGGCATCAACAACTACAACTATAGGGAGATGCGCGCAGTTGGAGAATTTGATCTGGAAACAAATTTTGCGCCCCATTTTAGAGTTATAAAGCATAGTGACGCGGGAGTCCAAACAAGTTGGGAGTGAACCACGGGTGCATTGGAAGTGAAGCTGTTTTTAGTTATTTTTTCAGGGGTGCTCATTCCAAACACGTGTTCCGAATGGCTGATATTTGGTTTGGGATGGGGTGAAATGACCTGTGAAAAAATTGGTGGGGTCAGACACATTTGGGGTATCGGCATCACAAGGCCAAAGATCTGCTTCCCACTCCGAGGAACATCTCGGACGCCCAGAAGGATATCCCACTTCGCAGCTGAGTGATGACATGTAGAGCAACCCCCGAAGAGATAGAAAAGTAAACTTGTACTGGAAAACATGCGTAATTCCCCCCTATATATATATACACAATTGGTTGTCAATCTCGTTAAATTCTTCTTTTCTCGCCCTTAAATTAAATCATATTCAATCCTCATAATATTGAAATCACCATCAAATCTCCATCCTTTTGAGGTTGCCCAACGAGCCCCGAGGCCTCTAAATAGCTTGCAACTTCCACTGCTACCAGAGCCGCAAGAGACAGATTCGAAGGAGCAAAGCGTGGATGAGCGCCAACGATGCATTGAAGATATTGGGATTGGGGCGGTATTTGATCCAAGAAGATACCGGTTGTACTTTAAGATGATTCTATGATATTCTATGGATGTACGTGTGGTATAGTAGATAGCATAGTATACCAACATATGTATCGTATACATATATGTATATACATGTACGTTTGCATATATCCTGCTTATAAATCGGAACTTTGAGAGGTCATGCTTTTGCGGGTATGCTTACAGTGAATCGGGCGCCAGTACATATCACTCAACTCCGGTGCAACCTCAGTATTAATAATTGCTATTAACAATAATGATAATGGTTATAGTGATTATGATTAATGATAATCACTATATTAGGGAAATGGGTAGTTCTTTTACCCTATTTGCCAGAGCCATGAACCAGGCAACAGTTCAGTCTATGTGATTCTTGTTGTTGATTTGTTTACCTCTGATTTCGTTTGTTGCTTACATTATCACTGGAGTACACTTTGACACTTTGATCCTTTTTATTCCCCAGCTGCCATGTGAGGGTCTCTAGATTTTAACAAAGGTGCAACTCCTTCCTCTTCCTCTTCCTCTTCCTCTTCCTCTTCTTCTTCTTCTTCTTCTTCTTTCTCCTTCTCCTCCGCCTTCTCTCAGTCTCCTCCTTCTGCCAGCTCGTCGTGACTGTGGGCACCAATGGACCAGGAGCAAGTGCCAGAAGCTCATGGCGAACTCTTCAGCCTGGGCACGCATGGACCCGAACCCTATCGCGAGCTCCGGATGCAACTGGGCACGCATGGGCCCAAACATATGCCAGATAGAATGTCAGATAGAATGTCAGAATATATATCAGACAAAATGCCAAACAGAATGCCAGATGGAATGTCAGAATATATGTCAGATAGAACGTCAGTGGGTGGGGATCACTCGAAGCAGCCCCTGCACAACAAATCACAAACAACTGCTTGTCCAGAAAGTAATTTGATAGTTGTGGAATCCATGATTGTTTGTTGATATTCCCATTGTCAACAGGCGGTATACTTCCACTTGAACCTGGGTTTTGGGCGGCATCACCCTTCTGCAGATCATAGTGAACACCAAGAGTCCTTGTGGAATGTACTGGATCAGAGGCTGAGATGAATTGGGATGCCCCCCAAGTTCTGTATAAGTTAGATAAGTATACAATTACAGTATATATGATTATATATATATATTTAGATGAGTTATTCTGTAGAGCCATCCAACTTTAGGCTCGGTTGCCCGCCCTCAAAAAGCTACGTGGGATCAAACCTGAGGCTCTTGGAAGCCTCTGTGAAGGCTGTCAAGGCCCCCGGTAGGAGGATTTCGCCAATGCGGATCTATGCAGCAATCCATATGGATTTTCAGCCACCGGAGATCTTTTCAGTTGAAACTTCTAGTCTACTGATGTCTACTTTGGTAGTATACTGGATAGTACTATAGTCTACTGATGGTATGATGTCTACTGATGTCTATTTTCATACACACTTTGGTATGATGAACCATTGTTACATACTCATACTTTGGTCGAGCTGAGGTCGATTCTTTAGGTCCCAGTGGCTTAGCAAAACGCCAGAAAAAACCCAACCCCAAAGCCCAGCAAACCGGTCCCAGTCGACAGGAAGCACCGAACCGATCGGTGAAGAGGCGCTTGAGACAAAGACTTCACAAGATGCCCGGCAGACAGGATGGGATGCTTTGAATGTTCAGCCTAATAACTCATATTCAATATTCCCATATCGCGCCCCAAACGAATAGATCCAATACTAAACCACGATTTAAAAAGGGCAGCATTTCATCATGAGCTTTAAAACCAAAACATGTTTTTTAATCACGAAATACCATGTTTGGATACCTGGTGAATAGGATCACGGCATATGACCTATCCCAAGAGTTCCTGGGATGCGCACTGGAAATTACAACTCACTTGGACCCAGAAGTTGTGCCTGAAACCCGGAGATCAGATCCAATGGAGAAAATGTCATCATTGTCATCACATTTCATGGGGATTTTTGGCACCCAAAAACCATCCATTTTGGTGACGGTGTTCGCTCCTAGGAAGCTGGGAGCCATGCTGTCACAGGAAGAATACGAGGATGGGGACCCGGGGAAAGATGGGTTGATGACTCAGATGACCAAATCGGATTCAGGACCTCAGGACCTCACATATTAAGGTGGAATGGTGAGTTTAGCGGATAAATATCAAATTTTATGGCCTTGTTTCGGGCGAAGGGAAGATTCGGGGGGGCCTGGTTTCAGGTTGGTGAATTATTGCAGTTTATCCAGACATAGTGATCCTGATCAATTTCATGGAGGAATTTTTAAGGCTTATGAAGCCGCTGTGGGGAATGGAACATCAACCACCGTCAATAGGGGAATAACATGAAGGAATGTGATACTCTGTGGTACTCTCATCTACTTTTTATCTGGCACTGGTAGATTCCCCATTGGATCTATTCAATAGAGGCTGTAAGCGCCCATGATATATCCAGAGATCCCAAGATTCACTGACCTCATCATGAAACTTATCTTGGGGAGATTGGGGAAATCCTCCCATGATTCCATGATCCATGTCAGGTTTGTGATTTCTGATCTGTCTATATGGATGTTGTGTGAGTGAGAATCACTCAAACCACCATTATTATTTGTCCATTGATCCTTTCTTCAGAGTTTGTTGCAAGACGGTTGATGTTCTTGAGAGCGTAAATGGATTTGCACTTTTTTGAGATGCCTTTTAAGGAAGCCATGATAGAAGTGGGTTCTACACGACTTCCACACTTTGTCATGTGCAAAAGTGTGGCTGATAAACCCATCTTCGGTCCTGTGAAACAGCTCTGTGAACAGTGGTATATGTGTATGTACTGGATATAAGCAGTCCCAATTTTTTTTTCCCCCCAAATCATCCATTTGAACAGGATTTTCCATTATAAACCATCCATTTTGGGGATCTCCCATTTATATATTCGGAACCCCCGCAAATAGTGCTTGGACGACCATACCCCAATGGCACCTTGGGGAAATGAAGACCCACATATATTTCGTTATATTGCTTACTGTATACATATTTATCTTATATCTCAATAGACTTAGTAGATGTAGATGTATATGATTGTCTGTGTACACATGTACATATATGTTTGATATATTCACCTTTAATATAGACGTGTACATTGAGATATAGCTGATTTACATATATACATTCGAAAGTATATATATATTGATATTGAAGCAATCCATCAAGATTCTTGTCACACACACACACGTTTTCACCGCAGGCAGCGCTGTCTCGTCTGGACACTTAGCGAAGTGCTGGGCCATCGGCCGATGATTTTCTCTGGAACAGTTGGAAGATTTTAGCCTTTAGACGCATTTTCTCGGATGATTTTCCTGTTTTTCTAAAGTTCTAAAGTCTAAATATTTCAAAGCGTCTGAATCAAAGAATTTAGAAGCATATGTTCGGATATTAACCATCATTATTATCCACTAACCATCCATTAAACCATCTAGTATTATCCATCATCAACCATTATTAAATTATCCATCTATTATCCACTAACCATCATTAACCATCATTATTAATGTCAACCCTGGATTAATAAACCCCTAGGCTGTTTAATTGGGAGGGTACCATTTATGTATCAGATTATGACTATTGGAGGAGTACCCCCCTAATTAATAAACCATGGTTTAGTCTCATCCGGGGTTGACATTATCCATCTATTATCCACTAACCATCATTAACCATCATTAGCCATCATTAACCATCATTAACCATCATTAACCATCATTAACCATCATTAACCATCATTAACCATCATTATTATCCATCTATTATCCATTTCAACTATTACCTTTGGTTTTGAGCTCAGCCGCCAGCATTTCAAGGTTTGCGATCCATGGAGAGCAGCAGCAGTGGAAGCGAGGGATGGTCAGAACCATCAGAACCCGCCAGGTGTCCTGGCAGCATTTTGGGAAAAACATGCCATCACAAGCTGGAAGCTGAAACATAATACATCATATTATGCATATATATATGTACATTATATATATATATATATGTACATTATATATATATATATATG
>Ga0126342_10011682_pt1 | contig 15674 bp, 8 predicted proteins | sample Cyp1metagenome_FD_92528 | JGI IMG/M metagenome (GOLD analysis project Ga0126342, IMG submission 92528) | Coral microbial communities from Lord Howe Island, Old Settlement Bay, Australia - Cyphastrea 1 metagenome | ecosystem: Host-associated > Invertebrates > Cnidaria > Coral ...
CAGCAGGTTTCTCATGACTTCGCATTGTGCTAGGACCTTCCCAGAGGATTTTGGATTAGGCAATTTTTTTAAGGCCATCACCCAAGCGCGCCAGGAGTCGCAAAGAGCCATGTTCCAGATGAGAAAGGAGGACCCGAAGCCGAAAGAGAAAGAAAAGAATGTGCACGGCCGAGGCCGACCTGCCAAATACATCAAGCCCGTCATCGAAAACTTCAAACGAACCAAGGCGGGATTCAAATTGGTGCAGCAAGAGGTGAAGCGTCTTTTGGTCGACCAGACCAAAAAAATCCCACACAAGGCCATGATGGACGTCAATGAGGAAAAGGTTTCGTTCACCCAGAATGGCTCCACGAACACCATCAAGTTGACAGAACTTTTGACAAAGGCACCGCATTTTTTTTCCATTTTCTATTCGACCATTCGCAAGAAGCTCGAGTTTGGACTTCGGGTTCACAAGTGGTTGACAGAGGTTCTTCGCCCGACGTTTGTTTCATTTTGTTTTCAGGGTGTATTTGTTTTGTGGTTGTGGCGTTGGCATTTCATGGTATTCCTGGATTTGTTTCAATCATTTCAATCAAGTTTGAGGTATCGTCGGCCCTCAAGGACGGCTCGACCAAAGAATTGAACGGGTTGGTGGCACAAATAGCATCCCTCAAGCTTCCTGGAAACGCATTGGAGCCTGATGATGTTGAAGATGACCCAGACGGACCTGAAGATTCAGATTAGCCATGCGAAGGACTGAAGCAAGCTTATGGCAGCTTCTATCTGCGTTTTGTCCTTTAGATCTCCAGTGAAACCACTGGAGGCTTCAGACTGAAGAGTCTGAGGAGTCAGTTTATGGGGGTCCAGTGAAACAACTGGAAGCAGCTGAGTTCAGACGACAGAGTGGGGTTGAAAATGTTTGTCTTGCATCTGCATGCATCTGCCTGTGTTTTGACATGGTCCAACATGATCCAATACGTATCAACTTTTTTTATTGTGGGAATACTGCTCTAGACCCTTGGCCGTATGTAACCCCAGAAGGTCTAGAGCAAAAAAAATTATTTTACATAAACCCTCAAGGGTTGTAGCCTTTAGACCCCAGTTTTAGGGTCTAGAGTGAAATATACTAGGGTCTCCCCCTAGTAGTTGAGAGTATTATATACATATATATACAATAATAGATACATAAGCGTCAAACTGCTGCACAGGAGACGTTGGCTTGGCCGGTGGCGTCCAGGTCACCAACAAAGGGTGGTAAGAAGATGGTCATGTTTCGGGATTTCATGAGCTGAAAGTTGGGACTTCAATGGAATTCAATTTCTATTTGGAATTTCTATGGATTCAAAAAGAGTGATTTTTGGGGGGGATTTCATTTCTAGGAATTTCATGGGATTTCATGTTTATTTATAGGAATTCAATTTATTTATAAGGATTTCATTTCATTGGGATTTCTTGCTTTCTAAATTTCAGACTTCAATAGAATTTCATGGGACCAATGGAATTCAATCGATTCAATCGAATCCAATTTTTCGAGTTTCATGTCATTGAATGGAATGTAATGGGGTACTTGTTGGGGGATATGTCTAATACCCCAACATTTGATGGTTTAGAACCTCATTCCCTATGGAGCCTGACTGGTCGTTAGTCACTTTTGAAGTATCATGAAAGATCTACTAACAATGATCTACTGTAATTGGGTTTGGAATAGGTTTCCAATTGATAGTCCACATCCATTTTGGATGTGCATTTCAGTTAGTATTTGGTTATTTTTTTTGAACACAGTTTCGAATGGGTCATTTTGTGATCATTAACCACTGACAATTCTTGGGATGCACTCCCAGGAAACTTAACACAAATTCTAGCAAATAATGTTGTCCTTAAGACTTGTTCCTCCCTTGACAGGCTCGAAGAAACGGTCTAAAACCGCTCATAATTTTGATCTTTCGGATTCGTCATGGTATCTTCTCTATGCATACCCTTTGGTAAACATACGAAAAACTATGGAAAATCACAATTTTTTTATGGGTAATTCAACTATTTCTATGGTCATTTTCAATAGCTATATTAGTTTACCAGAGGGTACATTTGTATTATAGATACTATCCAAGAATTTGTGGAAATTGTTTTCAAACCTAACAAAGACATACAAATACTATACTTTTTGCAAAATACAAACTATGCAAACTTGTGATAGAAAAACTGCACTCCATTGATACTTTCCCATATCACACAAGGTGGGTGCCCCCGCCAATTACAAGTTGGTTTACAAACCCCAAAAGTACAGATATGTATTATATATTTATATATATCATATATATCCTTCATAAACCATAGTTGGAGTTGTAAATTAACTTAAGTATCTACAGGGGCACCCCCGCAAGTTTCGTTGCATATTCTACAAATAGAAATTTGTGATGTGCAAAATACCACAGCCTTGGATTGGAGACAGCGCCTTTCGAGGTCCTTGAAAATGCTCAAACAAGCGTCATAACTGTGGACACTTGGCTGCTTCCCTGGAGAAAACAACCACTGCATAGCACTACTAATTAGGGCTCATTGGCCAATGAAGATGGTACTTTATTGCTTTGGTTTATGTTTTTGTTTGAAGGTGTATTGGTTCATGAATATGTTTGAATATCATCATCCATTATTGGTAGGGTCACCCCGCAAGGGTTGGGCGGCATCCGAAAAAATACCATGGATGGAAAGTACATGAAGCGTCAGTCAAGCTGAACAGTTTAATAGTTTACATAGTCGAATTGTTTGTCTCAGTCGAACGTACGTTGATCACTGAAATTATTGGTACATCAAGAATCTATGAATTCCAACCCCACATGTTCAGACATGTTCCCTATACTTTATTTGTTTAGCCACCTGCTTCTCATTGTCAGTCCAGGGCCAGGGGTGACGAAGTGCACCTCCAAACCTACCTGACCCCGTAGCAAAAGAAACCGCCAAGATCCGCCACAGATAGCCATGACATGCCAACAAATGAATATGGGATGCAAGAAACAGCCACCAAAATACCAAAAGTAAATGAGAACATTAATTGTGTGTATATACATTAATAGACATATATATATATATATATATGCATACACAATAAATATATATATATATACATGATGTGTATACATATTTTTACATTATACATATTTATACATTCATATATATATATATATATAAACATTATATACACATGCATATTGTATATTTGTACGTAATGTATTTATATTATACATAACCTGCAGGATCAAAATTCAGGAAATTTATAGGTGTTTCCGCTTTCCAGGTTTTTTTTTATTTCATTGCATTTCCTAACATGTGCAACGGACTGGCCCACATTTTACATTTGAAAGCAACATTGTTGCCGAAAGTAGGACCTGGACAGGGAACATTCCACTTTCAATGATGTCGCTCTACGACTTTTTCAGATTTGCGGGTGTTTGATATTGTTTTTGTGGGTTTTTGACACTGGTTTGTTTTTTTTGCGGCTAGAGTTGGTAGTTTTGGGCTGCGATATGCTTGTTTTGTCGCACAAATAACGCAATGTCAAAAGTTACACCCTCAAAAGCGCCTGTCGCAGACTATCTGCCAAACCCGCGGAGGCCACAGCAGATTTCTAGTAACTAGTCTTGGTGGAGTTAGGAGTTTTGTCAAATTTAACCTCGTTTTGCAGGACAAAACAGCAAACTCCTAAGATCACGAAGAATTTGCAGGATTTGGAAGTTCCAGCAATATAATATATATATATACATATCAATAAATAAATATATAAATATATAAATAATATATATATATATATACTATATATATATGTTATCACATAACTATGTATATATACATATGAATACATATATATATATATATTATGTGTGTTTATGGTCGTTTTTTCGGTCTTTTTTTCCCCCTGTTTCCAATCCCCCATCAGCTGCGCGGCTTGGAGGATCGAATTCAACGCTACGGTGGTTTGACGGGTCCATCCTTACCATGGCCTCTAGAAGAAAAGAAGAAAAGTCTTCGTCAGGACAGGGTGGATTTAAAGCCGCAACATGCGGTGATGTCAAAATAGAAATGGTGGATTTATATATATATATATATATGGATTTATGATTGTTAATGATGATTTATGTGGCTTGGGCTTGTAGATTCTAAAATTTTAAGGTGTTTCAAACTTGAGTCTGATGTTTTTTTTTCATAATGGATGAGGATAGAATCTGAGAATTTTCCTGGTGATCTCACGGGAATCTAATGGAAGATACTGGGATTCCGTATGGAACTCCCTCCGGCGTTTCTCACAAAAACGACGACCTCATGCCGCGATGGCATTCGGGAATGATGGTGTTTATACTGTTTATACTGTTTACCCTCTGGTAAACTAACATAGCTATTGAAAATGGCCCAGTCGAAATAGTGGATTTTCCCATTAAAAATTGTGATTTTCCATAGTTATGTAAACGTTTACCAGAGGGTATGGGGAATCATCTCCGAATTTCCCCAAAGTTTTTTTTTGTTTTAAGGCCGATGATTTGTTATAATTTATGTGGATCTATGACTGGGATCTCCATAGATGATCTGGCCGATGGTTTACCTTCCAATTTGATTGAGATGTAAAGGAGATTTGCCCATAAATGTTTTTTTCGCATCATGGTTGATAGGAAATGGGGGAAATGGGTCTATTATGATCCATGTTCAGCTTGGGAATTGTTAAAATGTGCCTAGGGCCTAGGCGGATGACCATACATGTGGCTGCATTTCAGAGAATGGCATGGGAATGGCGAAGGTCGATGATGTGTTCAATCAGAGAACCTTGAGAACCTTGAGCGGAGCATACTATGACGGACGGCCCAACGGTGTTTCTAAGCATTTTTGGGGAGTGTAAGCTTCTGGCTTCTGGTTTGGTTTGTATTCGGAGAAATTTACAGTAAGCGATGTGCAGTATCCTGCCATGAAAGTTCAATATACTGTACTCTAGTTCCTACTAAATTCGTTTCCAGAATAGTGACATTTCTTGTGCCACCTGAATGTCTACTGAGGTGTCCGCAGAGTGGTTCAAAGTTTGCTCTGCGTGTATTTTCGTTGGTTTATCGCCCCATCCAAGTATATGGATATCATGATATATCTCTCCTGACCCTTAGTTATTGTAGTTTGAAACCAAAGTACCCTCCAAAAAAATATTTGGATAATTGGAAATTCAGCCATAGTTCTATCATAGTTCGATGATTTTCCCAGCTATTAACCTCTGATAATTTAACATAGCTATTGAACATTGCCCATTTAAATAGTTGATTTTCCTATTAAAGATGGTGATTTTCCATATAAATCACAATTTTCCCATGGTTTTCCCATGGTTTTCCCATTAAAAATGGTGATTTTTCATGGGCCGCCCCGCCGGCAGGAGCGATTTCAGCGCTTGGAGACCCTCTTCCTCAAGGCGGAGAGAAACGGGAACTCCTTTGGAAGGCGGGGGTTTACCGAAGGCGATGAGATGGCTGGTGTCGTTCGGTGACATGGCTGGGAATATGATGTGTATATATATATATACTCTCTGGTTATTTAACATAGCCATGGAAAATGGCCCATTTATAGGTGGTTTACCTATTAAACATTGTGATGTTCCATGGCTATGTTAAATAACCAGAGGGTATATATATATGGGTAAATTATAACGACCTCACTGCGACCGAGCCCTGGAAATCATGGTTTTTATATGGGAAATCATCCCCAAATGGCCGAACGTTTCAGGTTAGTGAAATCTTATAATTTACCCAGATATATATATAGATAATGATATTTATGCACATGTAATTATAACAATATGACCTGCACATATATATATATATATATATGATTTTTGTACGTATATATATATATATATATACATAGATAATGATATGTATGCACGTGTAATTATAACAATATGACCTATATATATATAGTACCCTCTTGCAGTTTAACAGCTTGCTATGGAAAATCATCATTGTTTATATTTGTATATAAATCCCATATAAATGGGCAATTTAATTGCCAGAGGGTAGTTTTTGGGCTTTCCATTGGAGCTTTGCTTATGGGATGACCACAGGAAGTCGAGGGAGGGTATCTGGTAGAGCTCGTATTCCATTCCTGCACCATGGATCAGATTCCGGTAGAAGAATCCATGAGGGCATGTTCTCCATTCAGCGGTTATACTGTACAATACTGTGCATTACTTATATGGGAAGAATCCCACCATTTTTGTTGGATGAACATACTCTGCCATGGTTTTTGTATTTTCACCATGCTACATCATATCAGCCCAAAAAAATGCAGACATTTTTGATGGGGTCAAATCATGTCAACATTTGTTCAGACCCTTTTTCGGGATGGCGTAGCCAAGTTTGACCCATAGTTTTTTGTTTTCAATGGGAATTCCAGGATCCTAAAATGGAGGTACCTACCATATATAAGCCCTATTTTTCAGGCCTATGTCAGGGGATATCCCCACAATTCCCATTGATGATATGGTGACGTGCGTCATTTATGAATCCGAATGCTGACTGAATGTTCACTCAATTCTCAGTGCTCATCTCAATTTTCACTCATCCGTTATCTTCAAGGCGGGGGCCCCCAATTATAGGTTGGGTTATAACCTTAACTATAGTTATCTTCCCATAAAGAGTGGCCAAGACACAAACCAAGCAAACTATATGGGGCACCACCTTAATGATATATGGCTTATACGGGTGATATAATTATAGGTTATAAACCACATGAATCCTATCTGTGGACTGCACACCTAAGTTCGCTTCCGAAACATATTCCAATTGTATGTGGTGCTTCCCATGCCTGAGTGTCAATGTGTTGCTTTCAGACCTGGATTGTTTCTCAGTCACATGGCTTGCAGAAAAATCCACCATGAAACCAGATCCAGCTTTAGGTATATAGTCCGATGATGTTGCCAGTTATAAACACCATAACTGGTTAGTGGTTTCAAACATTTTTTTTATTGTCCATAGTATATGGGATGTCATCCCAACCCCATTGACGAAGTCATAATTTTCAAGATGGGCACATTGCACCACCAACCAGATATGTCACCAGATATAACCAGTATCGGTGATTTCCCAGGGTTCCTGCCTAGTCTTCCTAAAGATGTCGAGTTCACAGCTGGATCAATGGATTGGTTTAAGGGAAAATCTACAGGAAACCATAGATTTTCCCATTAAATATTGGGCTTTCCTGTAATTTTTCCCTTAAACCAATCCAATGACTGGAACAACGGTTGCTTTCCGTTTCGTGCCGTTTTTGGTATCCAGGAAAGCGGCCAAGAAGCGGTCCTTGACCTTCACCAATGCCATGGCCATGTTCGGCAGTGAACATGGCCGAAAAAAAATCATGGCATTTCATGAGATTCAACGAGTTTCAATGAGATTCAATGGGATTTTGATGGGGGTTAATGTGCTTTAATTGGATTTGATGATATATATATATATATATTATACATATGATTTTAGCCGAATTGTCCGGGATTCAATGAGATTTAAGGGGACCTGTGGGATTTACTGTAATGGAATCTGGAAGGAACATATGAGAATTGTTTAAGTGTTTGCAAGTGGGGTATTCCTCCGGTCATTTGAACAGAGATGATCTGAGGAATTGAGGGGTACCATGTCAGAGGTATGGCCTGGTGATGTATAACATCCGGGAAACACGGCTCTTGGGATCCCGATGCAAGGACAATTGATAGTGTCTGATGCATCTGAAATTACTGTAGATGCCACCTGAAAACCAAACATATTTTGGATTATTTGGATTACCCATGACGGATCCATGGTGCTGGTAGATTAATGCTAACATGACTGGGGTATATTGATGGGATCCATGTTACCATATATAGCAGCACCGTTAGGATCCTATGGACTAATTACTGTAATATGTCTGAAAACTGCGAACTTGTTGAACAAACATGTTGGATCTTGTGGCATCAAATATTGCCAACAAAATAGGATACCCTCTGGTAATTTAGCATAGCTATTGAAAATGGCCATTTATAGTGGATTTTCCCATTGAAAATGGAGATTTTCCATAGTTATGTTAGTTTACCAGAGAGTAGAACATGATAGAACCCAAATTTCCCAGTGGTGGGTGATTTTCTCCAGCCCTTTTTGCTTCAGCTATGAAGGCTAGATGTGATTTTAGATGAGGCACGGAAAAATGAATGAGGCTGTTGTTCACCACTGATTCAAGATGTTCTATCCCAACATCTATGAATTAAAATGATTGAGCTTACGTGGCTTGATTGAAACCAGCAGCCAACTGTAGCTTCATCCATCTTTGGCTGAAAAAGGCATTATTTCTACAGGAATTACCTCTTCAGGCTATCAGAATTTAAGGATTTGACTGCTATGTCGGATCATCAAGTCTGGTTTCATAGGAAATATATAATATACGATTTATAAAAGTACGAGTTTCTTCCACTGGGAAAAGTGGAAATCACAACCAAATAAAGCTGAACTAATTTCTAGCCACTGTGGCGGGCTTGATCTGATCCTTAGGTTCCGTTGGAGCCTCTGACGCTTCCGGGGTATCTGGCTGACGGGTTGGCCACGACGGTGACCAGAGGTGACATATTTTTTGGGGGTTGGTTGCTCCACAGCCCCTCACCATTTTGACGTTTAAGTTCGGTAAAATCATTATGTATATCACCAAACTAAATGGGCCATCTATACCATAGCCATGTCAAAACAACCAGAGGGTACAGGATGCCCCCCCCGTTATGGGTTGGTTTATAAACCATTGCAACCCCCATTAACTATTAGTTATATCTACCATAAACCATAGTTAAGCCACTTATAAGGCAACTTAGCTATCTTGGGGGCCCCATCCTGTATTTAATTGTTCGTTCAAGATGTCAGTCAGTACCCATTCTTTTGCGGCCTCAGCTATTTTTACTCACTGGGCCAATGCTGATGCTTGGTCCAATTCGCAAGAGGAAATGATAAGGACACTGTTTTCATCCATCATTAAATATAATTTAGGGATGGTCATCCACTGGTTTACGGGGATTGGGATATCCATGATAAAGCCGAGAAGTATGAGACCACGTTTCCATGTGCCAGCGAAATGTTTTTTTCTGATTCTCGTCTTTTGCATACCTCCACAAGAGTGGATAAAAGATCGAAAGGTCCTATCTCGGCCAACCCCAACCAGCAACACTCACACTTCTGACACGGCGACGCTTCACATTTTCCGTGGGATCGACCAAGTCGACTGAAAATCACGGACGCTGGCCGCGTCAGCGCGAGGCTCAACATCACGACTCTGCAGAGAAGTCAAAATGGCCGTGAAAAAGTGGGCTGCGACGGCAAATCCAGGATGCCAGAAAATCCAGCAGTCGTTTAAAAAAAAAGCCCTTTTTCCAGTGGTTTTTCACTACAAGTGATGTTCAGCACCAGTCCTATTTGACACCCACTCGACAGTCCTGACTTGATCCTCCTAGAGTGTGCAAAGGTGATGGTAAACCCAGATTTTTGGTCACAACTGACTATTACCATGGTTTGAAGGAAGCATCCAGGTGGCAAGTTTGTAAACTGGGCTTTACCCTCTGGTAAACATAGAAAAAACTATGTTAGTCATTACCAGAGGGTACCACATGATGACGGGTTCTTTTTGAGACACCGTCGGAGTTTCTCCGGCGTGTTTCCCGATGATTTAGCCACGTCATGGCTTAGGTGGCCAAAGATCTGTTGGTGGCCTTGGGAACAGATGCTCCAGGCAAGGGGGTTGCTGGATGTTGCTTATATGGGGGTTTCCTGAAATGGGTGTATCCTAAAATGGTTGGTTTATAATGGACATTCCAATTAAAACGGATGATTTAGGGATACCCCCTTTTCAGGAAACCTCCATATAGTCTTTTGTTTGGTGAAGAGCGTGAGTTCAAGCAAAGGAACATCAGTGTTGACTTTTAGTTGTTGTTGATGGAGTTTTAACAAGCCCTTGATGCTTAGACATTTGAGCATTGCGATGTTTTTTGGTCCAGTGTTGACTCCGGATGGCAAAGGAATTCCCTGAATTCTTGCAATCAGTAAGTTTACACTTAAAATTGATGAATTGATATGAATTGGATGTTCCCCAGAGGAAAATCACAGAATTGGATGACGGGATTTTTTTTCAGGAAACCCCTCTATTTGATGGTAAAAACCATGGTTTCCGGTTAAGATTTTCCCTTAAACCAATCCATTGAGAAAAGACTTGCCAAAAACAAGTGCCTGCTTTGTCTCATGGATGGTGCTGACGATCGTCGCCAGGTGCCGCAAATCAAGCTGGTGTCGCCAAGTACAAGGCTCCGATGCGGATGCGGCGGATGCGGATGCGGCGGATGGTGATGCTTTGTGAAGATGGCGATGGCAAAGTACACTCCATCTGACTATTACATCTATTAACTATACTATTAATCTATTAACTATTGTTGATGATTGATTAACATTGATTAACTACTATTTATTGATGATTGATGATTAACTTCTATGATTGATGATGATCTTTCTGATTTATGACCAGTCGTACACTCTTTATCCATGTTTCAGAGATCGCTGGGATCCGGTGACACGATTCCCCTTGGATGCTGCAGGAAATTATTTAAGTTCTAACGTTATATTTCATAGCTGCTTATAGATCGGATCTTACAGCCGGGATAGATATTTATAATTATCTATATATAATATATATATATATATAAATAGTATATAGTTTACGGTAAAGCCAACATAGTAAACCATCCCATTCAACAACCAGTTGGGGATGATTTTACAGTATATCATCCCAATATGGACGTGTCCTAAAATGGATTAACATTGGGGTACCCCCCAAATCATCCATGCCAATAGGATTTGTCCATTATAAACCAATATAAACCATCCATAACTCGGGGTATCCCCAATTTCAGGAAACCCCGTATCTGGTTGGTGGTTTGGAACACGTTTATTTTTTCCCCATATATTGGGAATAATCATCCCATTTGACGAACTCATATTTTTCAGAGGGGTTGGTTGAAACCACCAACCAGATATTACCCTCCGGTAATTTAACATAGCTATTGCAAATGGATTTACCCATGAATAATGGTGATTTTCCATAGCTACGTTAGTTTACCAGAGGGTAATGAACAACGGTTGATCAACGATTTGCCGGCATCATCTCCTTTCACCGAACGGGGGACGTCACCAACCCCCCGCCGCAGATCGTTGACACGTCTGCGGATGGTGTGCCCACAGTGGTGTCAAGGTCTGCTTGATACTTGTCGTGTGCGCGGAGGCAACTGTTGTTTGATCCAGTGTTTCTTCCCAAGTGTTTTCGCCGATGTTATGTCATGATCATGATATGTTCACATCCCATTGGGCGAACATTGGGGTGATGATTGGGAAGTGCAACTGGGATGGGAAGGATTCCGGGATATCATTTACTTACTTAGACTTCATTGTAGTTTCATTGCAGGATATGTATTGTTTGTTGCCAAAGTCCAGAGCAGAACCCTGCATTGACTGTTTTAGAGGGTTGAAACCTGCAATTTTTCCTTTTGTAATGTCATCATCTTTCGAGATGGTGATTGTTTGTCTTTTTGTTAGATACCGATACTCCAATTGTGGGAATCACATGTGAAACTCAAATGGAGAAAACATATTAATTGCGGTTTCATGGCGGTTTCTTTATTCCTCAAACAGCCATCTACACAGTGGAGAAGGGCCCCTCTGAACCCACACAGTGTTGTCGCAAACATCTGGCCGTTTTGATGAGTTGATTTCACCATATCGTGTGTAATTGGCCATGTCCGTGAACATATTTTATAGTTCAAAACCACTTTTGGGGTTCCATATATTTCATGATATTTGTTGTTCCTGGAGGCTTGTATAAAGAAACATTCAGAATCTCAGAGTCACTGTCCACTGCACAACCCATGCAGGGGTCCTTCAACTTGTCAACAAATGTAACGAGGATGGAGGAGGAATCCTTATGCCTGTTGCAGTTTTGTTGCTGTGCTTTTAGAATTACATCATAACCCAAAATGTTTCCTCATGTCTTTTGTTACAGTGCTGTATGCTGGTATACACATACTACATATTATATGATTACTGATATTATATATACATATATTATATATTCTATTCTATTCTATTCTATTATATTATATTCTATTCTATTCTATTCTATTATATATTATATTATATTATATTATATGGTATTATATTATATATATATATATGATTACTGCTGCTTTTTGCCTGATTGTTAATGGTCACATCACCATGTTGGTTAGTTTGTAGCTTAAACGTTAGACCTCGACGTAGCCAGATATTGCGCGCAGTGGTTAGCAACTGGGACAGATCCCTTGCACAATCCATAGTGAGACGGGGGCCTTTAGGCATAACCCCTTACTAACCACGAATCGCGAATTTTCCGGCAACATCTAAGTAGTGATTCTAACATATTCCAACCATATCTGGGTGGTGGTTTGGAACATGTTTTACAGTATGTTTCCATACTATATGGGAATAGTCATTCCAACTGACTTTCATATTTTTCATGATGGTTGAAACCACCAACCAGATCCCAACCATATTCAAAGCATTTTCGCATGATCTGCCAGAGTATACCCCAGCATTTCCACCGCCGAAAAGCCTGCGCTTCGCAGTCATCGTGTGTTTCCTCGTTATGAGGGCCAGGCAAGCATCTTTCGACGGTCGGGTTCGGGGATGTGACTGCCATTTTTCTGGTTGGTTTATGTTATTTTGATTGGGAACATGATGATGAACTATAGGTTTTTAATGTTTTTTATTTTTATTATTTTATGGGATTTGAATGGATTTTATGGGAAGCATTGGCTGGGAAGCACTAATTTCAGACCAAAGCAAATATCAATGGGATGATTTTGGAGATCATAGTGGTATGTTCTCGACAATCAATGATTTTTCAGCGATTGGGATACGGGATGAAAGATGGGCATATCCCATATCCCAAGATCTAACATCATATTATCCCATCTTTCATCCCATATCCCAATAGCCTGGGACATAGTTTGAGGATCATATTCTGCCCAAGACCGGTCGTCCTCGTCCTCATTCTGGATACAAAACGGTGCGAGTCGTCCACCATTCTGATCATCTGATGTTTCAGACCCCCCATGAGTCGGGTGGGTACAGATTGCAGTCAGCCGGTCATCCCACGGATCGGAAGTGGTAAATTAACCCTGGTTGTTTCTATGGGATAAGTAGGGTTAATTCAGGTACAACTGGGGTGAACTAACTCAGCATTCTTTGGGATTCTGCATTCGTTGGAACTCAACCATCATGTTCCGTCGCTTTGCGCTTTGCGCCGGAGTCCGCCGCGTTGCAATCCAGTCATCGACCCATGCCTTTCTGATATGGCAGTGTGTCAAAACCTTGTACCCCTGGTGAACATCAAAATAGCTGGTAACTGGATGTTCATCCCCCTAAAAATGGTATTAATAGGTATTGATCCATACCCATATTGAAAAACTTGACCCAACCATCACAGCTGTCCCTTGTTGGAAGTTTGTCAGGTCGACTGTGATATCTCTCATGGAATAGGTCTAAATCACTGGAAAACGATCCTAAAATTTGATGAATATCGACTGTAAATTCAGCATTTATTCTTATAGCAACCCCAAAAATATGTACTTTTTTTGTTTAATGTAAAAACACAAGGAACACAGTGATATTAGATATTTACCATATTCTACCACTATTTTGCTGTGATTTTACTTTTGACCATCTTTTTGGTGGTTACTATGGCCCCGCATGTGCTGATTCTCTCTGGCACGGTGGCTGCTGCCGCGTCAGCGGTCTATCCGAAGACGATCCTCTCCAGCGGCCAAGTGGAAGCTTGTGAGGGGAGGGGATAGGAAGGGGAGTGGTACTATAGGTATTGTATGGTATTATCCATGGTATATTCCTATAGGTACTATAGGTATTATACTATAGTATAGGTATTATTTACTATGGTATATAGGTACTATAGGTATTATCCAATCTATCCTTAATTTGATTGGATCATATTGGATCTATTTGATTCGTGTGAAAAAGAGGCCGATGTTATAATCTGATTCAACTTTGCAAGAATGAAGTGCCTCACACTGACTACAGGATCTACAGAATGGTTCAGGATGATGACCAGAACGGATAGACATGGATAGAGTTATAGACAATATGCATCCAAGACTTAAGCATGTCAAAAAAAGAACACAGACATCCTAAGTAGTTTTGTTCAAACTTTTTTCGTTAAGTGTTTAATGAGTGTTTTGGATGTTGTATACCCCAAAAAGGCGATGATGCATTAACGACATGTTTCTGCCATGTCTGCTGAAATTTACGAAGATCCGAAATTGTCCAGTCGACCTCTGGACTGAAAACCTGAGATTTCGATGTGGCTAGTCACATTTTGAAGTCAGGGACCAATCGAGAGCACAGTGCTGTCCAGCCCAGATATATCCAGATATGGGTATGGATCAATACCTATTAATATCATTTTTAGGGGGTTATTCACATCCATAAATCCCAGCTATTTTGATGTGAACGACAGGGGTACTATTGGTTTTGACACACTGCCATATGTCCAGATGACAGTCTTCAACGATTCCAGAATGACTCGACTCACAGCCAGCTTTGGCTTTGTGGTGTGTCTGAAAACCATGGAACCCTTTTTTTCATTGATTACCCTCTGGTAATTTAACGTAGCTATTGAAAATGGCCATTAATAGTGGATTTTCCCATTAAAAATTGTGATTTTCCATAGCTATGTTAGTTTACCAGAGGGTAATCATCATGTTTTTCCTCAGCCGTACTGTGGTTTTTCTCTCCCATTTTCAGACATTGACGTTAACCCAAATATGTAGATATATTATACATACAATGTGAGGCCCCCGTTCGATAGCTAAGTTGGTGCCAATAACTCCAATAACTATATGGTTTATGGTACGCAAATAACGAACTAGTTACTGGGGCGAATCTAAACCAACGTTCACATCACATTTAGGGGCCCCACATGGTATTTTTTTTTCGTGGTGTCCCTCCTTTTTTGGATATCGCCGCCACAGACTCCACAGCTTCACATTCACTGCTGACTAGCCTCTGGTAAACGTTAACAAAAAACGAACTGGAAAGATCCACCATGTTCAATGGGTTTTTATCCACCATTTCGACTGGGTCATTTTCAATAGCAAACTGTTAGTCATTACCAACCATAAATGGTCATTTTCAATAGCTATTTTGACATAACCAGAGGGTACCAGATTTGCACCAAGGACGTGACTGTCTATTTGCCTGGCAAGCTCGGTTACTACAACTCCACGCGATTTGTCGCTGGGACGCAGCCTCCGAAGGTAGGGCAGCCTCAGGTTGTTGGAGGGACAAAAAAGATGGAAATATGGAACCCCTGAATTGCATGCTTTATGCGAATTCGAACATGCAGTACAGTTGCTTCTTTGGGCACAGTAGTATACAGTATATACATGTATATACATGATTATACATGTATATACATGTATATACATGTCTGTATATACATGTATATACATGTATATATACACTCCCGGGAACAAACGTGTCTCAGGCTACCGTTTCAGGTATCAACTAACATGTCCACTCTATACCGGCGTTTTCCTGGGGAATGCATTGCAACTTTCTTTTTACACATTGACC
>Ga0126342_10011683_pt1 | contig 15674 bp, 19 predicted proteins | sample Cyp1metagenome_FD_92528 | JGI IMG/M metagenome (GOLD analysis project Ga0126342, IMG submission 92528) | Coral microbial communities from Lord Howe Island, Old Settlement Bay, Australia - Cyphastrea 1 metagenome | ecosystem: Host-associated > Invertebrates > Cnidaria > Coral ...
AAATTCTTCGCGTTTTTTTTTCCGACAATCAGTACTTTCGGATGTTTTTGGTCTCAATGGCCGACATCATTGGCAGTTACGATGCGGTGCGGGCGGTTGCCGTCGCGAAGCGACGTGAATATTCTATGTGGATGACATTCCAGGAATAGGTTTTGCTATGTATTTTCCATATTCTTAGTGGCACCTATTTATTTTTAATATTCTATGTGCCAGCTGTTTACTATATGTATATACTGTACCTATATTTCTCTTTGTATGATCTTGTTTGCTGGGATTGGGATCTGTTTTATTTTCTACCTTTCTTAAGAAAAGCTTCAATGAAACGACTGCGTCATTCTGCGCCTTCTCGGAGGCTGACAAAAGCTACCAATTCGGCAGGTTCTCTCGACGCAACCACGGCAACCTACGAACGAGGACTGGTTGCGAGCCTTGAGTCACTGAAAATGTGGCAATGTGATGAGCATGGCGTACCTTGTAGTTGTGTTCAAATATAGCAACCATATTAATAATATAGCAGAGAAAAAGTGAAACCAATAACACCACTCTCTGTTCATGTTGAGCACCAATCATGCTGTGAAGCAAGTAAATGCATACATATGCATACGCAAAGCACATCAAAGCGGCAGGAAACATGATCTCTGCCTCCTTCAAAGCTGGCCGCTGGCTGGTTCCTGATTCCAACTCCAAATGGTTGTCCTCGAGCAACTGCTCAGTCGAACTGAGTCTCCAGGCTGCATCACTTGGAATTGGAAAGGATCAACTGATGATCAACTTGAGCAAAAAAACTGAAAAAATGTGAAACAATATCAGCAGGCAAGCCTCCTCATTGGTGTAAGTAAACCTTGGCATTCAGAAGTTGTCACGTCTCGTCACACTTGACACAACTTCCCCAGGTTCGAACCTTCGCAGCACTGCTTCGACTTCTTCTGGCTCAACCCTAACACCACGGATCTTCACCTGACAAAAGCATCAAAGATATTCAAAGATTCGAGTCAAAGCGTGCTTGTCTCCAGAACCACTGGCAATAGGTCTTTATGGTATTTGCTTATGATATTTGTGTATGGTATTTTATGGCAAATACCTACCCGGTGTCATCAAGTGGACTCTTTGGGTGTCGAAAGTGCGGCTCATGAGTCCGCCTGCCGGTCCACGCGGCCAATCACCTGCCAGTGAAAATGTTACTGGTGCAGCCTGGTGCAGGGCAAATCCAGAGCAGTTGATAGCTTAGCTATGCTCAGCTTGCCTCCAGTTGACCGGCTGTCCATTTTCCCCTGTCACCAGTGCGGTACAGTCGGCCGTAGGCCTGGTTGAAGGCGACTGGGTAGGGGGCCATCCCAAGACTCACCGGTTGCACCAGCCTGGGTATCAACCCACTTTTCCTCCGACAATTCAGGGTGTTTCCAGTAGCCTCGGGTGCTGCAGTTTGGCACCGGCAACTTCCAGTGCTGTTGATGTCTGGTACAGAGGTGAGGCCAGGACAAGCTGCGAGCACACCGCCAAAGCAAATTTCGCCGGCCTGCAGTTTGGACAAGAACAAGACGGATTGGAAGGTGATGACACCTTCTTTCCCTTGACTCATCAAAAAAGATCAAAAAAGCATACGTATCATATCACGTTTGTATGCGATGGCTCGCACTTTTTCCTGCAAAGCTCAGGCAACTCCTCAGAAAATCAAAGCATCCCAAGCATTCTGCCACCTCGGCCTAAGTAGGACGACTGATCTGATGGCCACCTGATTTTATCTTTAGCTCATTTGTGGTAGCTGCCAGCCTCCGATGTTCAAGCAAAATGGAAGATATATTTTGACGGCTGAGAATTTTTTGAGTAATATATTGAATTGTCGATGAACATGACTTTAAGCGAAGTCGATATTCCCATGCAACATATTTTGCTCCAACACTATGCAACTTGAGAATCATTACCCAAACCATCCCAAGCCCGGGTTTTCATGAAACCTCTCGTACTGAGCTGCCGGACGCTCCCAGGTTTCATGCCGCAGGGTTGCCACATCTCGTTTACAGCAGCTACTTTGGGACGTGCGCGCCTGCAGCCAACAAGGTGTCTGGTTGCTTGTTTGACTATACCATCCATACCTGATAAATATTATATATATATATATATTATAATAATTTATAATAATTTATAATATATAATAGGGCAAGAATTGAAGGCTATCAAGCCGAGATGTCTTGGGATATTGTATCCCCGACCCAAAACCTTGACCACTGGCAGAGATTCCTTTTCACGTGGGGAAATCCCTGGTCACCAAGAACAGACCAAATCAAGAAGGAACAGTAAACACGCACACTCGAGTTTCCTAGTCTTGTCTTCACATCATTTGGAAAAGGATACTCACAAAAGAGAGTATAGCGATTACATTAAAAGCATTTAAAAGCCTCAAATTGGTGCTGTCCAGTGCCCAGGCCTGTCCGAAGTGTCGTAGAAAATCAGGCTGTAGCGGTCGCCCGTGTAGTTTCTTACCCAGTGCACAAACCGACCGTCAATGCAAGCAATGCGATTGCGAGTGTCAACGATGGCAACTGACTTTGGGTCTTCTTCTATGCAGAGTTCGCCTCCAGAAAATTCTCCCAAAGAAACTGCAAATTGAAAAGTCTTGTCCTGCTCATCAATATGTGGTGAGGCCACAAAGTTCTTGGTCACAGCAACGCCAGAATAGTAGAAGGTAGGATCTGCCCACATCATCAATTCGGAACACAACCCACGAAGCTTGCTATAGCTGTCCTTGGCATTACTGTGAAGCACCAAATACCTATCACTGGTGAGGCAAGGTCGATGGTTCTTCGCTGGCCAACGCAAGCACTGCAGCTCCTTTAAAAGTCCAAGTGACAAATGCGACGGTAAAGCCACACCCTGGACATGGCGAGTATCCCGTGGTTTTGACTCCAACGATGCAACTGCAGATTCCAAGAGTCTCTCACGATCTTCCAGGATGGCACCTACCCTCTGCTGCAGCTCCGACGAAGGCAAGGGTCGCAGCTGTTCTAGCAACGATGGATCTGCTGATGACCCCTCCAAATCGTTAGAGCAAAGCTGGCCTTCTTCAAACGTTTGAGCTGAATCCCCATGATCGGCCTGCCGCACCCGAACCACAAAGGACATCTCCAAGGCAGCCCCACTTCCAGCCCCACGCCCACAAGACTTGGCATCACCGAGCACCTCAGTCAGCGACACTTGTAGCCCATCCAAGGCCTTTCGAGCCGTAGTAGCTTCCTCAGCATCGCGATAACAAAGAATCGCATAGCCAAGACTTCTACCGTTTTGATCTTTGTATTGTCTCTTCAACACTTTCTTCACCCAGGCTTGCTCAACCTCGCGGGGCGTGTAGCGGTACAAGAGCTGTGCAACACGACGCGGATGCGCCCAGCCAGCAGGAAGGTCGCCCAACCACAAACAAACATCGGCATCAGCATGGCGAGCCACGCGGGCATGTTTGCCATGCTTTCCATCCTTTCCATGTGTCCTTTCCTCGTTTTGGTTTGAAGTCTTTGAAGTCTTGGAAATCCTGGACTTCACAACCTCTGATGGTTTCTCGGATTCATGGCATTGATGGCCCAAGGTGCCCCTGGTCTCCGCATGCAGGGAACAAGGTCCGGGAGCTCGTAGATGTTTGAACAACAGGTTTCGAGATACAAAGCATCCGTTGCAAGTCTCACAAACAAATTGCCCCTTTTGAATTGCTGGCTGTTTCACTGGCTTCGCGGCAGAGCCCAGATTCCAAACCTTTTTCTTGTCATCAATAAGCACGCCCATTGCCACAAGCTTTCTAAAAATTGAATCTGCTTCCTCCCATTGCTTTTGCACCCGCAAAACATGTCTTTCCTCAAGCAAATTGGAAACTTGTCCTTCATCCACCACAACCGGCTGGCTACATTCGTCCGTCACTCTCTGGTACACAGGCATCGATTGCGAGCCATTGGCACGAAAGCATCGGTTTCAGGATTGCGTTCCCATCGGTTTTAGGAATTAATTTCATTCTTTCTTCATTTTCGAACTAGTTTGGCATTTGGTTTGGCTGGCACATGGAGCATTTCCTGCAAGTCTAGGCTGTCTCTTTCAAACCCTCTTATGCAAACGTTGAAATCAAAACCACAGCTAACTCAATTCATGTCCAAAGCTTTCTAGAGCTGCCAGGCAATTGCTGCAATCCACAGGTTGTCAATACCATTCCAGCCATTCGTGAAAAGTATCGAGAGTAACAATTGAGTAACCCTATGCTTCCCTCAGCCCAGATACAGCACCTCGCCGTTCGCCACTTGCACCAGGACAGCAGGATCACCCTCCTGCAGTGTTTTCCTTTTTGTGTCCCAAACATGCCGCATGTGTATGGCCATACAGGCCATACAGCTACACTTTCCGGACACCGAAAGCTGGTCCTCTCGCATGACATAAACAGCTGAGTGAGGCTGTGGTCGACCGCAAGGTGCCTTAAGACTCTCAGAGTTTCAACTCTCTCCATGCACTTCACTGCTGGGGCAGCCACCTTGGATGGGAAAACCTCTAGGTCCACCCCGGTCTTGGGCACGGTGTACACCTGGCATGTGGGGAAAACCAGAAAGGGCGGTAGATTCGATATTGGTTGTATTGAAACCGAACTCAGCCAATATGAACGCTGATTCAAATTGGCTAGACCTCACAAATCTGTGAATTTTGGGATTCATTTCCCATCATTTCCCACTTGAAGCATCCCTAAATCTCGTCAGCAAAACGGTGCAAGAGCTTTCAGAAGCTCCATAGAAGTTGTGCAACTGCGCCTGGCACAGGGAAGCAACGACATGCTTCATTTGCATCTGAAATACATGTCCAAAAAAGACTAAATGTGTTTTCATACCTCAATGAGGTAACTCATGGACTTCAATGACCAGTTTTGAACATCCAAAGCCCATCTCGCGCACCGGTGCTGACAAGTACACTGTGGATTCGTCCTCTATCCTCCTTCACGATAAATGTTTTCTGAATCAAAATGGCCATAGTCAAAGAACCAGAATGCGCTCGAAGAACAAGGCCTCCAGACCACGTGTCTGCATGACTCCTTAGCGTCTTCGCTTGGAATGGTCTCAAATTTATGCGCTCTGTTGGTGAGTCTCTCGCCATTCGCCCAACGTGCAGCCAGGCAGCGATTGGCCAATGCACAGCCCAAAGGTTCTCCGACCGTGACAATATGTTTCACCTTAAAGACAAGAGATTTTGGATTCAGAAGTCCAGTGACCAAAACAAATCTTGCAGATGTCGCTGTGCCTTTGAACGCATGTTTGATCATTTTCCCACAAAGAACCAGCAACATCTAACAATCTAACAATAAGCACGGGCCATTTTTCATCACTTTTCATGCTTGAAAGCTGCGCAGCTGGTCACAAACTCTGGTTCATTGCTTCTGAAAGCTGCTGTACTCCTCCCATTGAGCTTTGGGGAGAGGCAGTCCATCGTCTGGGACATAACCTCGTTCATCACGAGACTTTTTCAGATCTGCAAAATACAGTAAAGTTAGTAAAGTGAATGTCACCAGCACCAAAACTGTGGTCGTGCGTTCAGTCCCATGCGTCCCATGTGCCAAGTGTGCCAAGTGTGCCAAGCAGCATTTCGTGGGATCAGGGACTTTCCCAGGCCAGTAGTTGGCTTGCTCGAAGATGCACAGGGCAGCCGGGGCGAGCCACAATCGGACAATGTAAACATCTAGAGCCACTCCGAAGCAATAGAGGCAGCCTCGGTGAACGGCAGCCCTCCTGGGTTCCTGTTCGACAAATTTCCGGTGTCCGAGCCTATCCTGGAACCTGAGAAGCAACGCTAGCCGCTAGCTGAGAGCCAGACCCATTTGAGCGATGACTGGCACCGTTGACAAGAATACGAAAAAGAAGCTCACCACCATAATTGTTCCTTCCAGGATGAGTCTCGGAATACAAATCTGTGAAAACCTCAGGCTCAGAGGCTGCCGTTGCAGATCAGGATCAACTACGTTAGAGTTGGACGAATACCCTGAAAAAAAAAAAACTGATGTAAACTGCGTATAAAATGTCCATCGACTATAGTGTTTCAAACCCACATGGCCTAGGTTTTTGGTTGCTGCTGTGGATTTGTCAACGCGGTACCCCATTCTATCCCATGGTTTACAACTGATTTCCCCAACAAAACATGTTCTTAAAAAGTCATGAATTGCACAAACCCATGTGCGTATGTGTATATATATATCACATTTCTGGTTGTCCATCATACATCTATGTACAGGTCAAATGAATCCCATTGTATCGGATTATGTCCAATTAATTCCAAGGATATCCCATTTACCATCTTATAACTCTAACTATATATATATATAGCTCTATAACTCAGTTTGATACGTGTAAATGTGTATATAATATTATATATACACATATATTTGATAACTGTTTGATACATGCTTGATATCTCCGTCAACTCACCCCATCGGCGTCCTGCCAGGCTGATGAGTGGCCCCGTCTCCTCCAGCGCCATTCGCACCGCTGAGGCGTTGTCGAAGCCCTGCATGCGGCGCTCGTAGACGCGGGCGAACAGAAAGAGGTCGTAGTCCATGGCCAAAGCGAAGAGAAATCCACTGGTGGAATAGACCATGGTCCACTTCAAGCCACCTAGTGTTCATCGAAGATATCGAAGAATGATTTAGATATATTTGGATCATGGAAACATGTCAAAACTGCATGATTCAATGACACAGACATGGTTCACAGGAGGTACCGAAGAACAAAATGCTGGACTCCTGGACAATATCTGTAGTGGGTATCAACAGAACCAACACGCGTTGTCAAAAGCGCGCTCTTGTCCCGCCTGTGCTTGGAATGCCAGCCCATTCAAGCCAACCATGTTGGAAAACACCTACTGCAAATCCATACTCAGCGACGATGGGCAAAGCTACAGTGAAAACCTCAGTGGAGTCAGTGGAGTGGCTGAAGTGGCTGAAGCATGCTGAAGCAACTGGACCTACCAACATCACATCACCATTTTCAATCGCTCACTCCGCATCACGTATCTGGGGTGCCCTCACCATTTTCACGGCAACGAAATATGACTTGAACAATGCCGCCACCAATACACAAACGATGAGCATGGTGGTGCCCACGATCCAAGGACAGGCTTTCCTGTATTGCTGCTCCAAAAGCATGTCCTCTGCAACCGGCGTATATAATTTGGCAGAGAACAGTGCGTGGTTTCCGTTGCGTATGGCAACTTGGGGCTCAATCACCTTCCAAAAGTGATGGATCAGTTTCTGAACTTCCTCTCCCTGCAAATTGTTGATTTCTGGATATAGAAACATCCTCTCCTTCGTGCCATTCCGAGCCTGATACTTGCGAGCATCCGAATACTTTGGCTCTGTGGAGCAGAGACCGTTCATTGCATCCCAATCGATTCCCATAATGTCCTCAGCCGTGATTCCTGCAGCTTCGCAAACTGGATCCCCGGAAATGGTTTCGGCCACCACACAGGCTGCTTTGTGGAAGGCCTGACTGAAGCTTGATGAATCATCACTGAGTGACTCGTCAAGAAGAGTTAGATTCTTTTGGAGTCCATGACTGGCTTGCATAAACATGGTGAGTTCAGCAGGAAAATCGAATCTGTTCTTGACAATGTTGTAGGCTCTATACTCTGGCACACTTGATGAAAAGTCTGTGCGAGTGAAGTCGTAGTTTGGGCGAAGTCGCAAAATGTTGAGGATAAGCGGCACAAAGCAAACAAAGACCAGCGAGGTCGCAATGTAATTCCATGGTTTTGATGCTGCAATATAGCCCACAGGGCGAAAGACTTTCCCCTTGATCAAGCGAGTTATGCTTTTCAAGATGCTGGAACCCCCAGGGCTCTTTTCCTCTGGCTCATCGAAGATACTTGGCCAGATCATGACGAGAACTGTTGGTACAGTCAAGCTGTAAAACCCAACAAAGAAGGTTCCCAAGGCCAGATTCAAAGTTGCATAGAGGTAGCCCAACTTGTTCAAGTCAGGATAACAACTTGCACCGAGGAAGGCTACAATCAAGACTACACTGCTCAGTAGAATTACAAACCCAGAGGTCTGCAAGGTCTTCAGCAGGTCTCGACCAATGGCATGACTCGAATCATGACCTCCTATGGCTTGGCTATCGCGGCTATCGCCTTCCGCATCTCGGCGCCGGGATTCCAGCCTCTCTTGGGAAAAACGCACCCAGAAAAACAACGCATAGTCGAAGGAAAGTGCCAGTTGCACGAAAATGATTTGTGTGTCAGGACCAACCATATTCAAGTCCTTCCACAACATCTTCACAAGGACTATTGCGCATCTGGAGGCTTGCACACTACCAGCCAGGCACAAGAAAGGTGTTATGGCCCTTGGGACAGCGCCAACGCCCATGACAAGCAGAGCAGCCAAGAGTGGCGTACTAAATGACAAATGGCGCATTGTTTCCTCGTCACACTCATCGTAAGATGCATCCACCACTGAATGGGGGCCGGCCATAACCAAATTGAAACGTGCCTGCTGGGTGTTCAAGGTGTTCACATACTTCCGAATCGCATACAAGCATTCATTTCGATGGCCAAAGGATGATCTGACATGCATGTTGAGTCTCACCACCGCAGCATCATCGCTAGGAGCATAGTCCGGACTTGTCCAAGTCAACTTGTCACAGAACTTCTCTGTTGTCTGTAATTTGTATAGATGTTTCTCAACAACATCGTAGGTATCTAAGAAGTCTTGGTCACGGTTCAGAATCACCTCTGTTCGTCTCTTATGTGGGCTCCAGATCAATATGTAGTCGTAGAGCATGCCATCTTTAGTCTTAAAGTCGTTTTGCAGAGATTCTGCAACACTCTTCAATCTGGCCAGGGTCAAGTGGAACTTGAGGTGAGACTTCACATTTGCAAACGGGGGAACCCGAGTCTTACCACACATGAATTTAAGTGGCAAAACAGCTGTGCCTGGTGTTGTAGGGTCCCAAGTCAACAGAGTCCATTTTCATCACCTGAGGTGAAGAGTGGCCACTATCAATCGAAATCAGCAGCTAGTGTGGGTAAAACAATGTCATAAACCACCCATTGGGGAATGGTTTATACCACCTATTTATATTATTTATGGTGAAATTGGGGAATGATGGTTTACTATTGTTTTACCCAAATTAGAGTCACAACAATTCACACGTCGACAGCGCCAAGGTGCTGCATATGGAGCTGAAAGCCATGTAGTAATAAGGAATGCGTGAAGCAACAAGAGGCCGTTGCAATACGGTTTGGTGATGATAAAGTGGAATGCGCCAACCAAGGGCCTCAGAAGCTACATATAACAGTGTGTATATATATATACATATGTGTAATTACATTACATATCATATCATATTTTACATCTACGACATGCATTGCATACTATAATATCATATAATATCTGTATATACCTCTATATGCATGTGTATATAGATATATAATTATATATATATCCAAAAATATGATATTATTCAACTGCATTGCTCAGTCTTGTCCGATGTTGTTTGCAATTGATGAATCCATTGAATCTGTCAGAACTTGGCACCGGGCTTGCTGGTAATCAGCTCGGAATGGTGCCCTTCATCCTGTAGCCCTTCCATATCACCAGCCAGCGAACGCGCAAAGCCGAAACGGCTACACCATTTGGAACAGCCATCGAACCAAGGGTTCAAAAGCGCAAGAGAAGAATGCGATACAATGGCGATACAATGTGGCTATGGCTCAAAAATCATTGACCCCCCAAATCGAATGGTTTCAAAAAAAAACACACCCTGGGCATCCTATTGTTGAGTCAACGTTGTCGTTCCACTTTGTTGACACTCCGGATCTGGGCTCCAAGCCGAGCGAAGGGGCCGAGCATTGCCTTGCGAGTCGTGGACGTCCAGGACCAAGTCCATGACCTCAGAGTCAGTGCGATGGGACCTAGGGACCTCCATTGGCACCATAGCTAGCTTAGCTGGCTTAACCAGAAAAATAGGGGCTCAAGCCATAGATACAGATAATGCTGAGGTCTTAATAACTCCACCAAGCCATATGGTCCCATCCCTGCAGATCTCCGCACGTTGTGATACTACCAGCGAGCCTGAGGTGTAATCATCAGCACACTGACCTGTTGAATCATCAAAAGGTCTGAAAATATCCAGATTTTGAGGGGAAAAAAACACAGGGAAAAAAAGCTCAAGTAAGGCGAAAATTAAAAAAGAACAGTTGGTTGGAAAGTCTGATAGTTGAGCGAAAGCTTCAATGGTTTCCATCAGTAGCACTGCTGCACGTCTCCCACAACTCTTCCTTGCACAAACACAGACATCTGCACCTCCTCTGCTGCAATGGTATTGGCTAAATATTCTGGACCTTGTGTGAGCAAATGATTCAAGCAACGTCCAAGCAACTGCAATAATTCTGAAAGGAATGAAGGCCAAAAAACTTCAAGCCGCTAGCTGTCCAGCAATTTATGTATGACTCACAAAGTGCTTGGCGGTTGCTTCAGCGCCTGGCTCTTGTGACCATTGGCCGAAGCCACAACCAGCTTGGCACCTTGGCTGCACCGAATACAACAGCACAGATGCAAAGGCCTCGGCGGAAAATTCGTCGCGCCCCGTGCCCAGTGACCTCGTGTCAAGGCGGGGAACATCTCCCATTCCTAAGTCAGGCAAGCGCAAAACTGTCTACTGAACAGGTGGACACAGCCGGATCTGATGTGAATGTTAGTACAACTCTGAAGTTTTGCCTCGACCTATATAATCTGATGTTTGAAATGGAAGATCGCACCCACAATACGGGCATGTGCAGTGTGAAAAAAACCTGCGAGCATGTGAGCTTTGCTGCTCTTCTGGTTTACAAGCTTGGATTTTGTGGCAACCAAGCAGCTATGATCGCCCAAAAGTACCTGGCTGTTCATGCCAGGTATCCTATGGTCTTGAAACTGAAAACTTCTTCCAGTAGTGTTTCAAATTCACAGCACTGCCTTTCTGACGACATGACAAATCTGTCCTAACACAAAATGTTACGAGTTGCCTTGTTCAAACAGGTAATGGTCGCGGAGATCGTACGAGTATCAGCATGAGTGACTGACGAGACGTCACACCTTGACTCAAAAATGGCCTTCTGCTTTGGTCTCTGGTTGCAATCCTGGTTTCTTCTGTTTCTTGTGCTTCTGAAATTGTTACTATATCCATCAAATAAACCCCAGTCTTGTCCGCTGTGGCAGCGCCAACTGCTGTCTTTCCCAGGGCGGACGGAGACTTCAGCAAGGCCACAGAACTGGAGGTCATTTCACCTGAAGCCACAGAATCACATGAAGCACGCGGAAAGTCACCCAAAGTGAACAAGCGTTGGAAGCAAAATGAAAAATGATTCACTGTGTCCAATATGTCATGTCTATAACCTCTGCCTCTGCAATTCAGAAATAAGCGCTGAAAGGGGTCCGAGATAATTGTTTTTTGGAACTTTGCTGTGTGTTATGCACCTTTATACATGTGGAGATTACTGACGGAGAAAACTCAATTCTTCAATGGTGGAATAACAAACAACAAAATTCTATAGTCAGTCAGCAAACATGGAGAATGACTCAATTGAAAAGGCAACATCACCAGTCAGCGGTATACAACATGCATGTATTGCATACCTGCAATTTCATGCAAATTCAATCATAGTTGCTGACACCATCATCCACGATCAAATCTATCCTTGCTTGCCGCCAACTCGCATTGCTCTCCAAAGAAATGGACGCCATGCATCAAGTGTGCGTGGTCATACACAATGCCCTGCAGTATCACACAAACTTGTCTAGCACTGCGAATGACTTCCCAGAAGCATCTTCTAATTCCAGGTGGGTTCAAAGATTGGATCATACTGATCCCCATTAGACCATGTTTCTCCATCAACAACAAAAGTTGAATGAAATGTGCTTTGCTCAAAGACCATCATAAAAATGGCTTCAAGTGGCTCTAAAATGGCTCGGCTCTGGCCTTTGGAGCTCCTGTTGTGCCGGAAGTGTAGATCAGCAGGGCCATATCATCTGCCTTCGACTTCAACATGTGAGCAGAGCAGGTGATCCTTTCCCAAAGTGCCTCTGGACGCCGATATGCCGCGGCTTTGCCACCTGCTGATACCATCGAGCTGATCAGCTGAAAAATCATCAGCCCGATTTGAACATTGACTGACCTCTACTGTTTTCATCTGGCTCTACTGACTCTACTGTTTTCATCTGTTTTCCCGTCTCTCTGTGGAAGCTGTCTTTGCGGCGGTCTTTGCTTGAGTCACAGCACCGTGGTGCGCTAACAGAAATTGGTGATGCACTTGGCAATTCCTGCTCAGTTCCCTGACCCCTGGAGCAATATCGAGTTTCAAACATCTTGTTTTGAATCAGTCTGGCCTCGTTTTGACTCCAAAACAAGTAGTACCATAGTACAGTAATTGAAAAGAAGCCTGCCCTACGGCTCTGTGCAACTCGGCCTGCAGCAGTGACCTCAAGTTCATCTCTCTCTGAGAAGGAGTGTGTGCGGGAGCGTTGCCGCCGCCTCAGAAACAACAAAAAGAGTCTAGGCGTTTCCCTGCGTTGGATGAACTATCAGATCTATCATGTCATCCAAAATATATCAAAATATACTATACAAACGTTACAAAACTATACATAATGTCTGTCTTCCAGCAAACTAGGTCTCAGAGACTCTTGAAACTTTTGGGGAGACGAATTTCTCGAAGTGTCAATAAGCAGGACACAACTGAACACCGCTGGAGAAGCCTCGAGCGCCTAAAAGTGTGAAGTGGCTGGTTGCTCAGGCACCGGCTGAAGCTTCAAAGCATTCCCGCAATTTGCCGGCAACGACAGAAAGTGGCAGCCCATCTGACAATAGCAATACAGTAGTGGTCAAGAGGCAGTTGTTTTTCTTGACATCTCAGGTGTTTTTCCAATTCAACTATATGAAGGCCACACTAATCTACTTGGTGGTCATCTCAAACAAGTTCATGAAGATCACCCCCTTCAATCATAGCACAGCTGGATTCCGGGGCACCTCAACTGCGACATCATGGGCAGTCTGATCTCCTCAATGCAAGGAGATCTTGTGGCAAATCCATGTAAATCCAAGAATAAACATGAACCATACACATGTCTTTTATATGTTTTTCCATTTGGATCCATTTGGAGGGTTATTGATGTTATTGGCCCTTGGGTTCAGCATTGGGCTTAGCAGCTTACCACACTACATCCCAGTCCCAGCACCTGAGACAGCAATCAGTGCGGCTGCTTCACTCTCATGGAGCAAGAACGTCTTCCGCGCTAAAGGGGCATCCTGAAAGTTCTGGCGAAGATAGCAGGCCAGGGTGCCAGTGGTTTTGATCCGCTCTTGGAAGATGTGTTCGCTCATTTGTGTTGCGAAAAGAGATTCAAGAGTCAAAACTCCTCACAGAACAAATGGCCTACTGAACTCGATTTGTTTATAGGTCTCCAGAATCAGCAACTACAAGCGATCTGACATCTGAGGTTTCAACATTGTCAATTGGGAGGAAGGCTGCACCAGCCTAGTAACTTTGTACATTCAGTGGTCACGGTAGTCGCCAAGAGCCACTACCAGGGCCTTCAAGGTGCCAAAGACTGCGATCACTTGCGCTACACATCGGTCCATCATGAGGCCCACAACCTCAGAAGTGAAAACAGCGAGAACACAAATCCTACAATATTTAATCTGAATTAATGATGTTTATATAATATGATGTTGTATGTTTGTTTTTGGTCTGTTTTAGCCTTTTTCACAGTCGCGTCATGATGCACCATGCAGCTCAGACTCACACAGCATCGCAGGAAATTCCCAATGACACGAGGCATTCTGATACCTTAGCAGGCGAACGCGTGTCATCGAACTGATAAACGAAACTGAGGCACTGAGGCACAGGAAAAACGAAAAAGTGCATTTAAGTGCTGAACCTCGTCCACATAGGCTCCAAGCTCTTTGTAGGAAATTTCCTGCTGACTCGTGTACTAGTCGTTTCACTTGCAAAGCTTATCCAATGAACCATTTGAGGGAATTAGAACTTGCAATGTCCTTCGAACTTCTACCAGCATCAGGCACCTCAGTTTAGGAGCACAACATAGAGTCCAAAAGCGCAATCTCGAACCTTTGAGAAGCACCACGAGATCTACTGAGGATCGTACAACTAAAGCAATGGCCGATGGATTGTTCTGCCAAAGAAAATTCTGAATATCGATGAATATCGTATGATATCGTATGTAAATGGTTGAGTTTTCAGACATGTTCCACTCTCGTTGTCAATCCGACGTAGGTCCTGCCGGAGTCCTGCCGGAGTCCTGCCGGAGTCCTGCCGGAGTCCTGCCTTGACTTGGTCGTCGAAGAGCTCAATGACTCTCCTTTCCGTCATGGCACGTGTCTGGTAAGCACACGACAAATCACACTTGTACAATTGTCATTTGCCAATAGGCCCAATAGGCCCAATAGGCATTCGCAAGAGGAAATCAACCCAGCATAAGACTCAATAATAGAACTTTTGATCGCGCTTGCTTTGTCGCATCTTCCGAATGCCTAAGTGGATGAGTCGCTGGCCTACACCATCGCCCATGCCTTCTTTTGGGCAAGGCTTTTGGTTTCATGGATGATTCTCCATGATTTCATGATTCGACGTGTTCATTATCCAGAAATATCCCACATCAAGGATTGCCCAGGATGAAATCGGGTAGACGCAGCGGCTTCCCGTTGAGGAGGCTTGGGACTGGTCCCAGGAGGCCCATTGGCGGCCGGAGCTCATGGGGATAGCCTCGCCGCCCTGCACCCACTGGTCCCACTGGTCCCACCGGTCCCACCTGGTCAGGGCGAGCACAGCTTCCACTCTCATGGTTCTCATGGTTCCGTGAGTCACTCGTTCCTGACTCAATTCAACATAATTCAACTCAGTTCTGGTTGTCTTGTTGCGTCTTGCTGTGTCTTGGAATTGAATGGGTGAAATTGTCTCACAAATAAGCTGCTCCCGGCACTGAAAGCACCGAAACCCTATCCTTCTCCTCGTTCAGCTTCTGACAATTGTCTGACAAGGACTCCCAGCTCTCTGATGGAGAGTAGTTGATCCCCAACAAGCAGTTGATCTCATCTGCCAACTCTATGAACTGTGGATCCTGCCAAGCATCAACATCCATTGTATTCATCGATCTTAAATGGTGCACACACCGTTTCATCATGGATAGGTTCCAGTGTACTGGTAGTTCCAGGTTTCGAACAGAGTGAGTCCTTGATGTACGGCTTCATGTCGCCCATCATTTTGTAGACTCCATTTGAGCTACCCTCGTATCCGTATCTTGGCAGGACTTCGCTCTGAACTGTGAGGAAGAGCTTCTGCCTGCAAAACAAGAACATGTGTGTCTACATCTATATATATATATACATCTATACAGAAATAATGATTTGTTATATTTACAGAAATATGTTCATTACTTGATTTTAAACTTGATTTATTCATGACCTGAGAAGGGGGGAACGAAAGCCAGCATCCCATCTATCCCTATGTACCCAAATATTTTTCACCCAGAGACTCTTCACCCAGAAACCCTCCTTGCACATACTTTTCACCCATATACTTTTCACCCAGAGACTCTTCACCCAGAAACTCTTATTGCACAGACTCTTCACCCAGAAACTCTTCTTGCACATACTTTTCACCCATATACTTTTCAC
>Ga0126342_10011684_pt1 | contig 15673 bp, 20 predicted proteins | sample Cyp1metagenome_FD_92528 | JGI IMG/M metagenome (GOLD analysis project Ga0126342, IMG submission 92528) | Coral microbial communities from Lord Howe Island, Old Settlement Bay, Australia - Cyphastrea 1 metagenome | ecosystem: Host-associated > Invertebrates > Cnidaria > Coral ...
CTGAAAGAGGGTCACATTCGCCCCTGAACCAAAAGGGGTCACATTCGCCCCTGAACCACAAAACTTTCAATGTGGTACTCAACCCTTTAGGGTTAAACCTGGGGACAAGGGGACATTTAGGGGGACTGGGACCTTTAGGGGCATCCAAACCATCTTCGAAGGTGCTCGAAATGGATCTTACAACCTAGCATCCATAGCGTGCTGGAAGTTGATTGAAATGGCTCTTGGAAGGTAACATCCAAAGCGTCTTCGAAGTTGCTCAAAATGGATGTTACAACGTAGCAATGGTACACCGTAGCATCCATAGCGTCCTGGAAGTTGATTCAAATGGCTGTTGGAACGTCGCATAGCACGTGAATATGACTCTCTAGGGTGGAAAAATCCTTTTGAGGCTCTGAAACTATTGCGCCTGCCACGCAAAAGCAGGGGTCACATTCGCCGCTGAACGAGGGTCACATTCGCCCCTGAACCCACTTCATCGCACTTCATTCAGGGGCAAGTGCGACCCAACATGGTTCAGGGGCAAATGCGACCCCCCTGCCTTGTTCACAGTCCCCAGCACTATTTCAGCTCGAGGATCTTTGACAGCTGTCGCTTTCACTTCAAGCGGAGCTGAGTCAGCGACGCCCTAGCACGCTCTGCCAATCTCGGCTCAGCTGCTGCCTGGACAGACTATAACCTATGACAACCTATGACAACGTAGGATAGAACAGGTAGGCCCTCGAGACAAAGTGCCGTCATGCGCTGTCAAGTCGATGTATTTGGACATTCCAGACCTCGTCCGACCACCTCTTCACACATGGGCGCCTTGCATCGGGAAAGCGAAAAGTATAACAATATGAAAGAAATGCGCAAGTTCTCCATCTGACAATCTGGGCAAGGCACCCCGGAGCCAAGGACTTTGCAAAGAGACTTGTGCTGCCTGGTCAGCACCAAGCAACAGCCAAGCATGACAGGATGGTCACTGGATTTAACTCAAAACTTGCTGTTCCCCCCCCATATGTTGCCTCCAGTCTGGCTTGCAGTGCTACATCTCAGGCTTGACAGCACGTTTGGAGATGATGACCGCCTGCATCTTCAAGTTAGATCGCGCAATTTGTTTTGAAATGTTTGGAATCTTTTCCGGCTCGAACATTAAATGTCTTGAGCTGCGGCTGCCTTCTTTCGCCAGACTCATGAGCCTTAGCATCAAGCAATCACCCATTTGCTTGTCTTCATGGGGTCCTTGAATTCTTGGACCAAGGGGAACAAAGAGGGTGACCATTGGCTTTTCCCATCAAGCCCTGTGATTGTTCCAAGGCGGGTTTTCAAACAAGCCCCCGGACGCTAGACACAGGCGACCGGGGCGAGCCGCGCAAAGACCTAGGGAGAGTGTAGTCAAATAGTGCCCAATACAATCAATACTGCAGTATGCAGGAGCACAATCAGAAATGGATAGAAATGGAAGTTCTGATGTAATGGAGCAAAGGAGAATTTCTCAGATTCTTGTCTTGGCATGACATGTCTGGAGTCCAAAACAATGCAAGGCACAGAACAGCAAAGTGCAATCCTTTTTTTGGTTAAGAGCGCGCTTGAGACCTTAACGTGCCAATGTCTAGACCACTGAGGTCTGAGTAGGAGAGACGTGTATGCACAGCAAATGCGTTGGAGCTTTCAAACTGTCCATTTAAAGGTTGGACGGCCGCTTTCGCATCATGGCATTGCGTCTGGCTTTGCACACCAGCTCGCCTTTCTGATTGAAAGCACGATGTTCAAAGGTGACAATGCCACGGGTCGGGTTGGATGAACTGGGTCGGTTTTTCATGACCTCAGTTTCAGCCCTTAAGGTGTCACCAAAGAAAACCGGCCGAGGGAATAGGACCTCTTCGAAGCCCAGATTCGCAATGGTGGTTCCATGAGTGGTCTCAAGCACCGACATGCCCACCAGCAACGCTACTGTAAACATACTGTTCACCAGTGGCTGTCCAAATTGCGTGCCTTTGGCCGACTCATAATCCAGGTGAAGTCTAGCGGGATTCAATGTCATAGTGGTAAACATGAGGTTGTCCGTTTCTGTCACAGTTCGGGTGAGTGCATGAGGGATGATCAAGCCCTCCGTCAGCTCCTCCAACCACTTGCCATGGTATGGACCCTCTGGCCATGTTGGAGGCGAAGGCGATTCTGAGGACCCTGCGAAGTCAGCTCTGTCCAGGATGCGCTGTGCCTGCTTAAAATGTGGGATGTCCACCATCTGACCCTTAAAACGGAAAGCTCCAGGCTGTGACTTGGCAGCTTCCAAAAGTTCCTTCGCTTCAGCCACTTCTTTCAGACTGGGCGAAAATGCTGCGTTGACGACGTCGATTTGGTCCGGATGGATGGTGAGTTTGCCGTCGAAACCTGTGTCTGCGGACTTCTCGCTCTCTGACCTGGCACAATTCGTCTATGGAACCATTTGAAAGTGGAATTTCCCCAGCCCTATTGCTCTGGTTTCCCCACAACCCGAATAAGTGCTGAAACTAACAACGCAGTGGAGTGTATTGCAACAAGGGGATACTGCCTGAAGCGATCCTTCTCCCAACAAACGCAGAGCTACTAAAGGCTGCAACATCATGAGCTTACAGTCTCTGTTGAGTGGACCAGTAGGTGGTGGGAGGGGCGCATTCAAGTTGATACAATTAAGTTGAAACAGAATGCATCCAACAAAACAGAAAAAATATGACAAAATTAGGATCACAAAGCGTACCAACTGCAGTGGGGCACCGCAAACCGTTAAGATCCTTCAGGCTTGTGTACACAGTGTCGATGGCCTGGACCTTGGCGCCCTTAGCAGCCAAAAGGGTGAGACTTCGACAGAGCTGAAAGACCTCCAAGTACTCACCAGCACCTCGGATTCTCAACGGTGACGCTCCAGGCCAAAAGATTCCAGGAGTTTCAGAAAGGGTACAGCTGGAAACTGAGGGATGAAAATCGTCGGAGAAATATCCAAAAGATCTACACATATTTCATCATATTTCTAAACTGACTATTTTTCAAATAATTATTCTGATATTTTCTGATACATGTCCACAAGCACAGCAGCGTCGCGTGTTTCAAGTTCAAAGACATCTCAAGTGTGTATGACATGACGTTGCTACAATATCTACAATGAATAAATGCGCGGTGAAGTTTTTCAGACATGCACTGCCCAACGAATTGAGGAAGCATGGTTGCCCCATTGGAAATACTGAGCGCTCATGTAACTGTTACAATGTAACTCATATAGCTTAGGAGGCATAGATGAAATGAATGAAAACCTATGGTGGGCGTCACAGGAGGATGAAATTCGGACGAGGCACCATCCCTTCTGCGCTTGGCACCCAGCTCTGCTGAGAGATCTTCAGCACCCCAGGTGATCGCCTCAACTCGGGGATGTCTGGCAATCTCATTGGCTCGCAATGGGGCCTCCGGCACTTCGCTCACAATGGGCAGCACTGTCGTGGCACCAACTTCTCGACCAAGTTTTTGCTCGACTTTGGAGAGTTTTTCTCCTAACTTCTCGAGATCATCACGGCTGGAAACCTTGGGAACCACCAACATATCTGGCTTCTCGGCTTTCATGGTCATTTCCACATCTTCCTCCCATAGCTGGGTGTCCAAGGGATTGATCCGAACACACACGGTCTTGTCGCCCCAGTGCGTGGATGCCATCCATTTCCCAACCTCTGCCCTGGCTGCAGGCTTCTCCGCTGGCAAGACGGAATCCTCTAAGTCGATGATCAGCGCATCAGCGCGGGAGGCAAGAGCTTTATCGAGGAATTTTTGGGATCCGCCTGGGACGAAGTGCAAACTCCTGAGCCGCCTGGCAGCTCGAAGACGACTCAGGTGGAAGGCCATGGGGCTGTGATGAACGAGGCTTGGCTCAGAGGATCTGAAGCTGCAAACTGAGAATGAACAAAGGCTGACAAAGGACAAAAAGCACGTGAAGCACCGCAGGACAACCACTCATTGAATGACCCTACATTTGCATTTCAACAACACTTCCACGGAAGAAAACGTAAGGTGGTGGGTGATGGCATTGCGCGTTCTCACTAGGTTTTTCTTCTTGCTTCGCCGAGCCATGAATCCTTCACTAAATAATTAGGAGGGATGGGGCCGGAAAGCCACGCTCAGCCACTATATCTTTCTCGAAACCTCAGAACATCTCAGGTCTTAGGAGCACATAGTTTGTCATGCAAGACTTCTCATCATGATAAACTACAGTGTCGACAGATGTCGACAGTCCCTGGTCACCTGGACCAACTGTCAACCATATCAACCATCACCTGCTCCCACACCTCTTGGGCTGCCTCTGACATCCTCTGACCATGCGCCTAGAAAATCTCCAAGAATCCCAAGTTAAGGCACTCCTCGGGCGGTTCGCTTGCCATCACGTGTGGGTTCTTGTCCAAGTAGTCTCGCAAAGTCGTTTTCCTCACCAAGGACACTTCAAAGGGTGATGCAGAAATACTCAGGGTATGGTGAAGTTGTTACCGTGGGAGATGAGGATGAGGATCCCCAAGGGATAGAAAAGCCTCGTGCAAGAGTCGTCGACTCTAATCTGCTTCAGCGTTTCAGAGCTTTTACCACTCGTTGTCCTAACACATTCAAACAAGTCCCGATCCCTCTTGCAGAATTGATGCGCTCACTGCTTCAAAGGCTCCCATCCACAAGGAAGGTCTCATCAAGGAAGCTCTTGGACACATACTCAGGAACTCCTGGAGTGTCAGAGCAATTCAGACGGCCCCTACCACCCGCAGTCTCGTGGCGCAGCATGCTTCAGCTCCGCAGCTCGTTTCATCTGAACGTAATACCGTAATGCTGCTACCTTTCCCTTCGTAGCACACCAAGTGCTCATTATGCTCTCCACTGAACACAAACAAAAGCCGAAGCACAAAGTGTCAAAGTGTCACTGACGAAACCTTTCAAGGCCTTCTTTCTGGGTTGCTAGAACACAATGTCTGCAGTACCTTGTTGCAGGGGTGCAGGGCAACACATCACGGGCAGCAAGCGTGGACAAAGCATGTCTGCATGTGGAACTTGCATGAACTTCAGATGGCCGCAGGATGCCTACACATTCAATAAGCCCAAGAAATGGCAACCGCAGCACAGGACAAGAGTGATCTGCAATGCCGAAAGCCGATTGCCTGCCAAGCAGCACTGGACATGGCCGAATGCCAGAGTCTGGCTCCCAAGACCAAACCTTTACCTCTCCAAAAGCGGGCTTCAAGCATTTTTCCTCAGGTGGCTGAGCCATTTTCCTCATCAAACTCTCCAGGCTGATGGCCTCTGAAACATCTGGGCTGCTGCTAAGCTGCATAGCGTTGCCATATTGGCAGCTGCTGCAGTTTATCATCTGTCGATCTGGTACACATCAGACCGGTATTCCTGCGTGTTGTGGTAGCCACCACACATCACAGCAGTGTGGCACGCGACTCAGCGGTGAAAACAGCGCCTGCCCAAACTTGGCGCTCCCTCTTCTAAAGCTTCAAAGGCAGCTTCAATGAACCTTGGCGTGATAATGCAGTGCCTGCAACTTTTTTTGCATGAAAGTGGTGAGAGGACTTCCAATCAAAGGCAGTCAGTAACTTGGGCATTGCCTTCTCTTGTGACATACTCGCTGAATCTCACTGATAGTTCTGATAATTAGTTGAGGCCTTGGCTCAAATTCCTCCTCACGTTGTGCCAAAGGCTCCCACTCAGACTTGGGAATCCTTGGAAAGCTTCAGGGCATAGGAGGAGAATGGTTGTGCCATGTTGTGCCATTCTGCATGGAGAATTGCCACCGCAAAGCCATGCGAGGCAGTGGTGTTCTGGCTACACAGTGACAGTCAGCATCGATCAACTCAAATAGAATCTCCAAGTGTCTGATAGGCGCATGCCACAAATGAGCTTTCAGGGTTTGGCGTTGTCGAGAGCGATGCAATCTCCTGCTCAACTTGAAAGAGCTTTGCCATTTTGCAAGTTCATTCATTGCCGCATCAAAATTGTGACTCAACCGCATTGCCTTCGTTTTTGGCCGGGCAATTCCAGGATACTCTCCACCTGCAAGAAACAAACCGTCCATGCTCCAGTCAAGGACTTGGGGGGGAAGAGGTGTGGATAATATCTTCAACGCATGTGAATGCATGACATCGCAGGCATGCCTCTCTTAAGAAACAAAATCTACATAGCCATCAGTGCATATCCTGGCATATCCTGGCTTTCCTCCAGCAGGAACATGCAGGAACATCCTCTACTGATCTCAGTCAAGAATCGCTCAAAGAAAATTGGAGCAGGATGTGCAAATTGCCGTTGGAAGCCCTTCACTTTGACGTACTGGAAGCCCTGGCGCGAGATTCGCGTCCCCCGTGGCATCCCTTTGGTACAACCAGCATGCGAAGCTAGCTCCGCACCTGCATACTGGGCGTCGTCAGCAGCGCACTCTTTTTGCTCAGCAAGGAGCCAAAACCAATGATGGTGACCTTTCCACAAGGCCAGTGACGGCCAGTGGGCTCGTCTCCAAGGATTTCCACTATCACTATCTGTCACTCGTGTCTCATGTCGGAGTACATCTGGAACCGAGCCACCATTTCAGATTCCATGGCTCACCAAACGCAACAAATCTGTGGTGTCAGTGGTGTCCCCCTCAAAAATTCTTGTATCCACAGTGTGCATCTTGCTACATACAGTACAGGCACTCAAACTTGGTGACCCTGGGCACGCTGCAACTGATAGTCACAGACTTTGCTGTAAGAATCATAGGGAATAACCGCAAGTCTTGTGGTGCTTAAAGGTTTAAGGCTGGTGCAACGGAATTAATCGGATTTTGTGGTGCGAAATCTATCGATCTGATTGATCGGACGGAAGTGTTCGAGCCACTCAGCTGCTCAGGACAGCTTCAAATCTGGAAGAAACAAGAAGCAAGTTGAAACTCTAAACTCTAAACCTCTCTGAACTCCACGGGACTCATGGCACTTCTCAAAGGAATATTTCTTGAGGTCCTGTCTGCAGGCCCGACTCCGCTTCAGCCTGGCAACTGCGCTGCTTCTCTTTTGCCCTTCAGAATCTAAGCCAGTCGTAAATCCACAATGATCAAAAAAAATCAAGTTGATCAGTTGATCATAGTTAAGCCATGTTAATCCAAGTTCATCTTATGTAGAGTCTATGTCTATGTTGATCAACGAGCTACTTATACAGTGCAACAACCTTCGTCTTGAGTCGTCTTGACAGTTGACCTTGAAGCTCAGCAAGTCTGGGCCTTGACCTGTGGCGTCCGTAACGGAGCCGAAGGAGAAGGTGAGCTCAGCAAACCTGCCGTGGAGCATTCGGAATTTTGACTTGGGCAAACCATGGCAAAACCACCAAGAGACCCATAGGATCCCATAGGCTATCATAGGAACCCCAGAGTAACCTCGTAATAATCCAAAATAATCCCAATACTAATTCCATTGTGACCCCATGGTAACCCCAAAATGATCCACACAGTAGCTACAATGACTTGATCAAAAAGTGCAAGTGCATCGCAGGTTGCAACCACGAAAGTCTAAACAGCGAATTTATAGTTGGAGCTGACTGATGCAATCGCATGGCACCTTGCTTTGAAGGAGTTGCTCCTTGGTCAGAAAACCTGCCCAGATCTAGCAAGATCTGCCAGAAATGATTTAGAACCACAGCTCAAATATTCAAATGGTCGAGACATGTCCAAACCACCTTGGAAGTCTTGGCCCAGCCCCTCTCAAGCTGCTGGAGAGCTTCTCCTTAAATTTACATCATTTAAGATATTTATATAAGATATTTAAACATTTAAACACACCTAGAATCTGCAAGATGTGATGCGGAGATGTGATGCATGCTCTGAGAACCCTGCCACCAAGGCTTCCGCATCTCTTGCTGAGCTGCACGACCTCAGGCCAGTCCAAATTGCAAGCCGTTGTGATTTTCATCACTTCCGAGATATCTGTTTCATCTCCTTTCCCTGAGGGTTGCCATATCTGGAGTTGCATTCTTGGAAAGTCATTCTTGACTATTCTTAACTTCTTAACTTCTTAACACTTGATGATCTTGATGTGCTGATATTGTGCTTCCACTTCTCTCTTCATCCGATCTCTGCCTCGCTGAAGTGTGCTAGGCTTCCTGCACTGATGCTTGGCCGCTGACAATAGCCTTGGTGCCAAGGCTGCCAATGATTGTCACAACACATTCCTGGTGACAGGATACCACGGGTGCAGCCTCTGCCTCAGGTGAAGCTTGCGCAGCTTGCTCTGCCTATTAGCTGCGAGGCCCCAAATTGCAATGGATTGCAACGGAGCAAACACCAGGAAATCATTACCACATCTTACCACGAAAAAACATGAAAAAACACAATAATACACAATACATAGCTCCAGCTGCAGCTGTAGACAAACTTTTGAATGCTCTGCAATCGCAATCCCATTGATGACATATTGTGCCATGTCATGTGTTGGAGCAGTAGGTCATAGGTCAGTAGGTCTCAAAAGGCTCCTTTGTGGCTCCTTTCATGACGTGTTCCCAGCCTCTGTCAGGCTCCATTTCACTTCCAGCCATGCCTTGGCACATTTGATGCCGATGCCATTCAGTCCATTCACAGTGGGTCACAGTGGGCCAATTTTCACTGAGATGGCATACTGGATAGCGTGCTGTCCGCAAGACTTCAAGCACCTGCAGGCGGGGTGCATTTGAAAGCACTGCAACTCCGAACCCTCTAAAGTGTTTTTGAGGTCTTGTTCGTCTGTGAGCAGATGTGGAAGAAACTCCAGCTTTTGGACTACCTTTTGGACAAAGCCTGCAATGGGTTTCGTGCAACAACCTTCATCTTCGAGAAGGGTTGCCGCCCAACTCTCGTACTCTCATCCATGAACCATCCAAAACCAAATATCAGGATTGCAAGATTCTAAGCTTTACACAGCTCTACACACCAAAAATGCCTTATGGTAAACTACTGCAACGTGCGATATCTACACATATTACATATATACAGATACACACACACATATATATATATATATATAAATAATTGTATGACAGGTGTACCATCCTTGATGGGTCAGAGAGCACGAGGATGCACGAGGTCTACTTCACGTTAAACGCAACGGTTTGTGATGTGAGTGCATTAGGTCTACGAAGCGTCGGCCTTGGGCCTCCTGGAGTCATTATCAGCCGCCTGTGGCTGGTGAAACTTCCACAGCCTCGCCGCTGGGTCTTATGGCAGCCGTCTTCAATTTGAATTTGAATTGAAGAAATCAATAGGTAATAAATGTAATAAGTATACTATGTTATATCTATATGTATCGTACCTTACCGTATAATATATCTTAGGCTTACAATATGATAAATGGCATGGCATGTGCGTGAGCGGTTGTGAGGAAATATGCCATATGCCTTTCTGCATCTCTGTGTGTGTGTGCCTCTCCCTCTCTCTCTCATGTGCGCCAATCGCATGCATGCAACACCTTGGGAAAGAGGCAGTCGCCTCCCAAGGGGTTCGCACAGCTTTCCATTCATCAATCGAGTACAAAAAAAAAAAACACAGGGAAGGCAGCAAATCTTGAGAAAATCGCTTCATTGTCAGCTGCCAGGAAAGGAAACTAATTATATTATATATATATATATATACGTATAAATTATATATAATTATAAAGAATACGAATAAAATAACATGTTTTGTAGCACAGCTCGATTTGTCCAATTTCTGGACCACATATGCAATTCAAAACACTTTGAGCACGGTCGACCCATAGCTGTCCACCTGGAGGGTCTACCCTGCCCATCGGAGCGGTGAAATGGTGTCATTTCCTCGCCGTCTCAGTCAATGCTTCCTCAAACGGGATACCGACGTCTCAGACTTGTCTCAAACTGTTTTCATAAAGCTGTGAACATCTGTGAACCATGAGCTGCATCTAGCTGCATCTAGCTGCATCTAGCTGCATCTAGCTGCATCTGAATCAAGCTGCCTGAGGCTGCTACATCGCTGCGACCATCCACCAGAAACCGGCTGATTCGTCTGGTTCGTCGCAGTCGTGTGATTTGTCTGAGACATCTGGAATTCCCTTGGTGCCATGGGACTCGCAGCTCATGTGTCACTCTGAGAGCGGCAATGCATTTCATGACTTTCATGATCGTGAATCATTCATCATACATGCACAAACATGGAGCCACAGGACACCCTATCCTGCCGCATCGCCTTGCGTCCTATTACATCACATCATAATAGTGCAATATCATATTTCATTATTATTATTATGTTTATTATCATTAGTTTTTTCATTATTATTTATATTTATTTATTTTTATTCTATATTTCATCCATGCACTAATGGTACTAATGTGCACTTCGCTTGCACTGTGCAGCCAAATTTCGGATAGTGCCTCCTGAAGGATCCCTGCACAATAGTGAGTTTGATTGCGACCAAGACCTGGATGCTATGCTTCAGCTGAGAACTGGCAGTTGTCAACGGCAATGACCTGTGTATAATTTGAAGAAAAACTATGCAACTGATGTATAAATGTATATATAAATGAATAATTAATATAAATGAATAGAGGTTGCACAGGACCAGTCGGATCAGTCTGGTAGCTTCAAGCTGTCAAAGAGCGGGCTGCAATCGCGGAAATTTCTGTCCGAATATTCTATCTTTACTCTGGTGACAATGCAAAGATGCAGCGCACTATAGCTGCTATAGCTCAGTCTATCTCAATCTTACATCTCTCTCTTTCCCCTGAAAAAATGGGGACCCATTTTACAGCTTGCGGCAGTGATGCTTCACGACCCACAGATCCCACAAGCCCAAGCAGCAATGCCAAGGTAAAAGACCGCGACGGCAACTATCTTCCCAACTGTAGTAGTTGGTACATAGTCACCATACCCAACAGTCGTGGCCTCGGGATGCTGACATATGCTGACCCCGAAATCTCCCGTGGAAGAGGTGATGCCGAAACCGCTGTACTGATCGCGGGCCGAAAAAGCCGGGGCCCCCGGCAGTTGCGAAAAACCTGGTCACGTCCCGCCAACACATCAAAAAATCAAAAAATAGCAAATGAAAAGATTGTTCATCGGGTTTATTGATGATATTGATTCTGATTTTTCTGGTCCTTGCCTTGTTATGCCTTGTTCTCATTTCTTTCACGGTGACGTTTGCAACTCCACTGTCCACTCTTTGCATTGAATACAACCAAAATCTATACCACCGCGCATTGCTTCCTAGAACTTGTCACATCCTGATTGAGCCGAACTCCTGCCCTTACTTCTTTCTGACTGGAACAGTCGCCGCACACATTCCGAGTTCGCTTTCTATTTGTCTTGCCTTGCCTGCTAGTCTTTTCCACTCGATGTCGTTTGTATTGCGTTATACTGCGTTGAAGTTGTATTGTGACACCGCCTGCTTTTGTTTTCGATGTGAAGATGTTTGGCCTGTTGCGGCTGCCTGGTGCCACACCCCCAATCAATCGAAATCTCTTATCTCTTTCATCCCATCCAATGATCCTTTTGGATCCTTTTGGTGCAAGTCGAGGAGCCACCACACTGTGTGCAGAATGGATTGAAATGGCGTTGGCTCCCAACCCATTCCATCTTTGGTTGGCCGGATGTACCTCAGCAGGCACGACGAGAACGGAAGATGATCAAAATATATCAAATGACAAAACGATTCTGCCATTATCATCATTCCGCCAACACCTCCTTCCAGTGCCGAATCCTGCAGGCAATTGACGTGCCCATCGGATAGACCTCCATGTCGACCAACTCTGGGTCCACTGAATACGTGGTGCCTGCAGCAATCGTAGAATCACCGTGTCTAACCGTTTTCCAAGAGCTGCTGGACTGAGAGCTGCTGGACTGAGAGCTGCTGATAGCACTTCCCAGGCCTTCCGCGAAGAACATGCAGGAGCCGAACATGATGCAGACCAAACCTGTGAGAAATGAATAGACAAGGCTCCTGCAATGGGTTGAAGAGTCACAAATAGATGGAAGAAACGAAACAGAACAAAGATGAACAAAGCAAACCCAGAGCCCCGAAGCATCTAGCACTGCGGATGCACTGCTGCACCGCATCTGCATGGCCAAGGCGCAGGTAAGAGAGAACACTGAGATAATTCCGGGCAAAGCTTCGAAGACCTTTGCAGCAAAGGCTGATCCAAGCTCTCGCAGATTAACAGATTTAACAGAATTTAACAGCAACATGACCTACCACTCTTGTGGTCACTAGTCTGAGCAGAGGCCATACCAAAATATACCAAAAACGCCTTGAAATATGTTGAATTTTGAAACTTCTTGAAACCGCTGATGTTCATTGAATGCAGCAAGGATGCGATAGTGAGGATCATATCGACACCTGCAGGGAAAGGCGATAGCATGTGATAACCCTGAATCACTGCTGCATAGCACCAAGTTGGCACATGACTGCATACAAACAAGCCATCGCTGAGAGCCCGGCATGTCCGCATCTTCGGTGATTTCCTTGGTCAAATCGTGACAAATTCGTCGAAAATGGTCGAGCTGAACAAGGGCTCTGCCAAATAGGTTTAAAATCGATAACAAAGATTAACAGAGCCGAAAAGGATCAAAAAGGACAAAGTCATACAAAGTCTGAAATGTGTCTGTATCAGCTGAATCAGCTGCATCTCAGGTTTGGAGATCTGGAGTTGGGTTTCAACCAGCGCCTAATGGCCGCTTCATCACGTGTCTCGTTTGATATCGTTTGATAGTGCCAAGCATCAGTACGCGGAAGACACGAACAAGCCGCACAACTCGCACTACTCCCGTACCACTGCCTATGACAAGAGAGTGGACACCGCAGCGTAGCATACCGTAATACACCTTATTGAATCTCATTCTTATATGGTTTTGCTGGCCATCTTCCCTGCTACTTGATGGCTGGCACAGTGATGATAGATGATGATAGCCTTCACCCTGCCTCCAAGACCGATGAATTGCATGTAGAAGGGCACCTTGGATGAGATGCCATCAGAATACCTCCATAGAACTCATCAGCCTGGTGTGTCGCCTCAACTCTCCTGAAGTTGTCTTCATGGTGTCATGACTGAAACGCAATGAAACATATTGAAGCCCAGGAGCAACAGCCACCAGGTCGATGACATTCAAGGGCTGCAGCGCATACCTTGCCGAGAATGGTGAAGAGCAGGGAAAGGTGCATTTCTTCTTGCATGAATCCAATAAAGTCCAATAGAGCCAAAGCATAGCATAGCCAGAGCATGTCATTCTCTCACAAGCTTTATCTACAAAAAGCATCAAAAGGCAAGGCCCTGGCTTCAACGTTTTCTTCCAGCCAGAGAGTGGGTGAGAGCCCTCAGCACATTTCAAGATAACGAGCTATCAACCTCCAGTCCCGGTCTCTCTCTACACGTTGATTGTTGAAAACTGCTGTGTCCCAAAACATGTCCGACTTTGAGCGGAAAAACACGCTCAATGCTCCCTGCCAGGAGCAGTCCCAACTCGTGCTCCGTGGCAGAATGTGCGAAGAGAATTCGCAACGCCTGAAGTTAAGTCCAAAGCTCGCGAGAGCAGGCTATTTGACTGTATTCCACAGGAGAAACTCAAGTGTTGGTGACGGTCACCACTTAAGGCAAGCAACGTATTCCACAGTGAAATAGATGGTTCCTCATACAAAGCGCTACAAGGAGGTTGTGCAAAATGACGCGCACATAAGAAAGTCTATTCCACTGGAGTTCATGGAAAACGGTGAAGCATTCGGAGTTTTGCTGTCCCACATTTTCTTTCGCCAAGAAACCAGAGACTTCTATCGTGGCAAACGCTGCATCTGGCTCTGGCTTGCAGAGTTCAACACCTCGGTCAAAGCACGAAGGTGACATCCCTTGCGTTGGTCAACCCTTCAGGTTTCAGGTGCCTTTGTCCTGTGGGTATGCTGATGGAACAGCTGCAAGGACAATATCGATGAGAACCATGACATCATGATTCATATTGAATTATTCATAATAGTTCATAATTATATTGATTAATCATGATCAGTTGTATTCAATTGTACTACATTGTAATAGAATTATTAGCTCTATATATAATTCTATGTCATGTATATATATATATATATGTTGCTGATCGCTATTGCCCCATAGTGATTATGATCAATCACCGACAATGCCACAAGAAATATCGGAAGGGCCAAGGACCAAGGCACTGAGCTCGACAATACCACATCCTTCCGGCGTGTAGGTGAAAGCCGGCATGGATTCCTCAGCATCGCTATCGGCATGGGTCAAGACCCTGGCCGGACGCGAACGCCACAGGGATACCAGTGAAATCAGCACCATGTTCCTGCCAACTCATGGGGTATCTCTGTGTTTCATTGTGATTTCATTGTGTTTCGGTGTGCTTCGATGTGCCCAGGCTCCAAAATCAAGGAAATAGTTGTCACGATGATCAGAGAAAAACTGATGTAGGACAGCGCCATTGCCAGCATGCTGGAGTTGGGATCGTTCAGCACCTCCGGCGACACTCGGGCTGCAAAGCTGGAAATTCCTTGAAGTTTCTCATCGCAAGATATCGCAAGTCTTAATATGTTTTAATCAAGTTTGTTTGTCCTTTGTTTGAACATAGTTGAACGGTCCAAATTGCGAGCCAAGTGACGGTAAAAATCCATCTACCTGGAAGTTGTGCAAACACTAAGCCTCTTCAGCCTCTTTTCTGTTCCAAACATAGCTTTCAAACCAGGGCTAGGGAGACATGAAGGGGGAGAATAGGTTGCTCAATGTTGCTTAGCACATCCCAGCACTGCCTATGGCCCGTTGTTCCAAACATTTCCAAACACTGTTGCAAGACCTTGCAAAGAATGCGATCCGATCCAGATAAACATCCCGACATGTCCCAACCAAAAGAGGGTGTGCTGATTTGTGCTGCCCTGTTGCGAATGCCACCCTTTGGCTGCCCTTCCAATGGACTGTGGCTGGTAGATAGTGAAACCGAGTGATCCCGCTCGGAGAAGATGCTTCCACGCCGACTGAGTAAAAGTGCAAAGCTGGGCGCAACAGAATTCACTAACAGAAGTGGAAGATGGTACTCGAATGATTTCCTATGACTCTATAATTACGATAAGTATGACTCTACATGATAAATATATATAAATATAATTATACATATACAGTATATAAATATCACAAGTTTGATTGATGCCAAGTCTGTTTGATGCTGCACCGCTGCTATAAGCAGGACCATGGCAGTCTCCGGTGCTGGCCCCCTCCACAGCTTCTGCCAAGTGTCGGTTCAGGAGCATTAGTGTAGGCTCTATGAATTAGCGAAGTCATTCGTCTGCGCCGTCCCCCCTGTCGCAGGAGCTGGGGTGGAAGGGCTGCTGGTGTGCATCAAAAATGAGAAGCTTCATGCTCCAGTTGCTGAGCGTGTGCCATGGAGTCCGTTGCGTTGATTAACTCATTTGTTGGTAGCCACCTTGCTAGGCTTCGGATGATGCGTATCGTCAATTTTATCATATCCATGATATCCATTTGAATCTCTATAATATTATATATAGATAGATATATGCATGCATGCATGCATGTATGGATGGATGGATGGATGCATGCATGTATGTTCTGTTCTGTTCTGTTCTGTTCTGTCCTGTGCCCTGTGCACTCGCGTAGCAAGTGCGGCGGCACATCTCCCAAAAACCGCTTTCAAGGTGAAACAAGCAAAAACGCGTGGTGAGACAATCTC
>Ga0126342_10011685_pt1 | contig 15673 bp, 15 predicted proteins | sample Cyp1metagenome_FD_92528 | JGI IMG/M metagenome (GOLD analysis project Ga0126342, IMG submission 92528) | Coral microbial communities from Lord Howe Island, Old Settlement Bay, Australia - Cyphastrea 1 metagenome | ecosystem: Host-associated > Invertebrates > Cnidaria > Coral ...
AAAGTACGTATACAGTATGTATAAAATATGTATAAAGTATGTATAATAAAGTATGTATAAAGTATGTATAAAGTGTGTATAAAGTATGTATAAAGTATGTATAAAGTACGTATAAAGTACGTATAAAGTCCGTAAAAAGTACGTATAAAGTATGTATAAAGTATGTATAAAGTATGTATAAAGTACGTATACAGTATGTATAAAATATGTATAAAGTATGTATAAAGTATGTATAAAGTATGCATAAAGTGTGTATAAAGTATGTATAAAGTATGTATAAAGTATGTATAAAGTATATCTAAAGTATTTATTAAGTATGTATAAAGTATATCTAAAGTATTTATTAAGTATGTATAAAGTATGAATAATGTATGTATAATGTATGTGTAATGTATGTATAATGTATGTGTAATGTATGTATAATGTATATCTAAAGTATTTATTAAGTATGTATAAAGTATGTCTAAAGTATGTCCAAAGTATGTGTAAAGTATGTATAAAGTATGTATAAAGTGTGTATAAAGTATGTATAAAGTGTGTAATTATAAAGTATGTATAAAGTATGTATAAAGTATGTGTAAAGTATGTATAAAGTATGTGTAATGTATGTATAATGTATGTGTAATGTATGTATAATGTAGATGATAATATATATATATATATATATACTGGTCTCAAACTTGATGCAAATAAAAAGGCCGAACAATACTCCAAAGGAATGATTTGGGACGTGACTGTGGGTTTGCGGGACAGGTGAAGATCCACATGTCGTCCACTTTACTCAGTGTAGTTTGGGTTGGAAATCAAAAAGACTGACCGATTTCAAGCATGCGTGCACCTGTCAAATTGCATCAAAATGCCAACTCAATCCAAATCTTGAAGCTGGGTGACATGGCAATTGTCAGGTTGCAAATCTGGAACCATCTGGAATCTCCTTGATTTAGTTGAGCCATCCGTCAGCCCTTTCCTTTCTGTGGAGTCCTGAAGGGGCTCCGGCTCAGGGGATTCGCGACGGAAAAAGAGCCCCACCGTCACATGCATTGCCCGGCTCTGCAAAAATGCGTTTGCAAGATGATTCTCAGGCGGTCCTGTTGCCTTCTTATGGGTACAGTATGTATTCAGGTCTTCAAGACACTTTTGGGAGGGTGGCACACCCAAAAGCTGAGTTGGTCTGATGCGTTTTACCAGAATAATCCGAGATCTAAAAGAGTAGTTGCAGCTCTGGTCATTCATCATTAGTTAGTTGTGGAGACGGAGTACTTGTGGCCTTGCAATCAGGAGCTGCTTACATCTGGCTATGGGTGATGTGACAATTTCGGTTCTAGCCCTTTCTTGCTCATGACCTGAGATAATCGCAGTCTAGAAGCCTTGAACCAGCACTGATTGCTGAACTGGTCAGCCAAGTGTGGTGAATCTGCCCAAGTTTCATGGTGAATCAGCCAAGTTGCATAGTGAAAGAAAAACTGCTTGAGTGCCAAGCTCCTCATTGCCGTGGCAATCCCCAAGCCCCTCCCAAAAGGTGACCCCCAAGAACGGTAGGGCTTAAGGTAGGGCTTAAGGGCTGCCCAACTGCACCACCAACTGCAGCCAGGAGACGGAAGTCCACCAATATCAACCAAAATCGTGTCAACCAGGATATAACTATTGGAAGCAAGTAGGTCCTCAGTGTCAACTCAATTGATTTCAGGCAAAAAATATGGGCCAAAATCCTGGCAATTCTTGCTTCACCCCCCAGGTGGAGGTCGTGAACCTCTAAATAACTTCAAAGTTTTGGCCAGCGGGAGTCAACAACCTTCTGGACAATAGTTATCGCGGAACATGGCTTGGAGTCAAAGAACAATACGTCTATTGTCTATCTACACACACATACATACATTACATTACATTATTTTACTTAAAAATTTTACATTTACATCACATTACAATTTCATAAATACAAACATTACATACACTACATACAAATACATTACATGACATGACATACAATACATACAATACATACAACAACACATACAATGCATATACAAGACATCCAAGACATCCAAGACATGCAGTACATGGAATACATGGAATACATACAATACATGCAATAAATACAATACATACAATACACACAAGACATGCGATACATACAATACATACAATACATACAATACAAACAATACATACAATACATACAATACATACAATACATACAATACATACAATACATACAATACATAGAATACATACAATGCATACAATACATATAATACCACGAGCACGCCTAACCCTTATATCAAGTTCCTTTTCAAACCCTTACACTACCAATTCCTTACCATTACCACCATACTTCTCTAACCCTGTGGGAAATGTTAACCTTTCAAACATATATCTTTAACTTTTTCAGCAGAAACGATACTAACCCTCGCATAGCCCACTTTTTAACACTCGCTTGTAAGGGTTAAAAGCGGGTCTCATAACCTAACATAACATAATCTAACCATACATACATACATTACATTTCATTACATTACATTACAATACAATGCATTACATTGCATTGCATTGCATTGCATTACATTACATTACATACATACATACATACATACATAGATTACATACATTACATACATTACATACATTACAGACAGACAGCCAGACAGCCAGACATACAGAGATACAGACATACAGACATACAAACATACAGGCATACAGGCATACAGGCATACAGTACATACATCATGTAGATTTATTATATATATGTATGTATGTAGCTATGCTATCTGCCATAATTATTTGCCTTTCTTTACCCATCTAGTGTACGTCTGGGCGCTGCTCGGCAAGCGACCCTGTTGCCAGCACCAAATGGGAGATAGGACTTGGATGGTTGCAGTAATTCCATGTAACTCCAACAAAGTGACCCAACGCCGCAGATTTATCAGATTTATGGCTGCAGCCAGGGATCTTTCAGCGGCTTTTCAAAGATCTTTTCGCAGGACCAGGACCAAGACCTTTCTCCATGGAAAGCGACCCTTTACTCGGCAACCCAATGGGACCACTTCGCACCCGGGGCCTATTTTTCCCATGGGACTATGGGACTGCCATGCCAAACACACCCTGCCAAGCCCATCCTTTCGCACACCTGAAAGGATGTGTCCAGCGCGTCAGAAATCGGCATTTTGACCGCGTCACCTCCAAATAGATCACATCAATGTCATGGTCCTGGATCCGTGGCCATGTGGCCATGTGGCCATGGCCATGACGACCTTGGGGAACATGGAAGCCATATAGATATGAGTCAAAACCTTTTGTCCAAATATCTTGCTGATGAACATCCATTTACCCATCTATATTGGGTTCGTTAGGGTACCAGGGTTTTGACACATACCCATCATATGAAGCCGTGTCATTTGTGAATCCAACAGCCAGGGACCCTTTTTTCCCAACAGCCACGCCTGAAAGTTAAACTTGGAAAGGATATCCATAGCATCCCAACTGCAATCTAAAGCCAAGAAATGCAATTTCGGCATTTCAGCCTGCCAGAGCAATGCCAGCAATGCAATTCCCCTCTGGCAATTTAACAGCTTGCTCTGGAAAATCACCATTTGTTTGACCGTTTGAATGGATATATCATCAGTAATTAAACAAGGATTTTCCATAGCTATGCTACACCACCAGAGGGTAGATACTGTATTGTTCAACAGAAACTGAAGCATACGACACAGTGGCGCCTGTTGCAGAATATCCTTCAGCTGTCGACATCTCAAGGGTGTTCGTCGCACTTCCCGAGTGAAGTCCATCAACCTGCAAATCAGAAGAAATGCGAAGATCTGGTGAGGAAACTTAAGGCAGAACATGCAGGAATATGGGTATGGGTCAATACCTATTAATACCAGTTTTAGTGGGATGAACATCCATTTACCAGCTATTTTGGGGTTCACTAGGTACCAGGGTTTTGACCCATCCCCATATCACGAATTGCAAACCCAAGATGAGCAGTGTTCATCAAACCCTGTTTCATTCCATTGTATACTGGTTGATTAAGAACAGGATTCACAGTTCATTCATGGTTTGTTAATCTAACACCCAATGTATAAAGTGCGTAACCCCTAACTCATCATCAATCAACCATCATTTCTCCATAATATCCCCATAATGACGCTTAAAAAAAAACTATGAGTGATCCCATTCCCCTCATATCAAACACCCTCATTCTATGATCCCAAATATGTGATTTCATCCCCTACATCCAGCATGTTTTCTGGGTGGTGTGTCTTAATCAAGGGGGAATCGGGTTATATCAACAACGTGAAATCATGTTAAATCCCCATTTTCAACAACTCATCAACCAGGGATCAAGGCTCAACCGGCGCAGCTGGTTGAGCAAATCACAACTAGCGAAGCAGGTGACCTCACGAACTCTTTCTCGAGAGAATCCTCAAAGGCTGCAACACCTGGCGATCCACGGGCTGAAGCGAGACCGATGCTTCTGGGGGAACCCAAGAAAGATTTGTCCAAATCACCAGGGATAAAAGGCATGATTTCAAAATTGCTGGAATCATTTCATTCACCTTGACTTTGAAGATTTGGACCGAAAAAATGCTGGGTTATGGTGGTTGAGCCTCTAAATGAGCTTAGTATGGCTTAGTTATGTTGAAATGTTCTCAACGTCAGGTATGGTATAAGAATTTCCATGGGAAATTCGTAGAATCGCGAAACCATCAGAGGGCCCATTGGAACAAAAAAGGCGAGCGTCTGAACAAAGCCAATTGGTGCCCAAGACATCCCCAAAAACCTGTGGGATATCCGCAAAAACAAATCACATCAAATCACATCATTCACATCATTCACATCCAAATAGCGTACATGTCGTTACATGTCCAGTACATTGTTTGCTCATCCCCTTAGAAAAGTATTCCGTCCCATCGGCCAAAGCGGCCGCCTGGCAAATTGGATTTGCCATCAAATGCCTCCAGCCAGGTACGCTTCGCACCGGCCTTGCGATGAAACAATATGTTCAACCGAGGAAAGAACACACTACAATAGATTTGGTAAATTTCTTGGAATTTGTTTTGGAAGGTCAAACTATTAGAACAGTTGATAAAAATTCAGCACATTCAATCATTCAATATCAGACCAGTTATTGGAGAACCTACTGGAGAATCTACTGCTCTTATGTAGCTTCCCTAACTGAGGGTTTCCTTCGTAGTTGATGGCGATAAAAACAGGCCCACTGATATGTACATAAGTATATCTTCATATATCTTATGTATTCCTTTACCTGTTTATTTGTTCATTCATGTATTGTACTACATACACACTATGTATATATATATACACATATGTTAAATGTATGTTACAATATATTATATATATTGCATGTATGTATATATAGATACGCTACATATGTATGTATTACCTGTATATAGTACATTGGTAAATGTGTATATTATATATATACACGTATATGTAATATTCAATACAATTTGCCGGTTTGCCGGCGTGTTTTGTTGTTCTTGCCACAAACCTTGACATATCTTTAGCTTGAGCTCTAGATTGCTACATGTATCTGCACACTTTTCTTTTCGTTTGGGTACAGCCTTTCGGTTGAGGCTTGGTACACCTTCGATTGAGTCCTAGTTTTACAGCATCTCCTGGCTTTGGTTGTATAATCTTAATTTTTTATTCTGTTTCTTCTATAAATAGTTCCCTGGTTTTAATTTGTTCTGGTCTGAGATGGAGTTCTAGTTCCAGCTACAGCTATATTTTGCTCTTGTTCTAGTTTGGATTCGACTTCTAGTCCTAGCTATCAATACCTTGATCTTATTCAAGCTTTAGCTACAGCAATGGTTTGAGTTTGTTCTAACTTTAGGTTGACATCTATGCTATAGCTTTAGGTTGAGATCTACTTGTACCTGTAGGTTTCTCTTCGACTGATTTTTTGTTCGGCTGCCCCGCCCCCCCAACACAGTTACTATAGTATAGTCTAGTCCCGTTTGCTCTTGTGTAGTCTATCAAGCAAACTCGCAGTGATCGTCTTTACATCGTCATCTAGGTGGTCTCAACCATCATCCTCCTCATCAGCATCTTCTCCTATTCCCTTCCTTCATCCTTCATCATCCCATCTGCGTCTTCTCCGTCGTTGTTCCAGCTCGCCGGGTGCAGCACTTTTTTGTCCACGATTTCTCCGCATTTTACAGCCCGTTCCAAGCAGCCGTAGGTGCTAAAATGCAGCTTTTGCGCCCAGCCATGCCTCCAAGGCATCTATCAACTTGGATCCTTTCTGTTCAATCTCCAAGGTCTTGCACAAACAAGTTTCCACACAAACCAGTTTTTACAGCAACCAGTTTCTAGACAAACACTCTTCTTTTTACACTAAGCAATTTTTGCAGAAACCACCTTTTACACAAACCACCTTTTAGACAAACACGCTTTTACACAAACCACCTTTTATTTCACCAAACGGTTTTTACAAACCAGTTTTTACGAACCAGTTTTTTAACAAATAAGTTTTTTCACAGACCAGTTTGTACAGAAACCAACTTTTGGATAAATTTACTACCTTTTGCACCCACCAGCTTTCACAGCCCAGTTTTTACACAAACCACTTTTACACAAACCAACCTTTTACACAACCCCTGCTTTGGTCGTGGAAGCCAGATGATGTAATACATGTTGCACGAATTATAATATAATATAATATTATATTATATTATATTATAATATATATATACATATAAATAATATTACAGTATTGCGCAAATACATTACATTCATGTGTATATGTATATATTTATATATACATACAGTACATATTACGCAAATGATATTTTTGTTTATACATATAATATACTACATATATTATGAAAAAAACTATATTAAATAATAATAAATAATACACATATCATATATGTATATGAAGTTAAAACATGGACAGTATCTATTAGAGTATTTTTCATATTGAACATGTATCAATTTTTCACTGATTTACTGCTTCATTGGCTGATCTGTTTCACGCTGTACATTCAGTGATCCACTGGTTACTGGTTCACTGCTTCATTGACTCATCGGCTCACTAAATTCATTAATGCATTGATTCACTGAATCATTGTTCCACTGAATCATCGATTCACTGCTTATTGATTCACTGAATTTTTGATTCATTGGTTCATTGAATCATTGATTCACTCATCGATTCACTGGTTCACTGGTTGGCTGATTCATTGAGTCACTGCTTCGCTGCCTCATTGATTCATGAATTCATTGATCCATTGGTTCATTGGTTCATTCATTCAGTTGTGCACGGATTCTTTCATGTCATGTCATTGGCACCTCACAGCTTCAACCGCTCACGGCTTCTGCATCTCAAAAATATTCCTCTAGGCCATTGATTTCCTATAGCCATTTCCCATGTTTGAAACTTCCACCCTGGCGCGGGCCGGGCACTATCTGGTATATATAGTTATATAGGTATACGGTGTGCACATAATTAGATACCTTAAAAAAATGAATACAATAGATATTCGCGGCATTGCATGCCCTTGCTCCCCACCATTCCCCACCTGACCACAGATGGCAGTTTGCATCACCAGAGATCCATTCCTATCTCCCAACAAAGGAGGCTGGATCTCTGAGGGTTCGATCAAGATGCCTCGCCAGCCCAGTTCCTCGAGGCTTTTAAAAAACAAGCGCGATCGTCATGGGGCCCATCCATCTGGTTTCACATGGAAAAATTGTGATATAACGAATGAAAAAATGTGGTAAAATCTGCCATATGAATATTGATTGAATATTGATTCAAGGATACACTGGTTGGCTTTGAACCTGGGACAGACAAATAAACAGAACAGCGTCGACCAAACAGGGGTCTGGTATGGTCTGGTATGGTCTGGTATGGTCTGGTTGATTAGCATTGATTAGATGATGTGGAATGATCAAACCAGTTTGATAAATCCAGTCCTTCTCAAAGAAGAAGCTCAACGAGTTGTTTCTCCCATCCAGAGCTCTGGATTCCAGGAAGGATCCGTTCCGATTCAAGTCGCCAAACATGGACAGCATCTTCAGGTCCTCAACGAATCGCTCTTGAGGCTTTGAGGTTGACGGATTTGGAGATAGAAGTGGCTGGTAAATAGTTGATACTCCAAGGATATCCAAGTATGGTGAACTGAATAAGTACAAAACGGAGTCAGAGAGCCTCCAACCAGTCCAAACACCAGCACCAGGCGACAAGGACTGTACCGAACGGTTTTTGGTCCTTCTCTCGCCGTTGAAAGTGAGGATGTCTGTAGATATTGGCCGGCCTACGGCGCACCAGCTACCCCAAAATTCCGATGGACCCAAATACAAAATCATCACTTGTAAGGGACCCACCACATTTGGACAAGTTCATATTTAATTATAAAGCATCCAGGTTTCGGGGCCAACAGTCTTAAAACTAAGGCGCTCCGGAATTGTTTTGGGAATATTATTTTTTCAGATGATATAGGATTTCTTTGGACTCCAGTTCTGTTCATTGTCCATGCTATCTCCAGCCATTTGGAACCGGAAGCCGCCATCTCAACGGTATTTGCAACATTTTTGAATTTGCACCTCTCATTTTCCATGGTATGTGCGGCATTTTGATGCTCAAACTGTTCATGTAACATGGTAGTTTGAAACTCGGGTTCATGTTTGGTTTTAGGGTTGGTTTAGGTTTTGGGGAATTGGTTTTAGGTGCTTTGAAGAGTTTGTTTAAAAGTTTTAGAGTTGGTGCGTTTCTTTCAGAAATGTTTGAAATGACTCATGTTCTACATTATTCAATACATAAATCATAAGGGTATGGGTCAATACCTATTAATACCAGTTTTAGTGGGATGAACATCCATTTACCAGCTGTTTTGATGTTCACCAGGGGTACAAGGGTTTTGACCCATCCCCAAATCATAAAACTTACCAAAAAGCGCACTCCCACAAAGACCCGGACTCTTCTTTTTCAAAGCGAACAGGACCTGTATGGATCAGCCCAACCTGCTTGTTCTCAAAAGTGCAGCGAAGATTCAATCAGCAAAAAAAAGGGATGAATGAAATTTAATAGAAATGTACATTTAATATATGCAAATATATGATTGTACTTGGCGTTGTCTCTTTGGAGGAGAGGGTCTACCCGCGGTGACTTTCTAACTCTGTCTGGGCTGCGCTCGAAAGATCACTGTACGGTACAATGATGTACAATGTAGTATTATTAAACTAGGAAGGAATTCAACCCCCAGGGTCACCATGAAGATCAGAGACTTCAGCTGAAGTTTGGCAATTATAAAGCTCCGAGGAGAGGTCGGTACAGGGAGGGGAAATAAAAGAAGAACGGCGGAAAGCCTCGGAGGGAGTTCATTCGGACCAACGGGGTCGGGGGCGGCCTATCCGGAAAGTGGAGTCAGAACGGAATGAGTCGATAGGCGTGAAAGGGCTGGCAACAGCAATGATATTCAAGAGAATCTTGGTGGCGCAATAAGTGACCAAGGAGCTGTAAACGTCTAGTAGATGCAAGTTGAGAGGGTGTGAAAATATGACGGCCATGGGAATTGGCAAGCTGTTGAAGCTGAGAATTGGAACATGGCTCAAATCTTCTTTGAAGGACGCGATGATAAAAAGAAGGTTTAACGCCTAAAATTGTGTGAAGAACCCGAAAGTGCAAGGCGTCAAGGCGGGCAAATTCGGCTGGAGTGGGAACAATTGGAACAATACTTTTGATAGAGAAAAAAGATAGGTTGAACGGCAGATTGATAAAGAAGGAGGCGAAAAGTGGGATTAATACAATGGGTTCGAAAAAAGGAGGGCAAGGAGTTTGGATGCAGCAGTGGCTTTGGGCAGTCTTGCTTTGACATGGTCAGCAAAGCAATGGAAGGAATTGATCTCGGAATGCAACAAAATGAGACGATTCTACAAAAAATGCACACTATGGTTCACAAGGTAAATAACTAACTTGAGCAACCAATTCAGCACATGTTTGTGGAGAGTCCGGGAGCCATACCTGAAGGGTGTTCCAATCACACGGCAATGAAATGTTTCTGTAGGGAACAGAAAAAAATCCAACAGGGGAAGTCCCATTCCGTCTTGACCTTGAGATCCTCATAACTATCCCTGTCATGCCAGTACGGGCGAGACCTCAAGAACTGATAAACTGTTTTACAGAAAGATTCCGTTACACATGTCACTCGAAGCACCGTCTTCTCATCAGAGTACTAATATATACTATTATATACTAATATGCTGTGTGATGGACTGAATGACACACAAAAGATCAAGCAGAGAACCGGAATGCAATTAACATTAGATAAATATGTTCATCAAAGATGCTTTCTAGTGACTTGTTCAAAACACCGTAAAAGTGAGGCCTCTATAACGTCCCTTTCTGTTGGCTTAAGATCTAGTTAAGTTTGGTTTAGGGTGTGTTTAGGGTTGGTTTAAGGTTTGTTTGAGGTTGGTTTCCGGTTTTAGGTTGATTTACAGTAAGATCTATTTAGGGTTGGTTTAAGAGTACGGCTGGTTTTAGGGTTCATTTAGGCTTGGTTTAAGATCTACTTAGGGTTGATATGGGTTGATTTAGTGCTTATTTAGGCTTGGCTTAGGATCTATTTAGGCTTGGTTTACAATCCATTGAAGGTTGGTTTAGACATTATTTAGGGTTGGTTCAAGGATTATTTGGGGTTGGTTTAGGGTTTTTTAAGCGTGGTTTAGGGCTTATTTAGGGTTAGTTGCGGTAGGGATTATTTGGGATTAGTTTCAGCTTTTAGGGTATGTTTAGGGCTCACTTCGAGTTGCTTTCGTTTTTGGGGGGCTGGTTTAGGGTTGATTTAGGGCTGGTTTGGGGTCCATTTATATGATAATTCTTAGGGTTTGTTTATGGGCAGCGAAAAGCAGAAAAGGAGCGAAAATCGGAGAAGCAGAGAATCAAAGAAGCAGAAAAGCAGGGAAAAGCAGAGAAGCAGAGAAGCAGGGGGGCAAAGAAGCAGAAAAGGAAAGAAGCACAAAACACAGAAAAGCAGAAAAGCAGGCAAGCAGAGAAAAGCAGAGAAAAGAAAAGCGGAGAAGCGGAGAAGCAGGGAAAAGCAGAAAAGCAGAGACGCTGGGAACGAGAAATCAAAAAACAATCCCTAACCGGGAAAAAAATAACTTTTTAAAAATAACCCTCCTAAAACTAAGCGCAATTCAGCAGCCCAAGCCCACTGATGTCAACCCCCGCGATTGGCAAAGCTAAAATAGCAACCAAACAACAATTCATCAATAATTGCGCCCCAAAGAGCTTGTCTGGCTTGTGTAATGTTGGCGGTCAATCAACCTCTCTCCGAAATATAATAAATATATATGGGTAATCTGCTAATCAGATCTAATATAGATGGTAATCCATAATCAACCGTCTGATCAACCATTCTCCATCATTTTCCAAGAAGATTGCCATAGATGGTGGATCAATCAATCCCTCAAACGCTCCATAGACTTCACACCATGAACCACACCTGCCCTCAGCGAAGACGCCCCAATAGGCAGCGAACCAACTGGCACAGTGGGCCTCTGAGTCTCGTATCAAACCTCCTTGGTGCCAGTGGCGACCAAGGATGGAGTTCATTCAGTTCATCATAGGTCATAGCGGCCAAAAATGGTCAAAATGGATATGGATCAAAACCGATGCTACCATATTTTGGGCGAAAACGGAAAACACGTCGATGTGTCTGAAAATGGGGTATACCGCCAAATGGCAATTGTCAAGGGAAAGTGCGGATCAACCAGTTTTTTTCGTTTCTTTACAGTAACCTATTTCATACAAACCCAAGGATTATATAGGCTGTACGTTCGGGCATGGTTAGGGATTCAATGAGCCACAAGCGATGGATTGCCTGCAGAAGCACAGAGCCTCACAGGTACCCGAAACATATTGAAATACTATTGAAATATGTTGAAAATATCAAGAAATACTGTGTAATACGTAGACCCATCAGGAAATCATACCAACCCAGGCACCTCACTTTTTTCTCCAAGCCGAAACCCGGGTTTCATCAAGCGCCAACAAGATTCGACCAAAGGCCGTTTGCATTCCTCCAGTGAAAGACATGAAGCCAGGATTTACCTCACCAGTCCAGGTCCCACAGCTGAGAACCAACCTCCTGATTCACCAACTACACTTACAGTGATTGGAGAGACCAACATTTGGACATGCCATGATCACTGAATCTCCACACTTCTCCAAATGTTGCTTGTTCATATTATGTTTGAAGCTATCTTCCATCATGTCCGCCTTTCCCTCAGCGTTCAGAACGATGACCGAGTCACCAGGTAGAACTCCCCGTGACCCTTGCTCAGCATGTGGCCTGCGGATCTGTATACAAGAACAAACATCCTTCAAGACAACAATCACAGCACATTTTCAACGTAGCAACTCCTTTCATGATTACGTTGGACTGGAGCTTCCTGGAAGCTCAGGGGAACCTCCAGCCTTGAGTTTGCATATTATTAGGTAATGTAAATGTAAATGTAATTGTAAATGTAAATGTGATATAATGTACTGTATAGTGTGTATATGTATATATATACAAAAATATGATGTGCATTATATGTGTATATATAATATAACTCTATTGAACTCAACATTGCAAGCAAACGTCCTGCAACCCCAAAAACATTGGCACCCACATCTACGCATCCTGGTGCCTTTTGATGTGAAACCGAATCGAAATTGGATGCGAACCATTGGACCCGCTTTGACAACTCCACTCTCGTCCCCCCCAATCGCGCAAAACCTCCTGCCCAAACGTCGCCATGTTTGACGCATGCATCCGGAGCCTTTGACACACCAAGTCTTTTTTGGGCAACTGGGATTTTGTGAGAAATGTGTGCTCACAAATGGTTGAGAAAGTAGTACAATATTGGTTGGTTGCGTACACACGAGCCTTTGCTGCGCACGTAAATATAGCATTGCAGGACCGTGCAATAGAAGATATCCAGTCCACAGTCTTCGAACAAACGTTGCTCAGTCTTCAAACAAACGTTGCTGGGGACACCTGGGGTGCGCAGCCCCGTCCGTTTCCAACCATAGAAGATGTGTAACAATATCAATATTGTTTTGTAAACATCTGTAAACTAGTTTCTCTTTCAAGTTTCATGAGCGCAAACACTTCCGAATTGCGGCAGATCTTCCAATGGAAATGAGTTTGGCATTAATTAAATGCCATTTCTGTGCTTGCACCTGCACCTTTCTTCTGGTGCATTGCGACAAAGCGACAAACCGAACTCCGGGCCAAGGCACCAAATAGCCTGCGTTGTCTAGGAGAAAGACTTGGTCATCGAAGAACCATCGCTTGTATAGCACACCTGAAGTCGCTGGCAGGCGCTGAAATGCTGAAACTGAAACCCCACTCATATAGTAGACTTAGAGATTGATCATTGGCCATACTACAAGAGAACCGAATCCACACAAGCAGCAACCATCCCCGCCTGCGAAGCTGTAACACCATCCAAAAACCGTTCCTTCAGAACTTCCAGCAGGAAGACCGCTGTATCTGGCAGCCAGCTAAGCAAATCATCATGACATGAGCGACTCCTCATGACTCCTTATTTTGCCTCCAGTTCATAGGTGCCAAACAACAATTTCGCTACAATTGAACCCACTTTGGGCAAGTTGTCACTCCCAAACAGGGGTCTGATTAAGAATGCCTATTCTCAACCACTAGCAAAGCCTCACCCACCAAATTTTGAGTGTTTCACTGGCCCGTTTGGGCCGCCCTGGCCTCAAGCTGCCGACCCGGACAAAGGCTTGTGCACACCAGAAAGCTGGCGCCACATTGCTCGGTAATGCAGCTGCTGCCACCACCAGTGCCAGCACCATGTCCCTGACCGATCCGGATGCGATGGGACCCTGTCAGTTGACCCAAGGTGCAAAGGTAAAAGTAAAAGTCGTCGACCTGAAAATTGTGGATGCTGTTTGGTGGTCTGAGAAGACTTACAGAGTGTGTGGAAATACCAGTTTAATCTGGTACAAGTACAAGTACCAACTTGGTTTTTGCGGGGGTCTGCCCTTTCCAACCTAACACACTACGAGTAAATACTACGTTTTCAACACGCCGTTTCGGTGGAAATCAATGGGTGATGTTGTCAACCCATGCCATAAATTCTTGTCAGTCCGGAACAATCATTCCTTACTGTAGGAGATGGAAAAATTGATATAGATATGCTTCAAACCGGTGGTTTCCCGCCACTTGTTCTACGTTTTTGGCAGGTGGTTGATACGGCGCCCTGTGAAGCTGTGTTTGCTTTGAATGTCTTGGGTTGGGGTAGGGTGGGGATGTGCCAATTGCTGGCACGCAGCAGTTGGATTCCAGTTGGCGTCCTCTGAGTTTTCAGCAAAAGGTGAACTCCAAAGTGAATCCAATGCGCTTTAAGTGTGCCTACTCCTATATGCGGCGGCAAAATGCGAACTGTGAAAACAGTTTTACTTCCAAGAACTTACATCCTCTGCCGTTGATGTTGAAAAAAGAGCTTCCCTGCAGTTGCTGAAACAGATCATTCACTAGACCACTCGAATTCCAATGCTTTTTCCGGCGCCATCAATCAGAAAATGATACTTCACTGTAGGGAAATATTCAATTTCACTATAAAGTCATGCGCCTGCCATGGAAAGGGAAACATGGAAATTTCATACGCATAATCAAAAATGCCACGAATACCACATGTCCATCAAAATGACAAAGAACAACTGAAATTGAAACCGATAACCCTTCATAGGGCGCCGAATCAACTGCGTACCTTGTTTTTCCCCTTGTTTGTTTGCTGTTCCCCACCTTTGATACACCACATCATCTTCCACAGTGATGATCCATGTACTTGGATCGCGTTCTTCCTGGCGTGGTTCATCGATCAGTTGACTTGGCTATGGATCAAATCCATGCCTGGTTTCACATCTCAAAATGGTACACCTGGATCTTCCCCGATTCATATACTATTCATATGCTATTTGTGATCCACCTAAGAAGTTCGAAGACGTTTACGTTTACTGAATCTGTCAAAGCGAAGCGAGACTGTGTCCACCTCCAGGGCAGCCAAGAGATTGGAACTGCGCCGTGCCATCTTTTTCACGATAATAATGTCGCTCATCGCTTTCACCTGTCAGATCATTTTCGTTGAAGCTGGTCGCATCCGGTTGTTTCTGCAACATTTGAAAACACCTTCGTCACGTTTTTGCTTTGCCGGTGGTGAAATGGTTTACCCCTATCAACCAATATTAACTAACCAGAATGAAAGGACATCGATGGACCAAAGTGACCAAAATCGTTTATATAACCATGTAAAACATCTGGATAAACAATACTGATTCAGTAGGTTGAAATAATGCAATTTGGTGATAGTTACCCTTTACGAACCATCATTCCAGCGACGCAAGATCCTTTATGCCGAAATACGTATGTATGTATGTATGTATGTATGTAATGTAATGTAATGTAATGTAATGTAATGTAATGTAATGTAATGTATGTATGTATGTAATTAATGTAATGTAACGTAATGTAATGTAACGTAACGTAACGTAACGTAACGTTGTGTGTGTATGTATGTATGTATGTATGTATGTATGTATGTATGTATGTATGTATGTATGTATGTATGTGTGTATGTGTGTATGTGTGTATGTGTGTATGTGTGTATGTATGTATGTATGTATGTATGT
>Ga0126342_10011686_pt1 | contig 15671 bp, 16 predicted proteins | sample Cyp1metagenome_FD_92528 | JGI IMG/M metagenome (GOLD analysis project Ga0126342, IMG submission 92528) | Coral microbial communities from Lord Howe Island, Old Settlement Bay, Australia - Cyphastrea 1 metagenome | ecosystem: Host-associated > Invertebrates > Cnidaria > Coral ...
TCGTTGGCCGCTGACTGCAATGTTCCCCAGCGGCGTCCATTACCATCCCCTGCTTAAGTAGAGGTTTTACATCTATTCAGATGTTCCACACACACACACTAGACAAAAATGGATCTTTTAAGTGATCCGTCAGGAACTGAATCCCCTCACGTGCAACTAGATTAGAAACATTGACCTAAAGTAGATCTCTTCGATGAAAATCGCGAGTACAACGAAGGTCTTCTGAAAACATCGAACGTAGATAAAACCAGGATCCAAAATGTCAAATAAATAGCCATGTCAGGGTTCTCGGCTTAGCCCTTCGCCATCTCGACAAATACCACATAGACCATGTATGAAATAACATCGAGAATAAGCTCAGATTGCGGCGGCTGTGTACATATGAAACTGTTGTTGTTGGGGTTCTCGGCTTAGCCCCTTGCCATAACAGTCAAAAAGTGCAGGTACACGGAGGTGATCAATCTGCGCTTCACCCATTGTGGAATAGCTTCGCTGGCACAGGTATCCACAATGGGCCTGTGCCCCCTGCTATAAGAAGTCTTTAGAGTCCCTAGCTAAGCGGTCGACAAACCAAAAGATCAGAAGTTTTGCATCTATCAGATGTTTCACACACACACACACCCTGCCGGAGCAGGGTTGTTTTTTCAGGAAGATCGCGCTGTCGCCTCGTTCTCGGATCCTACTCTGCCATTGGTTGCTCAGTGGACTCAGAAGGGCTCAAAGAAGCGAGGGCTTGCAAACCAATGGCTAAGGCAGAGAGCTGGTCGGGGTCAACGTTCGAGATAGGCTGCCAATCAACGTAGTTGGGTTGGATCCCGGAGTAGGTGGTGCAAAGAGACGTTCTTGGAGTTGTGCTGCCGATGTTGCAGTATTGGGCGGAGCGGAGGTTGCCGATGTTGATGGTGTAGTTGAAGGTGGGGCTGCTGCAGTTGGATGAAGGTTGTAGTGGTGATGTCCATAATAATGAGGGTTGTCGAAGTGCTGTGTGTTGGGATGTTGAAAAATACTCGCCTGTAGTCCGATGTGTGACGGGCATATGCATCATCACCTGTCAGAGAGTAGAAATACTGCTCAGGTTCCCGGAGTCGAGAGTAGCCCCTGAAGTCGATTTCATTGATCCATAGTTCCCTCCGCTCATTGTCGAAAGTGAAGACCTCGAAAAACACTTGGTGTACGGTTTGTTCCGTAAAGAAGGTCTGAGGCCTGCGATGTTCCCAAGAAGTTTCGGCAGGAGGAAATGGCGGTGCGCCTTGTGCTGAAAGATCCGATGCGTAGGTGGCTGGGCCAGTTGGATCAGGGGACGAGGAGGATGCCGCAGCGGCTGGGATCGTGGGTGATGGCGCAGGTGCCGAACTCGTCGATGATGGAGTGAGCGGTGGGGTTTCTAGCATGAAGCCCAAGAATTCTTGGTCCGGTTCTGTTTCCAGTACGATTGGACGACCATAGAACCCTTCACCCAGCAGGACCTCGTAGGGATGCAGCTGTTGGAGACGTTTGTCTCCGAAGATCAGTCGGTTGTCGACATACCGAATGTGACGGATGAACAGGTTGTGGTTAGTCAAGGACTCTTTGAAATTCATGGACCAAATTTATTCACTGATGGAAACTACCATCAGACACAGTGCTGCGAACAAAGGGCTTCCCATACGACTGCCGCGTCGCTGGCGGACGCATCTGTGCCCCAGAGCGAACGTTTGCATGTCCAAAGCCGTCTTGATGAGAGACGGTACATCTTTGATCACAATCTTTCTGGTGACGTTGAGACGTCTGAACGTGCGACCTTTTATGAGGTCACCAGGAATTGATTGTTGGATTTTCCTGGATAGACCGAAAAGACCTCTTTGTCACCAACATCCATGTGCGGACGAAGGAAGTCGAGGAGCATATACCACGCCCCCAAAAACCGAGCTTGGTCGATGCTAGTGAAGAAACCTGCCAAGTCCTGGTTGAACAGGCTGAGATCGCCATTGACTGGAGCTTCTTGGGGGATCTTTAGGAGTCTGTATAAACATCTCCCGATGCAAAATGGCTGGGGCAGGCCAGTTATGATGTCTGTAGAGATGAGACCAGCGAGGTTACCAGGGTTTGTGGATCCTGGTTAACCGTTTCGAAAATGGAAGTGTTCATGAAGGTTGTCTCAATGGCTTTGAAGTAGAGACAAGGGTAAAAGATCCGTAGGGACGAGGCGTGTTTGTCCTCCCAATGAAAGATGGCACCATCAAACGTTGATTTGGTGATGTGATGAGTTAAGTGGTTGGTATGTTGTTGCCAAAGATGGTGGACGAGGTCGGAAATATGGTTGTTGGGCCTGGAAGGCAGGCCCTTGCGCTTGGTCCATACCCGAAGACCCTGGGTGAGGGTGGCTTGGTAGTCCTTCTTGGTAGGGAACACCTTGTTCAAAAGAGCCCTCCGCAATGACGGCAAGTTCTTGGGGGAGAAGGCCAGTAAGGAGAGATCCTGATAGTACCCAGTGAGGGTCACTCGGATTGAGGGATGCCTTCTTGTACTGAGACCAATTCTTGCAACAGCACTCGACATCGATATGGGTAGACCACATCGTGACAGCCTGTTTATGGTTGCAGAGTTGATCCAAAACCGAGGCATGTTTGACAAAGACGGTCTTGAAGGATGGGACGTGGCAAGGGACCTGGTGAGCCAGGACCTGAAGGCGCGATTGGCGAAGAAAGTGTTTTGAGAGACTTTTGAAGGTCAGGACTGAGGGACCACGGTGCTCTCAAGGAGGAAGCAAGGGTAGCTGGCTTTCCTTTCCACCAATGGATGGATGCGCCGATTGCCTGTAAGGACAGGGTGCGATAGGGCTCCTGGATGTTGTTGCTAAGCCGACGAAGTGCATAGCAAAGGGTAAGACCACCAGCACTCGAACGCAGCAGCTTGGTGGTTTCGAAGCGGGCCTTGGTATTCGACCCCAAGGCGTGGAGTTCAAGACGGTTTTGGAACCGCTGAGAGGCCAAGATGTCTTTGACCACCTGTGATGTGAATTTGTGTTTGGCACAACGCCAAAGTGTGGCTAGGCCGAACTGGACATTGGTGTTCATGGCCGGTTTCTTCAAATCTTCGGGGATGGAAAAATTGGCAGATGAAAGGATAGTTGAGCCGAGGTTGCCACTCCTGTATGAGGGCGAGTTCAAGGCAGCGATAGTTGGCACGACGAACAAAAAGAGGGATTGGGGCCCAAACATAGAGGTTCTGATGTTCACGCCAGAATCTGAGGGCTAGTTCAGTTCAGCATGAACCGGCTTGTCGTTGCTGAGTTGAAGGTATTTTCTGGATCGGCTGTACTCTCGATCCAGAGCATGATGCATGGCAGGCCCAATCTAAAATTTGGGTTGCATGTTCAAGATATGGATGAAGCCAATATACACACAGTTGGGAAGGAAGAATTCCTTCGAAAAGAGATTGTGTGAGGTAAGCGAAGAGCCCCACAGGTGGTCGAGATTTGCACATCCTTCCAGAATTGCTTTCAGTTTGGGATCAGGCCGGAGGCCGTGGATGATGGACAGGACCATCATACGGGTCTGTACAATACGAAACCCTTGAAAAAGAGAAATGGTGGATGACATGGTGAAGGGTGTTAAAATGGACACGACCAGGATCATCGCATGGAGAACTTGAAGATAGGATTGAAGCACTTTGTGCTTGAGTTTCTTCCGGAGAAGTGGAGCTAGCTAGTCATGCTGATCGCTGCTGTCAGCACCTTGATAAGGTTTGTAGCATTAAAGTTCTTCTGAAGAAGAGTGACCGGAATGCCCATCATTACTGCGACCTTCTGGATCGTTTCAACAGCTTCAGCCGGTTGGTTGGCCCACCAAGTATCCGCCTTGGCGATGTTCGCTGTGAGGACGTTTCGTTGAACTTCAGAGAGTTGAAGTTCTTTGGGCCACTTGGCAAATGTCCGATCGGCCAGGCCCGTAGGCACGTTGTCAGTGAGCCAAGTGTTGGACATGTGTGGAATGATAAGAAGGCAGCCTGGATCGAACGAAGGAGGTGGTGAAGGTGCATCAGGCCCCAACAGAGCACGTTGGATTGGTGCGGACTGTGATGAAGAGCTCTGTTGGCCTGTGCGAGGAGGAGTGGATACTTCTGTAGCTTCGTCTCCCAGCCGCTGGCCTGGCTCAGCCAACTGACTGCGAAGATTGGTGATCTCATGCTGTGAGTCAGGATCGGTGGATCGGATTGGAAGCCATCCCTGAATGTGTTCGGCAAGGAGCTGTGCCGCATATTTGGTGTTCGAAGTTTTGTCCACAGTCTTGCCATCGTGTCGAGCCCTGACCTGAGAGACGCGGTCAAGGCGGTCAAGGTCGATCCCTCGATTCCTCCGCCTCAGCTGAGAGAGCAGCTCCGTCGCAAACACCACAGCCGCGATCTCCCCGGTAGGGATGAGGTACAAGTCTCGCCCATGGGCAAGTTTCCGAAGCCAATGGTTGTTGGCCTGCTGGTAGAGCATGGCTGCCACCGGTAAAGCAAGAGGGTCACAACCTTCGATGTCTAACTTTTGAGTGAGGGCTGAGGACCGGATCACTCTGGGAAAGGTCAGGCCGTTGACCTTCTGGTTGTCGTATTGTTCTCGATCAGCTTGCCAGTTTTCATTCCAGTCGAACCCATAGACTCTGGTAGCTTCAATGGGGCCAGAGTTGGACGGAGAGCGATGGGGAGTGGTGCCAGTTGATCTGGGTTGGGACGGTGAAATGGGAATAGGTTGAGAAAGTGAGCAGAGTTGTGTCGGATGACACACGGAAGCTTGAGAGGCAGGGAGTGTAGGTGGTGGAGGCATGGTCGGTGGAGTTGGTGGAAACGGCTGAGGCATGGTCCAGCTCTGTGGAAAGGACGGTGGAGTTGGTGTCATCATACGTCCCATCCCATAAGGTCCCGGCTGGCACGGTGGCCACTTCGGTGCGTTCTGAGGTCGTGGTATGGTTGATAAGGAATGGACTGCAGAGCCCATAGGGCCACACCATCTGGGGAAGCACGGAAATGTCTATCGTTGCCCTGGTTGTTCTTGACGATTACGAGGAGGCAACTGTGAGCGAGAACGATCAGGGTCGGCCATGATGTCAACCCTCTTGCGCGCGCGTTTGATCAGCAATGAAAGCTAACACGAGCACAGTGACATGTGGAGTAACATTTGATTTCACACAATGACTTCATCACGGGCCATAACACTCATTACAAGAGTAGTCTTGGAACCTTTTTTGACAGTTCGTCATGAAACGTGAAACGGAGAGAAACCATCAGACCGTGGAGAGACACGGCAAACGATCGAAAAGGAGAAACCAACAAAAGAAACAGCAGGAAAGATCCATAAATTCACCTCAAAGGTTTCACAGATTGAGGCAACAGTGCAGCGCCATCTTTTACAAAATTGGTTGTCCAGGAGATCCTAGAAAGGCAGAATCCGGTTTCCGGTTCTGAAGGCTTGCTATATGGCTAGCTTACGTGTAATTTGGAAGAACATGGAAGAACATCGTCTTGATCATAAGTGGCACGCCAAGAGGTTCCGTCTGGACTTCCTCGGAATCTGACTGACAAACACCTGTATGACGACTATGCGTCAGAGTGTACTTTTCTGACGTGGTGACGACCCCCACCGAGGGAATCTTCAATTGAGCCATGTCGTTACCTCCTGCGCTCAAAACTCAGATGGGCCTCTTTTCCTTTCTAGAGGGCGCCAATGAGTATTGGAAGCTGACCCTTCCCCTTCTTCGAAGCTCTGTCCATCAGATCCAAAGCTGCCCATAGAGGAATTTGGGTTTCAGGTCTGGCGACCTCTTGTCCCAAAGAATGGGCTCCAAAGGTTGGGAGTTGACTATGCTTGAGGTCCGGATTGAGCGTTCAGTCTGCGGGACGAATAAATCCTTCGAGCAAGATGCACTGAGCAGCAGTGACCGAGGTTCCATGGATCAGCGCCCAAGTGTGATTGGTTTTCCCACCGAAGGGTTTGGGGGGTGGGTTTCTTGTCCTTGGACTTGCCTGGCTGCTGGGTGTGTGCGGGCTTGTGGGAAGCGTAGGAAGGCTTCTTCTTGCCTTGGAGTGATGTTGAGAGTAATACGAGGATTGATCGATGGAGTAAGCTGTGATGGGCTTTGACTGGGAAGGGTACTGTGCCGCATGGAGACGGACTTGATTAGATTGTGGGTCGTTGTAGTCATACTTGGCGTAGCAACTGGATTAGCCCCATCGACCGCGTTGACCAGATTTCCAGTCATGTTGTTGATCTCGGTCTTGGTTGGTGTCTTTGGAATAAGACCAGCCGTATCGGTAGTCATCTTGAGAACTGGCATAGGAATGGGATTTCCATCCATATAGTAGTCTGCATCCCAGGATCGTCGAGATGGTGTATACGAGATCTCGACACTGAGCGTAACCTGAGAGAACCTTCTCGTGGTGACCGAGAAGGCTGTCGATGGCTGTGCATGGAATGAGTCGACCTGGCACGTCGACGAGCTGGACTGCGGTAAGTGGAGACAGGTCGTTTATCCTCACGGTGGTGGGCCCTGCTGTGGGGCTGGTGGGCGAGAGCGACGAGCAGGGACAGCTGATCGTGGAATGCTGGAAGGTTGTGGGACGCTGGATGAGCGGTTGCGACGGAATGATAGGAATTCGGTAGAGTTTTGGAGGATGGCTCGAGTCGTGGAACTTCTGGAGAATGTTCTCCATCCCCGCTTTGCAGTCGGTTCGTAGTTTCTGGAGCATCTCATCCGTGTGGACTGGAGGTGGAGTGGTAGTCTTCACTTCTGGTTGAACCGTCGGTTGTGGAGGTTCAGATGGTGCAGGAGTCTGTGGGTTAGGTACTGATGAGGAAGGACGAAGGACTTGTTGAAGTTGGTGGATGTGGGATGCAGCTTGGGTGGCGAGTTGTTGGTTGAGCAGAGCATTTTGGTGCTGCAAGGCTGAAATCTGAGCTTGGGACTGCGCCTGCTGGTTCACCTGAGGATCCCCTCCACAGAATTGTCCGACTATGCCATGAGCTGGAAGAACAGTACTTGCCGTTGGTGTCCACATTGATTGCATCATAGGGTCAGGGTTAGTGGTAGGTGGACTCATCCAGGATCGAGGTTGCCAAGAAAATGGAAACATGGCTGAGCGCGAGGTGTCAGGTTCAAAAAAGAAGTCAACAGTTCAAATCACAAAATGCATCCACACTCAAATGCAAACTCCCGTCGTCAGGCTCAATGGCCTAAATTCAATTCAACCCTTAGACGGCTTAAGTGCTCAACCCTTCGAATTGGTGCACAATTAAACCTGACCAGAGGCCATGAAGAGAAAAAAATACCACACCTAAAGTCGTGAAGCTGCTTGGCTGTTCCATCATGATGCAAAATGCCGAGCACCGCGCTCTCTTGGGCAAAGCTGAAAAAAGGAGATTTCCACGGTTTCAGAGAAAGAAGAAGTTTCCACGGCTGACGGTTCCACTTGATACCAATAATGGAGATGCCAGTCACAGCGGCCAACTGTTTAACACCAGAACGACCGACGGGTGAGAAATTGGAAAATGGCCGTCTGCTTCACTACTACGAATTACTAGATTAAATCTGTCAATTCAGAGATCAGGTCGAAGGATCCAACATCCTACCTGGAAAGGTATTCCCCGACGGGCTCACGGCATCTTGCCGAACCGACGTCAGTAACACACTTGCTCAGAACTGTCATTGCGAATTCTGTTGTGGAATGCGTTTTAAGTGCAAAAACATTTCCGTTACACCTGACAGGAATGGGTCGGTGAAGTGACCTGCCGACATGCAGGAAGCTACCATCGCCATAGCCAGTGTGGCTGAAATAGCCAAAAAGTTGTTGAGACCATCAGGTTGCGAAAACCGTACAGAAAATGTACTGGCAGCGGAAATTGAAGAAATTCAAAACTGACGTCTTTCCGGTTCTGGGCTTAGCGGGTTGCCATTCACACGCACTGATTGCAAACTTAAAATTCAATGGCAGCAAACCCTGAACAACAGGTAATCACAACAGTGCAGGTACGCCAGATTGGCCAAGTCTGGCATCACCGTCGATGGTAGAAGTGTCTTCGTTGGCAGAAGACTTACCATGACGCTCCTGCCCCCTGCAAATTGAACAGAAAACCAAACCATCCCCTGCAAATTGAATTGAAAATCAAAACCAAAGAAGCAAAGGAGTCAGAGGTTAGAAGTTTTACATCTATTCAGTCTATTCAGATGGTTCACACACACACACACCTACATAGTCCCCCAACTCTCATTCTTTCACTTGCGTCTTGCGATGTCTCTAGTCCTGTTGTTTCATTTCCTTTGTGTTAAAGCCTTGTGCATTTTGTGTCGGGAAACAATTTTTCAGCAAGAATCTTTCCAGTTTTGAAATACCCGGTGCCGATTCCCACATAGCCACGATGGAAAGGGGTCCGCTACCCAATTTCTCGGTCAATGTTGGGGGATTTCCCGGGTCTGTTCGGATACGAGGCAGAATTAGCCGCAGCCGCAGGGAAGCATCGTTTTGGACCAGACCCCTCCAAACCAACCTGCGTTTTGGAGGGGTCTGTTCGGATACCGTGTAGATTACCAATGTTTTAGGCACTGAATCCGAAAAAACCCCTTGGGATGAACACCTTCTTAGAATGGAACTTACATGCCAAAATCAGACCTATAAATCATGCCCTTCCTTCTTGGAAGACAATCTCAAAACCTTTGTTTTTGACTTGGACTCCCCTGAAGATGCTGATACAGCCACTTTCAATGCTGGTAGGGGACCGCGGCCCTATTTGGAATTTGTTTTGTATCTTTGCAGTGATATGGCTGCAATGGAGATTAATCTCGACTCAAGGTGCCACAAATCTCCTAATTCAAGTTGAATATCAAGAAATGATTGCCTCAATAGCTAATCCACATGAAATTGGCATCCTGGATTTCCTTCTAATACACACTAGTGAGAGCACAGGTTGGCGCCTGGTAAAAAGTTCTTTTCCCAATGTCTTAGACAATTGCATATGTTGATTTATTCTGAAGTCCGGGTTAGGTACGGGTTCCGTAGGGTTTGAAAATCCACACCTGAGGTTTTCAGTCGAAGACCGAAGTTTCTTTTTTGATTGGAGACGCGCAGAAACAACGTTACACAATGAAATGCAATGACATTGACATACATCATGTTGTTGCGTTGATCTGAATAATTCTTAGGGGTTGGGTGCTACAAGATGCTACAGGTATGAATTTTAATTGCCCGATATACCTGGTACCACTGCATCTTTGAAAGCAAGCGATAGATATTCCACCGAAGTTGTATCCCGGAAGAGGACAGCACATGTTTGCCAGTGCTTGCTATGCGCAGGGCGGTGCCGAGTTTGTCGAGCGACCCTGGGTTGCGATAGTGTGATGTTGCTTCTGGCAACGCTGAAAGAGGATTCAGGGCACTGAAGAGAAATTTGACCAAGAATTGTGGGTAGATGTGTGCAGGATTTGGCAAATGTGTCGAATGATTCCATGGGTCCGGCTGTGGTACCCGTATAATGGAACATCCTGCTTCCGTGTCAGCGCAAGTTATTATGGCCTTCAATTAAACATATGCACCCGTGCTCTGTGACCAATCAGATTGCACCGGAAACAGTGCACATTTCCATCTCTATCCATCCTGATCCTAGTTTCTAGATGTTTCTCGCGGGGCCGTACCATTCAGGCCAGTCCATTGGGGCCCGGTAGCACGCAGTAACTTGCGTTGCATCTTGGCAAGCGCGCTGGCAGCCGCGCTGGTGCGGCAGCAACAGGCTGGAGGCCAGGCGTCCGGGCATTATATCATTCAACGCTCTCTGGCCGCACAGATGACTGAGAATTGTTAAGTCACAACAAGTGGCAGACATAGGTCATTCAGAGAAAAATGAGAAAGGATGCTCTGTTCCCCTGGAAGCTTCTCAAATTGTACGAAGGTCTTGGTTGGGGCCTGGGCTTTCCAATACAACGGTCCTGGTTTTAGGATGTTTTAGGGTCTGCATTTGAAACGTATTATGCATTTGCATTTTTCAGCAACCAGTTTACATGTGCATCATGATAGAGCCAGGTGGATTATCGCAGTCCGACGTGGCAGAGTATTGCTCCCGCGTAAGCGAGGCCGATCTTGCAACAGGTATTGTAAAGGAATGATGCTGAATGATGGATTCCGTGGGTCCGTGGGTGTCAAATCAGCGCGTCCGGGTCTGATTAGACGATTAGACGAAACGCGAAGCAGCTGCCTATAGATTTTTCAATTTCTTTATGTGTTAGGGCGTTCTTTTTCGGGCGTTCTTTGGCCAGGAAATTGGCGAATCTTTCCACGACATTTGGACGGAAGTTCCGTATCAGCTCTTGAAGGCATTGATTGCTTGGAGCGATTGAAGAATCCACCGTGGGGCAGACTGTATACCTGCCAGTTGCCGTGACAGCTGCATTGCCTGAACTGGTATTCAATAATTACCAATCCCACTACCAGCTTTTTTGCGCTGCCTGATGCCAATGAACTTCCTTTGTTTGCTCAATATTTCATGGCCTGGCATTGCGGGCTTATTGCAACAATTGCCTTTCCGAAGTACAACGTGACGGCGGGAATCCGTGGGTTTGCTTTTGCTCGCACTTTGTAGGTCAGACAGAAGGCGCTGCCAAATAGCGAAATGGCCAACTTGCAAAGGCGTGGTCAAGGGTTGTGGTTGGTCGCTGTTTTTGGGGCTAGCTCCACACATCCTTTGGGTTCCTATTAGGCGACACCCCTAATGTCTTTCCGCAGCTGATCAGTCATCCCTTTCATTATACCCCTCTTTGATTCTTTCTGACCCCTGATATGAGGCGGTCAATGCCCGGTGTTTGCAGAGTATTGTCAGGTCAATGTTTTCTTGCTTTGAGAAGAAATGCAACCCCTCTGAAGATTTTGACAACAACATTTTACAAACCCATTCTGATTTGCGCAGACCATTTTTGGAATTCTACAAGATTTTCTCTGACGATTCAACAACCATAACTCCACAAGAGTCTCTTTCAGATTGCCTGTCACATCTGTCGACCTGCCAGATTGTTCAGCACGCCCTTTTTACGATGAACTTAAAGATCTAGAATTGTAAAAAGTAGTTTAAATCAGCACGTCATCCTATTTTTTGAGATAAGCCAAATATCTGAACCAAGAATATACATACTATTGAAACTCAGGCCCTCCCCTTTAGTAGGAAGTGCTTTTTTATGTCTGGAAAGCGCACCAAACACTGGAAACGGAAAGGGCCCCCAAAAGCGATACCTATAATTCTAACTGTTTTTGCAAAAGTTGCATACTCAGGCTGACCATACAAGACCCCTAGCACGGCACGTTTTTCTTCAATCAATGAATTACATCAATATTTGTTGGTGATGGTATCTTGGTTCGCAAGAAATGCTGTCCGACCACAAATGCATGCAATGGGCAAAATTAGCGATACCCCTAGGGATACCGTAGCGAGACCCATTTGTTCAAAAAGCATCCCTTAACTACAGGTAGATCCTTTCCTTTGTTTTCCCTCCCTTTCGCTTTCTTTCCTCTTTCTTTCCTTTTTCTGTCCTCTTTCTTTCCTTGTTCTTTGCTCTTCCTTTCCTCTTTTTTTCCTTTTCCTCGATTATTTATTTGTCTTTAATTTATTGTTGTTTCTTTCTTTCCCCTTTGTTGCTTTTTTAATTGTCCTTTCTTGTTTTTCACCACTCTTCTTTTCCTTTATTCACCAGAGTGTCTGAGCGAAGGCTTCTTCTAAAAGTGAGGGTCTGCTAATACTATACATCTTCACATGTTCACATCTTCATCACATCTTCTCATCTTGACATCTTCACATCTTCTCATCTTCACATCTTCACATCTTCTCATCTTCACATCCTCACATCTTCTCATCTTCACATCTTCTCATCTTCACAGCTTCTCATCTTCACATCTTCATATCCTCACATCTTCACATCTGCACATCTGCACAACTTCACACAGCTTCTCTCTCTTTCTCTCTTCTTCATATCTTCTCATCTTCACATCATCACATCTTCTCTCTCTCTCTCTCTCTCTCTGTGTGTCTCTTGCTCTCTGTCACGGTCTCTCTCCTTCTTGTTCTTTTCTCTCTTAAGGCAGCACGCAGTGCCGACGAGGCGCCCGCCCGCCCGCCCTTCCTTCATTTTATTTAAGAGCTGACGCTCATCGTCGGTTCCGCCGGATTACTTGACCCTCGGTCAGCGCAGGGTGGGCTTGAAAGCTATTGAATGAGGACCTGCTGCTTCAGAAATATATTCCTGATGCTTTTTTGATCATGTTCATGGAATCATGGAACTGCGGTTTTTTCTTGGAGCAAGTGGGGAAGGCCTGTTCCCGAAAGCTCCTGCGAAGGTTTTTCCTAAAGAAGTGCTGCCAATTTCACCTTTCCACTTCGTGTAAAAGCGCCTCTGTGTAAAGGCTTCTCTGTGTAAAAGCTACTGTGCGTAAAAGCTTCTGCGTGTAAAAGCTTCTCTGTGTAAAGACTTCTCTGTGTGAAATCTTTTGTGTGTCAAAGCTTCTGCGTGTGAAAGCTTCTCTGTGTAAAGATTTCTCTGTGTAAAAACTTCTGTGTGTAAACGCGCCTGAGTGCGAAAGCTTCTCTAGGTAAAGGCTTTTCTGTGTATAAACTTCTGTGTGTGAAAGCTTCATTGTGTAAAAGCTCTCTGTGTAAAGACTTCTCTGTGGGAAAGTTTCTGTGTGTACACGCGCTTGTGTGTTAAAGCTCTCTGTGTAAAGACTTCTGTGTGTAACAGCTTCTGTGAGTAAACGCGCTTGTCTGAAAAAGCTCCTGGGTGTAAAAGCTTCCCTGTGTAAAGATTTCTCTGTGTAAAAACTTCTGTGTGTGAAAGCTTCCGTGTGTAAAAGCTCCCTCTGCCAAGGCTTCTTTGTGTAGAAAGTGTCTGTCTGTAAACGCGCCTGTGTGTTAAATTAAAGCTCTCTGTGCAAAGACTTCTTTGTGTAACAGCGTCTGTGTGTAACAGCTTCTGTGTGTAAGCGCCCTTGTGTGTAAAAGCTCCTCTGTGTAAAGGCTTCTCTGTGTAAACGCTTCTGTGTGCAAACGCGTCTATGTGTAAAAGCTTCTCCCTGTAATCCTTTCTCTGTGTAAAAGCTTCTGTACTGAAAGGCTCCTCTGTGTGGGGACTTCTCTCTGCATAAAGACTTCTCTGTGTAAAAGCTTCTGTGTCCAAGAGCCGCTCTGTGTAAAGGCTTCTGCTTCTCTGTGTAAAAGCCTCTGTGTGTGTGAAAGCTTCTGTGTGTAAACTCGTCTGTGCAAAAGCTCCTCACCAGCAGCATTAATCATCATATTTTCTTGTGTGCTATCTTCTCGTCTCCTCCCTGCAGCTTTCTTTCGGGCCACACTGTCGTCTAGTTTCAGTCTGTAACGTCGTTTCTTGTTGAAGAATGCCAAGAACATGTGAATGAAAGAGCGTCTGTGTGTAACAGCTTCTGTGTGTAAACGCCCTTGTGTGTCAAAGCTCCTCTGTGTAAAGGCTTCTCAGAGGCTTCTCTGTGTAAAAACTTCCGTGTGAAAAAGCTTCGGCGTGTAAAAGCTTTTCCGTGCAAAGACTTCTCAGTGTAAAAACTTCTGTGTGTGAAAGCTTCCGTGTGTAAATGCTCTCTGTGTAAAGACTTCTTTGTGTAACAGCGTCTGTGTGCAACAGCTTCTGTGTGTAAAAGCCCTTGTGTGTAAAAGCTCCTGTGTAAAGGCTTCTGCGCAAACGCTTCTGTGTGTAAACGCTTCTGTGTGTAAAGGCTCTCTGTGTAATCACTTCTCTGTGTAAAAGCTTCTGTGTGTAAAAGCTCCTCTGTGTAAACGCGTTTCTGTGCAAAATCTCCTTAGTGTATATAAAGACTTCTCTGTGTAAACGCTTCTGTGCGTAAAAGCGCCTCTGTGTAAAGATTTCTCTCTGTGTAAAAGCTTCTGCGTGTAAAAGCCAGTCTGTATAAAGACTTCTCTTTGTAAAAGCCTCTGTGTGTAAAAGCTTCTGTGTCCAAGAGCCGCTCTGTGTAAAGGCTTCTGCTTCTCTGTGTAAACTCGTGTGTGTAAAAGCTCCTCACCAGCAGCACTAATCATCATATTTTCTTGTGTGCTATCTTCTCGTCTCCTCTCTCCAGCATTCTTTCGGGCCACACTGTCGTCTAGTTTCAGTCTGTAACGTCGTTTCTTGTTGAAGAATGCCAAGAACATGTAAAAGCATCGCTCGTTTAATTAAAGGACCGGAAAACCCCACAAGTCAACTTCTTCCAATAATGAGCAACAAATGTTTGTTGCTCCGGGACGGGGAAGGGAGGAGAGACAAAGGAGGTGGTGGAGGATCGAGAAGTAAAAAAAAGTTGCGCGTGACAAAGTTGTATGTGAAAGATGGTGTGTGACAAAGAAAATGGTGCGTGTGTGTTGTGACGAAGTTGTGTGTGTGAAAGATGGTGTGTGTGTGTGAAAGTTGTGTGTGAAAGGCAGCATGTGACAAAGCTGTGTGTGAAAGATGGTGTGTGAGGAAGTTGTGTGTGACAGATGGTGTGTCAAAGATGGTGTGTGTGGCAAAGTGGTGTGTCAAAGATGGTGTGTGAAAGAAGGTCTGTGACGGTGTGTGAAAGATGGTGTGTGACGAAGTGGTGTGTGAAAGATGGTGTGTCAAAGTTGTGTGTGAAAGACTGTGTGGTGAAAGATGGTGTGTGACAAAGTGGTGTGTGAAAGATCGTGTGGTGAAAGATGGTGTGTGACAAAGTGGTGTGTGAAAGATCGTGTGGTGAAAGATGGTGTGTGACAAAGCGGTGTGTGAAAGATGGTGTGGTGAAAGATGGTGTGGTGAAAGATGGTGTGTGACAAAGTTGTGTGTGAAAGATGGTGTGGTGAAAGATGGTGTGTGACAAAGCTGTGTGTGAAAGATGGTGTGTGAAGGAGGGTGTGTGAAAGATGGTGTGCGACAAAGTGGTGTGTGAATGGCGGTGTGTGAAAGATGGTGTGTGACAAAGCGGTGTGTCAAAGTTGGTGTGTGACAAAGTTGTGTGTGAAAGCGGGTGTGTGAAAGATGGTGTGTGACAAAGTGGTGTGTGAAAGATGGTGTGTGACAACGTGGTGTATCAAAGATGGTATGTGACAAAGTTGTGTGTGAAAGATGGTGTGTGAAAGATGGTGTGTGACAAAGCGGTGTGTGAAAGGTGGTATGTCAAGGATTTGTGTGTGACGAAGTGCCACACTGCCAACCCAGTGCCACAAGCGCTACGCCTGCTACGCATAGAAGGTTAATGTCACCAAGCACCACGCCTGCCACGCAAAGAGAAGGCCAATGTTACCAAGCGCCATGCCTGCCACGCAAAGTGGCGCGGCACCCCGGGCGACCCAGCGCGCCCAAAAGCGCCACCAGAGCCAGCCCAGTGCCCCAAGTGCCCCGCCTGCCACGTGAAACGAAGGTGGATGTCACCAAGTGCCACACTTGCCACGCGAAGCGAAGGTGGATGTCACCAAGCGCCACGCTTGCCACGCAAAACGAAGGTGGATGTCACCAAGTGCCAGGCCTGCCATGCAAAGAGAAGGTCACTGTGGCAAAGCACCATGCCTGCCACGCAAAGTGCCGCGGCGTCACCGGCGACGAACCGCGCCCAAGCGCGCCCAAGCGCGCCACCAGATCCAGCCCAGTGCCGCAAGTGCCACGCCTGCCACGCAAAACGAAGGTAGATGTCACTAAGCGCCA
>Ga0126342_10011687_pt1 | contig 15671 bp, 12 predicted proteins | sample Cyp1metagenome_FD_92528 | JGI IMG/M metagenome (GOLD analysis project Ga0126342, IMG submission 92528) | Coral microbial communities from Lord Howe Island, Old Settlement Bay, Australia - Cyphastrea 1 metagenome | ecosystem: Host-associated > Invertebrates > Cnidaria > Coral ...
AGGGAATCAGGACGGACCTAAAGAAAATCAATTTCCTGCCGTCCATAACTACCCAATGGTATACTAACTAAGATGCAAATATAATGTTTATAAAAATAATTATTTTTTTTAAAGAAATATAAAATAATATTTCCTAAAAAAATAAATTTTAATTCTCCATGCAGGGGATTCCGGAAATACAAATTAAATTAAATTCGTATAAATTTATAATATTTTTATAAATAATTAAATATAAACAAACATATTTGGGAATTACGCACGTATACATCTATACAGTCAAATCGTAATATTAATTGTAATTAGAAATTCCCAATTCTATATATAAATAATAAAAATATCCTATATTTATATATAATAATATATAATTATTTAAAAATAATTAATAAAATAATTTATATTTATATATATAGTATTTATTTTAATATCTATAATATATTTATAAAAGAAAATATAATTTAAATAATTCCCAATTTCTAATTATATAATACGGATATAAAAAAATCGTCCAATTTAATAAAAATCAAATATATAATAAATAAAAAATAAAAATTAAAGGTAATCCCGCGTAAAATACTAAAATACATGGAGTTCAAATAACCTTTAATATTTTTCTTTAAAATTATGAAATGGAATGGATTAGGTGGATTTAATTAACCGTCCGCGCGCGATTCGTAAAAAACAATCGACGCATAAAAATACAATAACTATTTAAAATATATCAAATAAATTTTATTATTGTGGTATAATCAAATAAAATAATAATAATAATTAGGTATCCGTCCCAAAAGCCTAAAAAATAAATAAATTATAAAAATAGGACAGGAAAACGGTATTCAAGAAAAAACAATAAAATAATTAATATGGTAATTTCTAAAATGTCCATTTCGAAATCGTAATATTAGAGGAATAATTAAAAATTTCTTTTATAATTAAATATCTGGATCAAAATTAGTATCCAATACTATCCATAGAAAAAAATAAATATATATTTCAAGCATAAATCAGGTGGCCAGCCCTACCTTTCATTTAAATATATATTAACAATAAATAATAAAATAATATTCAGGCAATTATAGGAAATTCGTCTGTATTTCCAATTTAATTAACTAGTTTTCTTATTTTTATTTGTTTTATTAATTAATGTTCTTTCCTTTAATTAATATTATGAATTCAATACTAAATAAATTCATTCGATTATATTGGTTTCGAATATTTCCTAATTTTATTATTATTTAATATAATATTAAAAATAATGGGAAAACATACCATATTGGTCCGTATACTAGATTAAAACCTATACGGGACGGGGGTCCATTTTAATATTTGAATTATAAAAAAGATTTTGTCAAAATTATTTTCTAAAGCTGTTCCGCAAAATTGTTATTTTTCAAAATAATTATTCCCCAATATTGCTGCAAAGCCGCAAAATTACTCCCCATAATTATTTCCCAAAATTTCCACCGGAAACTAGGTAAATAAGGGTAATAATTCGCAGGGAATCAAGACGGACCTAAAGAAAATCAATTTCCTGCCGTCCATAACTACCCAATGGTATACTAACTAACATGCAAATATAATGTTTATAAAAAATAATTATTTTTTTTAAAGAAATATAAAATAATATTTCCTAAAAAAAATAAATGTTAGTTCTCCATATAGGGGATTCCGAAAATACAAATTAAATTAAATTCGTATAAATTTATAATATTTTTATAAATAATTAAATATAAAAACCATATTTAGGAATTATGTACGTATACATCTATACAATCAAATCATAATATTAGTTGTAATTACAAATTCCCAATTCTATATATATAAATAATAAAAATATCCTATAATTATATATAATAATATATAATTATTTAAAAATAAATAATAAAATAATTTATATTTATATATATATAATATTTATTTTAATATTTATAATATATTTATTTAAACAAAAATAATTTAAATAATTCCCAATTTCTAATTATATAATACGGGTATAAAAAAATTATCCAATTTAATAAAAATCAAATATATAACGAATAAAAAAACAAAGATTAAAAATAATTTCATCCAAAATACTAAAACCCATAAAATTCAAATAGCCTTTAATATGTTTTTTTAAATTATAAAATAAAACGAATTAGATAAATTTAATTAATAATAAAAAATAATCAATATATAAAAATACAATAACTAAAATAAATCAAATAAATTTTGTTATTATAGTATAATCGAATAAACACATAATAATAAAAATTAGGTATCCGTCCCAAAAGCTTAAAAAACAAACAAATTATAAAAATAAAACAGGAAAACAATATTTAAAAAAAAAATAATAAGAAAATTAATATAATAATTTCTAAAGCGTTTATTTCAATATCGTAATATTAGAGGAATAATCAATAATTTTTTTTATAATTAAATATTTAAATCAAAATTAGTATCCTATATTATCCATAGAAAAAAATAACTAAATATTCCAAATATAAATTAGGTAGTTAGCGCTACCTTTCATTTAAACGTATATTAAAAATAGATAATAAAATGATGTTCAGGAAATTATAGGAAATTCGTCTGTATTTCCAATTTAATTAATTAGTTTTCTTAAATTTATTTTTTTCTATTGATTGATTTTTTTCCCTTAAATTAATATTGCGAATTCAATATTGAGTAAATCCATTCGATTATATTGGCTTCGGACTCTTCCCGGCCAGTACCAAGGACAGGACCGTCGAGATGATGACCTGGTGAGCTCCGAGCTTGGATTTGATGTGTGTCACCGTGTCACCCTTAGTTATTGCCATTTCAACGCTTGAATGGGAAAGGATATGATAAATCAATATAAATCATCAACTTTCGGGGGTGACTACCAATGGATACCAATCGATACCAATGGATACCCTATTTTCACACAACCTCATGTTTATCTTGGGATTCCTCAGTATCTGGCAAAACATGGCGAGAATGAGGGTGCTCCAAACCTCGGCAGAACCGGTGACATTTCCTTGTGACTGTGAGGGGCGGCGTTTCAGTGCTCTGAAACTTGGCCCTGGGCAAATATGGTCGAAACAAAGATCGGCCAAAACCTGTGGTCAATTTGACATCACCAATATCTTTCAGCAAGCTTCAGATCATTTCCCAAACTTGCTAAGCTCCAAACAACAAAGGAGCTTCATCCATACAATCCTGAACACAAATTACGCCCAGGGCTCCCTCATTGTAATTGCCAACTTCAAACTTAAAAGCTATGGAAGCTAAGCACTTGGGGCCGCATGACCACCAAGCAATTGAATTAGTCTTGGAACATCTTGGAACACTCCCAGGCACAGTTTAGGCGGATGTCCTCCGACTCCCAGCACCATATGCTTCCAACCATGAGCCAAATAAGCGAGCAAGCCAGTAGCGCCAGCCTCTGTGTCCAAGTGTCTCATGCTTTGGCAGGGACCGGAGGACCCAAACACTAAAGGAACAAGAACCCTCCTGCGCTTGAAGGGTCCCAGAAACAAAGAGAGGCAGGCTTTGAGGACATGTTGTACTCGCTACCACCATTAGCTTGTCATTCTTTCATTGACTCAATGGAAGTGAAGGATACAAATCACAATCAATTTCCGAGGCCCGAAAGCTTCTGACTTCAAGATGTGTATGTTCTGTTGTTCAGGCCTGTTGAAATTCGGGACTCCTCTGGCAGAGTGAAAACTGCTGCTGAGAGGTTTCTCAATGTTTTTACAAGCGGCAAGCTGAGATTCTCACTCCATACAAAATCCTTTGCGGAAGTTCATTTCACTGATGCAGGCCTCAATACGTTCAAAGCATGTATTTTATGTACGTTGTATTCATTTGTATGATATAACGTGTATACATCCATAAATATATAATATATACTATCATATATACATACTTGAAGAATCGGGGTTGCTAAAAATTATGGTTCCTCAAAACTACCCTTTCGCCGCCCTTTCGCGAACCTTTCGCGCCCCAGCAAAATCGGGACAGGGAAGTGTTCTCATGTTTTCGTGTGCATATTTCGTACTGAAGGTTTCCACGAGGATTGCATTGGAAACATCAACTTCAATTAAAACGAGAAGTGGAAGCATTCGCCTAAGTAGTTTTACAGATTGCCCGACAACGGAAACACAAGTTGAAAAGACTTTGAAGGGTTTTTGCAGTGGCAACATTGCAAGACAAACTAGACCAGTTTGGGCCAAGGTGGGATCCTGGCAGACTCGCCTTTCGCCAACCTTTCGCATACCTTCCGCGGATTTCTCGCCTACAAAAATTATGTTTAAAGTTTAAAACTCAGGTCTCATGACAGGATGGGCGGGTGTTTCAGTTCCAATACTAACACCCATTCCTATCTGAGAAAAACTCCCAAAATTATCCAAAATTCTTGTTCAATGAATGTATGAATGCAACTGTAGCTGCCAAGCATGAATACTATATCACATACATCTAGTCATATATAGTAGGTGCTTAGACCTTTCGCGAACCTTTCGGGCCCTTTCGCCACTGCAGCAAAAAAGACGCGTCCATATCCGCAGATGTCACTTGGATACTAAAAATCTTGCATGGGTTTTAGAACGACTCCCATATATATATATATATGTATGTATGTATGTACGTACGTACGTACGTAGGTAGGTAGGTAGGTATGTATGTATGTATGTATGTATGTATGTAGGTATGTATGTATGAACGTATGTATATAAACGCACATATATATATAATATATATATAATATATATATATATATAATATATATAATATACATATATATATATTATGTATATATATGTATACATATATATATATATATATTATGTATACATATATGTATATATATATGTATATTAGTATATATGATATACATGTATGTATATATATATATATACATATGAATATAATATATGTAGATATATATATATATATGTATAATATATATATATAATAATATAAAATAATATCTACATTACATACGTGAATAATCTCAACTACACAGAGTTGCGGCAAGACCAGCTCACATAAGACCTTTCTTCATTGTCAAATATTGTCAAAGGACACCATCTCTGAGCATCTCTGAGCATCTCTTAGTCGCTGAAGGTGGTGCCAAGACATCCAAGACATCCAAAACGATGTTTTCCGACAAAGTGGCTGAGGCCGCAGTAGCTGGCCAGCTCAAGCATAGACATCCCAATAGCCAAGCCTGGCCATCAAGTTCAGCCTATAGTGCTGTAATCCCGGGCATAGTCAGGATTAATGAGGGATTGCATAGGTTTTATCCAGGTGCACAGCTGTTTTCATTCTGTGAGAATGCCTTGAGGTGGAAAGAAGCATCACAACTTGTTGGGAAGCTGGCGAGCAAAATGTAAATCGCCTGCAGGATTGGCTGCGCATGAACTTAAAGCTCGCAAAAGGAGATGACGTTCAAATAAAGCCATGAACACTTGAGAGTTCTGATAACCAGGGACAAGGCAATTGAATCTGCAACCACTGACCTTAGATTTTGGTCGAATTGAAAAGGCACAGTCGCATTGTGCTCTGAAGCTCTCGTGATTCTTGGGGCCAAGCGCAGTCACTGCTTTGGAAATGAAGTTGTACCCCCAAGAGACCTACACACTGCTCGCACGTGAGCAACGTTGCTACTGTTTACTTCATTTTGGTCCCCGGCCTCGGACATCGATTTCGACTCCGGCGAATGCATCTGCCACCGCGGCTGTACAGCGCCCGAGATGGTGGTATCGTCAAAGCTTTCAATCTTTCAGGATCCTTCAGGATCTGTGTGAAGCGCCGGACCAACTATCGCAGTCAAATGTGCTCTCGTCTCTTGAACCCACTTGCAAGACCAAGCAATCGAACTTCAACATACTTCAACCGCGCGAACACGACAAGTGAATAGACGTGGCGCACAGCGCACGCATCATGATTATGCAATGTGCCCCAAAAATGCAGGCAGCGGCAGCACCTTTTTTATGCTTTTTGGATTCCAAAACAATGTGCTGTTTTTTGCAGGACAAACAGTGAAGATTCTCAGCTGCTTGCCAATAACATTGCAGATGGGACATTGGAACACTTAACATGGACTCCACGCGACTTGAAGACCGCCAAACATATCCAAACATGCCGCAAATGCCAAACAAGTTCAGTGTGACTTTTCTTTACAGTTAAAATTTGTTAAAATCCTTCCCTTGATAACTACCACATGGTTGGAAACTCTAGTATGTAGCTCCTTGGCTTCCCATTTAAAGACCTTTTATTTTGTGGCATTGATGGACCCCCATACTATCTATAGCTCCTTGGCTCCCACCAGTCCCCGATCTTCGCTCTTCGTTGCCCATGGAGTGAAAGCAGTCAAAGCATGTCAAAGCTACTGAATTCGCGGTCGAATTGGCGACACAAAGCGCTGCAGCTGCTCTCCGATGTGCCGCAAAGCTGACCCTGGAGCACCAGTCCTGGACGAAAAACAAATCAGGAAATCCTGAAATATCCCAGGATTGCCAAGGAACAAGATGAAAATTGATGAAATCAGAATCAGAATCACATCAGAAGAAAGTCAAAATGAAAGAAGAATGAGAATGTCTGAGGATGAATAGTAAGATCGTGTCCTCATGCTGCCGAGAGGATTCTCATACCTGTTGGGTAGCACTTCTGAAAAATCTATAACATCTGACATCTCTTTGATGTGTCAAAGACTCGGCCGCGCTTAGTCCCCGGCTCATTCCGCATGGTTTCTGAGGCGTATTGCAGCGATGATGCATCACTTGCAGCCTCAACATTCAGATACGGCTGGGCTAGCAGGATTACCCAAAGACAACTGGACGAACACATGGTCGATGATTTCGAAGTAGTCCTATGTCGTCTGCTTGTGAACGGCGGGGACACTCTGGTACTTGATGTGCAAGGTACTCGTTTGCCACTTGATCTGATTCGGTATTGGAAACGCATGGAAATTTAGAGAGCTCTGCTCTGCTGCCGGGTTTCTACTTCCAAGCCTAATGCTCTGGGCTCAATGCTAGACATGTGTCGAAGTGTTGCAGAGTCTAGCCAGGCGTGCCCAAAAATGTGGGATGTGCCCAAATTGCCAATTGTAATAAGGAAAATGATGGCAAGCCAGCAGATTTTGGGGTACCCGGTAGGGTACCCTGCTTTCGGACTAACCGGGTTTCCACACTGCTGCAGCCAGGACTTCGGCATCCCCTCGCAATTCTTCTGAAGCATAGGCCAATGCCACACCATCCCTCGACAAGACTCGACAAGACTCGACAAGTGCTGCAAAGAGCTACCGATACCGATCGCAGCAGCACCCCAAACCCCAGCCTCCTCACAGCAGCTAAGACGATCTCACGGTTGCTGCGCATTTCATTTCCTGGCGCTTGGAATGAAAGGAGTGTTGATCCTCAAGAACTCTTGCGAACTCTTGGAGCTCCATGGCCGAATTGTTGGGATACGGAATTCGTGTTCAGTCTATTTATATAATCATATAACGAAGCATACAGTCATTGAGCTGCAAATGTAAGCGTCTCACAAAGCAGTCAAATACTTCGCATTCCGGACATGTCATTGGGCGAGTGGTTGCTGACGCATTGGTTCACACGTACATGTCTGGTGGTGCGATGTTGTGACTGGTGATGACAGGAAGTGACTCGTGTGTGAGCACAGAAAGGAGCAACAACAATCCTGGTAGAGATCCTAGCCTGGTTCTATGAGTAATTACTTCCAAATGTGGCATCTACGAAGCACAAGTTGTCTACTTTTCTGTGCAGTCCTGCATGAGCCAAGGAGGCTCCGTTGGCTCTCACTGCTGACAGCCTTGCATCTTCACTCCGTGAATAAAAATCAGATGCTGCGGAAAAAAACAAAACAAGAAAGCTGAGTTCAGAACACAAAATCATGATTGTGACGAAGATCCTGAATGTAGTGCCAAGTGCCAAAGCACCGGTATCTCAAACTCTCAAAGCCGCAGGCGTTGGCTTCACTCATCAACTCCGCAAACATCACCCCTTGAATTAAAGACTGACCAGTGGGGACGTGCACAAACACCTATCATATCAGCATGATGTTATCTTCTTTTGTTTCTGTTGACCTGCTAGAGATGGATAGAGATGGATAGATATGGATCGAAATAAATAGATATGGATAGATTTGGAACTCCTGCAGTCTCGGACAGTTTTTGTTGTTTTTTGACTCTTGGCACAACTTCGCAGCCGTCCTCTGACGCATGCCGCAAGGCCTGCGGACGATGGACACCGATCCATCGGATCCATCATGATCCATGTGGTTGTCACATGTGGCAGTGTGTCAAAACCAATGTTGTACCCCTGTAGTTCACATCAAAATAGCTGGGATTTATGGATGTTCATCCACTAAAAATGTATCTATATAGGTATTGACCCATACTCATGTTAAGTGGTCCCACATTTCGCTCTGCCTCTGGCTTCCTCTGCACGGCAGCCAAGACCACAGCTGGATCTTTTCGGAATTTCTCTGCCTTAAATTGAAAAGATGCTCCTGGGGAATCCCCGAAAAAATTGACATAAATGCCTGGTCTTGATGACGTAAACATACCATTGCCAAACAAATGACATGCAATATTGGGGAAAGCTTCTCCTCGTTCAAACAAAACACTCTTTTCCTCCTAAAAAGCTCCTGGCTACACCCTCAAGTGAGGATACCTGCTTGGCAATTCATCTGTTGTGGATTGCACTATCTACTAACTAAGCGGAGTCTAGACACAAATAGCACCTAAGCAACAATCATGGCTTGCAGCATTGCTCACTTGACGAACGAGGTCTGTCTCCTTCATCCAAGCAGAAAGTTGGCTAAGAATAGTGGAAGGTTTGGTGGACTTGCACCTGATCCTTTGCTTGGGGCTGGTTGGAGCGTGCCTGGAAGTGGGTTGGTGACGTTGATATAGGGCGTTCCAAGTTGAATCGCATCAGGAGCTTCAAATCCGGCGGCACAGGCAGCCGCAAGTCGTTCAGCTAGGTTCGCTAGCCTGTCACTCTCTGCAACTTTTCCGCTCACACCAACAGCACCAATCAGCTGCTGCTCTTTGTAAAGGGGAACACCTCCAGGAAGAGTATTGATTCCTGGATCCTTGAGATTCTTCGATTTCATCTTCCTTTGCATGTCCGCCAAAGACTGGCTATACAATTGCCCCATGCTCCGCGAAGTTAAGGCGGCCTTGTTGGAACTGAGAGCAAGCGCTGTCCACGCCTTTGCCGCGGCACTGTGTGTGCTTCCAGGTGGGGCATCTGTCTCTGTGGTGCCCTCACTGTAGAGAGCATGGAATTCCAGCGGCGAAGAGCTAGACATGATCACGATTTGCATGGCTTGATGTGGAACCGACAGCACTGAAACACCGGTGCGGCAGTTCTTCTCGATTTCAAGCAACTCTGTTGTGGCAATTGGCAAGGATGGCACTTGATTGGTAGCGAGTTTTGACACATCCGTTTTCGACGATGTGCTTTTGTCGATATGCTGTGTGTGCTCTTCCCGCTGCTTCTGTTTTGCTGACTGCAACAAGATTGATGAATCCCAAGCAGATTCGCCAACAAATTCTCCGCTGACCAAAAGCGTACCAAGGAAATATGCCAGTTTGAAAACCGGCTGGTACACCATCGAGTGTGGATCTCGGTTCGACTTCGTAAAGTCAAGCACGTACTTTGACGAACTTGAACGGGCTCAAAACTTGAGCCTCAAAGTCACACATGCCACCTGTTAATTACATCTAATTACCTCATAATTAGCTCATTCTCATTTCGTTCATGTTCGTTCCTAGTCAGCATCTTGCGGAAAGAAATGGCAACTGAGGCTTTGGCAGCAAAGCGAAGAGCAGCCCCATTTCTCTTCAGGGCCGCCAGAACCTCTGCAACCCAAAAGGTTGATGCTATTGGGGGATTGTCCTACCTAAATCTACCCAACATATTGGGGATGACCATAATCCATTGTGGAGATACAAGTACCCCATGAAGCAACCATTATATGTCTATATTTGCACACCTTTTCTTGTTCATCCGCTATCTTGCATTGTCTTGTGTCTGCAGCTGAGACTGCCTTTCTGAGTGTTCAACATACCGCTATACATATGTATACTCTTATATAATATACATATTATGATATATATGTATAATATATATATGTTTATATAATTATATATATATATAATTGTATATATTTAGTGCCTAATCCAATAGTGCAGGGGCTTTATGTCATCTATACACACATGATCACACATTCCTCTTATCGCCTGGTGGTAGTTGACTCAGCTGATGCAATTCGTCATTCTATTAATTATGCCCATCCAAACTCTTGGAGCGGGACGAAATCCGCATCCTGGCGTCAAGGATGAAATGAAACGACGCTTCCGCTACAGTACATCATGGCGCCTGTACCTCTGTTGGGTTTGCCACAAACATCCACAAAATCAAAGGGAGGCTTGGAACATCTTGGAACAAGCAATTCTTATTCTTCCTGCCTGTTTCAAGTCTTCAGGCACATGTGCAAAGGCTTCAGGGCTGACCTGCGAAAACTAAGACCCGTCACATCCCTTCACCACTCTCGTGATGTTGCATGCAACAGGGAGCCTCGATTGCTTGCAATAGAAAATCTTGATGCTCCAGCAGCACGGACGCCTTGTGTCGGTGATCAGTCGGTCAGCGCTTGTGACGACCCTCTGTGTGCTAAGTGCACCACACAAGAGGCCAGTGCTTCTCCGCGCTCGCCCACCGCAGCCAACATGAAGTTTCGGTCTTTGCGAAGTGCCTGGACAGTATCAATTAAATTCATTCAGCACGAGCGTGAGTTCAAAACCTATCAAAACTGATTCAAAGTGATACCCCAGCATTTCACGAAGTGCTGAAATCATCTCCACTATTGCGTTCTCCAGAATTAAACCAAGTGCTGAGTTGTCATTTCAGCTGTGCTCCTCGTCAACCTGAAGGAGAGCTTCTGGATTACGGCGTGCAGCAGCTAGCAAGAATGATCTATCCTGCCAAAACTCCTGGACGGAATTAGCAGCCTCTGATGCCTCTGATTTGCAGTAACTGCTGCCATACTTCACTTTCATAAAACTTAGAGAACAAAAGCTGAGCAAACGGCACTGCACCCCGTATCAAGGCAACATTTGTAATGACCACAACCTCCCCGCCCGACAAAGTCTGATGAACGTGGATGGAACGATTTGAGGATGAGGCCTCTGCCGAGCTTTTTGCCGCATGTTCAACCCCGATTGTCTGTTCACCACATCACGTTACAACAAATTAACGTTTGCCAACAGGCTGCAACTGGCTTCGGAACTTCGTACTCCTAAACAAATAAATTGGAAGGGACAATCCAATGGATCTGGATCCAGGAACACTCCTCCGGCACATATGGCAAAGCCATTGCATTCTGGCCTTAGAGCATGAGATAGCATGAGATAGCATGAGATAGCATGAGAATGAACCTTTTAAGCGAGTCCCAAGGAAAAGATAGGCACGATGCAAACTTCCACACGTCGAAGTTCCAGCTCAACTGTCTGAGAATCGATTTGGAAGAGCAACCACCATCTGAGCCCTTGACGCAAGGCTTCAAGAACAAATCGACGATCTTGCCGCATAAATTCACCAGCATAGCGGAGGGCAGTGCCATCCTTAGCATGTGTGCACTTGTATTAGCTCATAGCAGAAAGTCTGCCAAAAAATCTTCGCGTATCTTCCGGTTTTGTCAGCTCAAATCCTACTTCCGATGAGGCTTCTCTGTGCAGGACCGCACCCTTGGAGATCTCAAAAGCACACCACGCTCTGAGGGACAAACATTCTGTATGGCCGCAAGAACCAAAGCATGGTCATAGCCTGGGCGGAAGCATCAGGGGGAAGGCATCCAGGAAGAGTCTGGAAGCTAAGAACAGAAGGCAGACCTGTTGTGGGATGAAAATCCAAACAACATTCGAACCTAGCACTGCTGCTTGTTTCCAGGGCATTTCAGGTTGGCTTGAGCATCTGAGCAAACTCCACTCTGCTGAGGTTGTTCACAGATTTTGCACGGATAGCTTGCAGTGAGTTCTGTATATTCAAAAGGCAGATTGACTTCAAAAACTGCTTTCCAGCTATCAAAAACCCTCTCCAGCCGAGGTACGGTATATTTCATCCATGAAACGCAAGGCATCTCCATTCCTGTCGAGATCCATGACTAGTCTTTCACTTTGGAATAAAGTTGGTCAAGCTCAGAGCTTCGATCGGTCATGGTCGATCCGTTGATGCAATGAAGCACAGACCTCTGCACCGCATAGTAGAGGAATCCACGATCCTAGAGCAAGATTTAGTGATCTGGGCGCAATCGTAGAAAATCTCAGTTAGAATTCACATTGGTGCAAGTTGTTACTGCCAAACAAAAGTGCTGCGCGGCCTCCTGAAAATCCAGAGGGCAATGCAGTACCGCCTAGCGCAGCAATTCTTCAAGCTGATAGAAAAACGTATCTGGAGGCCTTGCTAGGACTGCTTGTTGCTTTCAGTTTGTTGGGAAAGAAATTGCATCAAGAGCTACTGAGCTAATATCCTGGACTTGATATCTAGTCATATTGAATGCTACAAATTGCAGTCTGGCCTGTAGAAATAAAACTAAGGTCCTACACATTTCGGCGGAAAGTATTATGCGACAATCTACTTGGGGTTGGATGCTTAAGGCAGCTCAAGGCAACTGCTCGCCTCACTATTTCTCTCGATGGCAGCCAGCGCAAAGTCACGTTCCTCCAGAACATATTCAGAATTCAGAACCAGATTTCCAATTTCCTTCCAAATATTTGGCAAATGAGTACAGAACGGTTCCTTATGTGAATATATATTCATATAATATGGGGCGTCAAAGAATATGTGGCTTGGTCTCACAAATGCCGATCGGAAACAACAGAATAAGGCCAAATGGAGACACATACTGTGATAATCTGTGATACACTTTGATGCTCTTGCCATCACCTGCCACAAGCTCGGCTCCACAGCAGCGTTTGCATTTCGTTCAATTGCTGCCAGGGCAACCTGCCAAAGTCGTGGTGTTGGTAGCAGGTCGCTCACTTGTACACATGAGGTAGTTGTATGCTTTCGAACATGAACCACCACAAGAAACAAGAGCTGTTGTCCTCTCCACGTAAAGCTGCCAAACATAGTCTGTTTGAAACAGCATCTGTTTTGACATATCGCTTAGGTCACAAGTCAGGAAATGCTGAATCTTCACCTGGATCAAAGACTGGTTAGCTTGGGACTTGAGCTATACTTTAGTGGTCTCCAATATCTCCAATCCATTTGGAAAAAAATATCGCCTCGCCCAGCACCCACGGCCAAAGCCTCACGGCTGCTCTGCAGCTCCGCCGCAGCATAAGCTAAGGCGACTCCGTCATTTTGCACTGCTGCCAGCACCACCTCACATGAGCCACGAAAAAGACCGCTATCCCAGTTGGTTGATAGGTATTCCAACTCTGGGTTTCAAGAATCCCATAAACCCAACCAATAATCAATAAATAATCAATAAATAATCAATAAATAATCAATAAACAGTGATAGTTTCTACACAAACATTTGAATGTTCACCTCCACAGGCTCAGCTCCAAGTTGAACAGGAAAAATAGTTTTCACATGTTTTCACGTCAAACCTAAAACGCTGTTGGGGGATCTTGAGGGTTATTTCACATTATCCAAGTCTTTTTTAGAAAGTTGTAACACACAATGGATCCGCCCTGCGATGCCTCCCGGTCCTTCCGGAATTGTTGAGGAACGTAAGCCAAAGAAGCCCCGGTCCTCCAAATCGCGGACGTTTCTCCGAAACGAAACACAGGTGGGGCCAAAGGATTCGCGTCCTGCTCACAGCCTTCAGAATGAATGTTCTGCTCCGTCGACAGTCCTGGGGCGGCAAGGCAATCACTGAGAGAAATACATGCTAGGCCAAACCAATACTGCATAAGGCTTGAAACCTCCAAAAATTACATGTTCCAAATGTTCCAAACATATTCAATATATTCTATATAATATATTCTTCATGTCATGGAGAAACACTTGAAACGCTTGCACTTGAGGGGTCATAGAAAAGTCTGACAACACGAGTCGCAATCGTTTCACATCCAACCCTCACGGCAGCATCAGCCAGCTGGGATCTGATCGGGACCTCGTGAACGTATCGCATTGCCTCAGGACGGCTTCGTACGGCTGCCAGTGCCACCTGCCCGTTTCAAACGCAAGTTGCGCACGTTGCGCACGTGGCGCAAATTCAAACATGTTCCAACATTGACGCTTTTTCTCACACTGTGCAATCGATTCAAAAGGTGAGTACAGCAAAAGCTTACTCTAAGAATTGGTGCAAAAACAACTGAACTTCTGATGTTGGGATGACTGCATATTTCATTGTATTTCATAGTGTCTTTGGACATGTCACATATATAAAAAATAACAACACACGACAATATGAGGTCCTTTCTTTGTGACATTGTAATCACGGAAGCGCTCTGCACCTCTTCATTCTGGGAAAGGTTCGTGACGAAAGGAAGGGCCATACCATTCCCTTGCACGACCTTCGTGATAAAGGCTTTGTCCTACACGGCCAGCAGGTATCCAAGGACAGGACGAAACTAACAAATGCGAGCATACTTGTCAACAAGGGGGTTGTATACATATATATATATATATATATCATATATATATATATGTATACATCATATACATATAATATGGTTCAGTGAAACGCGCTCCCCATATACTATCATGCAGTCATACACTAGATTTGCACTTCTGTATCGTACCGATATACTCCGTGTATATTCCCTCTATACTCCCAATATACTATAAATTACATACAGCCTTTATATACTAAACATAGACTTCTATATCGTATTTATTAAATCATTTATACACTTCCTACATACTACCCATGTACTGCCTCTATATACTACACTATACATATATATATATATAATATAACCTACAAACAACCGATATACATATACAACACATATACTCCGGATATACTACCTACATACTACCTATATACTACCCTGTAGCCATTGATAAACTACCTATCGCCTATGTGATATATGTATATTCACCTATATATATATACTGCCTATAAACAAAGTATTACCATATAACCCTCACCCAGACCCAGGGGACCAGAGCTATTGATAACCTAACCTATTCACTACCTAAACATTACATGCACACTACCTATATAATACATCAAAAAGCCACCTTTTTGTACTACGTACTTATATAATCTATTATAATCTTATATACTACATATGCAACCTGTCTACAAGCTCTATACTACATACGTTACATACGTTACATACGTTACATACGTTACATACGTTACATACGTTACATACGTTACATACGTTACTGTACATACGTTACATACGTTACATACGTTACATACCATATACTGTCATAGAACCTCCACCTTCCCCCAGGTCGCGGGGCACCTGCTGCAGGTCATCGGAGGCAAAGCGAAGTGCTTCCCCGAAGACTTTCGTTGCCTCCGACATCAGTGACATCGGTGGAAGTAAAGCATGGAAATCCAATGGAAATCCAATGGAAAGTTGAAAGAGTCTGAAAGAGTCTGAAAGAGTCTGAAAGAGTCTGAAAGAGTCTGAAAGAGTCTGAAAGAGTCTGAAAGAGTCTGAAAGAGTCTGAAAGAGTCTGAAAGAGTCTGAAAGAGTCTGA
>Ga0126342_10011688_pt1 | contig 15671 bp, 12 predicted proteins | sample Cyp1metagenome_FD_92528 | JGI IMG/M metagenome (GOLD analysis project Ga0126342, IMG submission 92528) | Coral microbial communities from Lord Howe Island, Old Settlement Bay, Australia - Cyphastrea 1 metagenome | ecosystem: Host-associated > Invertebrates > Cnidaria > Coral ...
GACGACGACGATGATGATGATGATGATGAGGATGATGAGGAGGAGGAGGAGGAGGACGACGACGACGACGACGACGACGATTGTTTCGTGAGTTCAATTAATTGGGATATCACAGAACATTTGCGACATTGGTGCGTACGCTGAGGTGAAGAGAGTTGGAGAAACCCATGGTGTTGGGGTGGAGTTTGCCTCTGCTGCTTTTGTGCCATTCTGATTCCATTCTTCGTGTGGGGAGCCAAGAGTGATGTCAATCTCTACGAACCATGTTAACGGGCATATTATTTCGATGTATATAATGAATCTAGATTAGATCTAGATGAATTCAGATGAATTTCGTGGGTCCTTGGTAGGGAATCCAACCGGTTTGGCCAGCGTAGATGCGCAGCTTGTGGATCTCCTGGCAGGGCGTCCTTCTTCTTGAACTCTTGGGCCACGGATGCAGTGGAAGCGGCTGGGCTACAGACTTTCGGGGTGCCGTGCCCAGCTTCCCAGCTCTTGTGGCTTCAAGTGATTCACGGATGTCTCAAGCGACGCAGGTGCCTACGACCGTGGGCTCAGTGGAAATTTCACCCCTGAATGCACGGTGGAGCTTTTCCAGCCTTCGGATTTCGAGTCCAGATGGCTTCGGCACCACGGTTGCACGCCACGCCGCCATGCTGCCATGCTGCTATGCCTTGTTAGCTTCCCGCTAAGGTCAATATGATTTCATGAGCATCGACAATGGCATTTTTGACCTGGGCATCTTGGTCAATTCAGCGATGAACGAAGCGCTTCAACGCTTCCACTATTGGAATTTGAAAGATTCCCGCATTGTATGTTGTATGCGTGCCTTGCCGTGCCCAAGAATCTCCAAGCTGGACTGGTAGGTCCTCACTGTGATAATAAAATGTGGCGACACCAGGTCCTTATAGGATCACTACAGGGCCTTATGATCCATTGTAGGGAAGGAGGAGGTTAGCACCAACTTGAAGCTTGGGGTGGTGTCCTGCAGGCCTGCGTTCAGTCTTTGGCAGCCCCTTGCAATTGCAAGAGCTGACCTTGAGGGATGTGCGGCTGAATGTAGATATTGGGCTGCAAGGAGAATTTCCAAGGGCTCCTTGCCAATGGGCCGGGGTCAAAATCCTAGACTCTAGACCCATCTATCAACATGGTCTGTTTTGGTGGGCAATCCTGCGGGTCAACCCTTGACATCTTGACATGTGACTAGCCAGATCTTCAGATTTTGCGAATGCTGCTAGCTATCACTTGGTGCTTCATCAAAGGATCAGCATGTTGATGGCTCTTCCAATGCGAAGACGATCATGGACTGGCTGACTGGTACTTTGGGAACGGCTTGGGGTGTTTTGTTGCTGTCTTGGATGACTATGGCTGCTGCACTGGAACACTGAACCCCTTGGACCTTGGCTTGGCAGGAACACATCAACATGGCGGCCAAGTCTGCTCAGAACAAACAGCAGCCGGACAGCAACTGTGGGGTAACCCCTCTCGATGTAAATCTTGTAGAGTCACGGTGGTGCATGTCATGTCGTGATGTCCCTGGTACACGTGGTACATCAGGTTCAATGAGATCCTCATGACCAAACAGGCCGAATATTGTCACACACTGAAATCGGTGTGTTTTGCAGGCACTTGCAAGTTTGTACAACTTGTAACTATTTTCTTTCCCAAGCTCCACTTCGCACCAAAGGGCTCCGACGCTCTGGGAAGAGATCAAAGACCAGCAAAATTGATGCTGGATTCACACACACACATATATATATATTTATACACAAATGGTATGCAATGACTTTGCACTATGGATTCCCCAGCTCCGTCGCAACAGCATCCGTCAGACGCAGGTGGTAGTTGATAAGATCTCTTTCTTCAACATCGTCACCCGCTTGTGCCTGCATCCGTCCTGTGAAATGTCACCACCTCCCTACTTCGTCATCAAGAAGGTTGAAGTGACTGGTTTCAGAATATGTTGTTTCAGATTGTGGGGGTATATAATCATTGTCCCCCCAAATGTCCGCCACAATCTAAAACAATTGATGGGTATCTCCCATTTTTCGTCTTGTTTTCAACCGTGTCCTTCGTTGTGTTAGGTGAACGACGTGGGCAAAAAGACCGGTGGAGTCTATGTGCCGGATTTGCTGGAAGTCATTGTGCGTGCCGTGGTGGTTGCAGCCATCAAGGCTGCACCCAACCAGCTGGGAAATCCCTTGGCCGAAAGCTTGGGCGCAGGCTTGCTTCAGGCCTTGGATTATGCACAGATTCACTACGAGACCTGGCAGATTGGGGCAGATTGGAGGTTGCGTTCAGAACGGATTGGGTGATTTAAATGATGATTTCGGAGTCTATTGATGTGGAATGATATGGAATAACGGACCATGATGGACATCTTTGGTCTGCTGCGACTTGGCCGTGCACACTTGCGCTTCCTGAGCTTGGTTCAAATCATGGACAATTGACGCAATGCTCGAGGCACGAGCAAGTACAGGCATGCGTGGAAATTGTGACTGCATTCCTAAAAATCCAATATTGTACTGGGAAGTTTCTTAGAGTACAGCATATGAAAAACGTGAAATATATGTGTATACTGTGTATATATATATATACACACATGCTGTCCCAAAGTCTGCTTACAGTTCGAATGTATTGAAAGGCGAGTAGAGACAGGCCGCTGTGAGACTTCTTGAACATCAACAAGCCATGGCGACCAAGATCCGATGGACTGACCTTCTATCTTCAAAGGAGCTGGGCGTTGCCTTGCCAGCGGTCCTTGATAGCTTGGAGCTGGAGTTTTCTGCCCATTTTTCTGGCACTGCTGAGGGGCTGGCGTCCTTAGCTCAAGCAATCGCGGCCAGCTTGTCGCAAAGCAATGCTGGCAATCCCTCTCGAGCATTTCTAGCTGCGTCTGCACTTCTAGCAGCACTGGATCTTCACTTTCCAATTGAAGTGGAAAGTGCCTTAGTCAGTGAAGCGGTGGTGAAAAGTGTGGTGGCATCAAGCGCCTCTACCTGGCCTTTGGTGGCAGCTTTATCCGTCCGCTGTCTGTGCTGCTTGGTGGTTGCGACCCAGAGGCACCAGCATTCGAAGGAGGAGCGTCAGGAAAAGCAAGCTTGGACCCGGAAAGTGATCCCCCAGATCAAGGCGACCCTGGAGGCACATCCTAAATCTTTCCATGTGCAGGAAGCCGTGGCTAAGGGATGCTGTGCTCTATTCTTGGATGGGCAGCAGAATTTTGGGGGTCAGATTGCCACTTTGTGGCCGGTGCTTTGGCCTTTGGCGGTCCATCCGCGGGCACAGATTGCTCAGGCCTCCAGTCTGGCACTCTGTCGCATGACGTGGCTGTCGCGAGGTGGTGATGTAGAACTTCCATCTGCGGAAAAGGCCATGGACATGGCTTGCAGCGAGGTTTCCCAGCTGTTCAACCAGTCTGTGCTCCCCAATTTGGGGGGGAAACTGAATCCAGGTGCCATTCTGCAATGTGTGAGGTTGGTGGAATTTCTTCAAAGTCTTCTCCTGTACAGTCGCACGCGTCCAGCGGATCTCCCTGCAGCACGCAGGACGGAGCGGAGGACCGGGGACATGGAGGACACTTTGGTCGTGCTGCCCTTGCCCAAAATCATGAATCTCATTGAGCTTCTACTGGGATCTCTGTTGAAGGAATCTGAGTTTGCGGCTGAGATTTGTGGCAATCAAGCGGCACCCAGTGAGCTCCTGAAGCTCTTGAATGGGGTGCTGGATCTTCTGTGTGTTGCGGTCGAGGTGGCTGGGACCGCACTTTTGATGTTTACTGCACAAATCCGCCAGTGGCTTGAGTTGCTGACAGACAGGAGCCCAAAGACCGATGGAAGGCACTGTGTTGCAGTGTTTAAATTCATTCGGAGGCTCGAAAGGAATTCTCCCGCAATTCTTCTGCGGCAACCTTTGCTCAGCAGGCTGTGTCAGTATGCATTGGATGCCATGCACCATGATACCCTTCTGCAAAATGGTGAGGCACAGCGGCTGCCTATATCTAAAAAGAGAAAAGCAGACGTTCTCAGAGAAGATGTCCTTCCGCAGGGTTTGGAGGGTCAGATATTCTTCTCATCTGCCTGTGAGGCTCTTGCGCGGCTGATTGATTCTGGCTCATCTTTGGTATCACAACCCATCATAGGTGGCATTTGTGAGCAAGTGGTGCAAACGATTTGGCACGGATTACTGCATGGTACAAGCAGGTCCGTCTCAGGGAAAGAGATTGACAAGTGCTTGGCCTATCGTAGAGTGTGTCGAGATCCGGCATCTGTCTTGGGCTTGCTTAATGTGATCCATGTGTTGCTTCAGCCCAGGCAAATGGATGCAGTGCCGCTTGCGCCCAGTTTGCTGCATGCGTTTGCTGCCCTGATCAGTGTTCTGCAAGATGGTTTTGAAAGGCATGCTTTGGGAAGCCCAGGTGTATCCGGTGATTCCTCGGTGCGCTTGCGACTGAGGGAAATATCTGACACCTTGCGCTTTGATCGCTTTGGCTCCAACAAAGTTCGAGAAGGCATGGGAATTGTGTGGCCAGAAGGGGAGGCGTCCAGTGCCATTCATGCAATTGCTTCGCCAGATGCACCCGAAACGGCTCTCAAGGAGGAACCACCTGCACCAATCTCACAAGAGCAGCTAGCTGTGGAGAACAGAAAGGACATGGAAGTGGAACAAAACGAAGCTCCAGATGCCGAGGACCTCCAGAGCACCAAAGACGACACTCCAAAACGCGTACCCCAAGATGCAGAAGACGTGAAGAATGACGACCCAAAGGGCCCAACCGTGCCCCTGGAAACTGTGAACCAAATGCCCCAGGTCGAACCAGTCGAGGTAAGTGCTCCGAGTGAAGCTGTTCCGGTTCCAGAAGCGCCAGAAGCCACAGCTCCAGCAGAACCAACTGAGGTGCCAAGCCCACCGGTGCTACCACAGCAAGCTGTGGCCGAGCCCTCCAAGTTGGCCTCCAAGGAAGCTGAGGAATTCTTTACACCGAGGAACGCGGAGGAAGCAGCTGGATCGACGGGATTTGAAGAGCCTCAAGGATCCATGGAATTATTTTCACCCAGCTGCTTGGCTGAGTTTTAGTGCCAGATGTTTGGATTTTATAAACGTTATACAATTTATTCATGTGCCAATTGTTTTGAAGTCCTCAAGTTTCAAGCAAGCATCAACATTCAAAAGCTCCAAGAGCTTCTTTGACATGCGGGCAATTCAGGAAGTGCATCTCCAGAGCTTTGCCTCGACTCGCCTAGTGAGTGACACCGTGAATATCGGTGAATCCTGAAGGAGTGCAGGGTGAGGCCACCATCGTCGAAATGCTCTTCATCTGACTTCTGCATCCCACAGAAGGCTAAAAGGCAAGGCGTGCTGCTGCAACGTCGAAAAGCGTGGGAAGCAGACCGAAAGCCAACTGAGATCCCTTAGAACAAGAAAGAACCGTAGGTCTATCAGTCTATCACATTATCATGCACAGCTGAACTGATGACTTACAGCTTCTTTGAGTTGGTGGTTTGGAATCCGATACGCCCCCATGACAGGGAGCATTTTACATGAATTAACTCCTTCCATCTCCTTCCCTCAAATATTAAAATCATGCCCCGTTGGAACCAGGGGTGTAGTATTGGATCTAGATCCCTTACGTAGCAAGAAATCTGTGGAGGTTCAAGGAGGATCGGATGACGAGCCAAGGACCTTGGGGGTGGCCTCCAGGCTGCCAGCGCGCAGTTTGGCACGCAGATGGGCCGACTGAGCCGAGGAACTGCAGCTCTGGGCCAAGGCTGCTGAGCTCTGGGATTTTCCTTGGAAAAAATTGGATTACATAGGATGACATAGGGCTTTTCTTTTCCCGGCTATGATATCCATGATCCAACATGGAAGATACATGGCAAGTTGATACACATTGACTTTTCGATTGGGGCCTGCTTTTGGCCTTTCTGGTGGTTTTATTGGAAATTGTATCACTAAACGATTGAAGTGGGAATTAGAGATATCATATATCATTTTCTATCAGTATGAATCATTAGCAGCATGAGATCTAGAGCCAACTTGAGCAGAGAGGCGAAAGGTTCCCCTTGCTTTGAAGGTGTTGCCAACACAGTGCAGCAGTCTGAGCCGGAGCTCATCAAGGCCCAGATTTTCGACATCAACAACGGGTATGGGCCATGCGTCGAAATGTAAGACCAAGAAATTACAGGTTCTGGTCATGGGCATCCTGTTTTTGAGTACCTTCTCATTGGTCCATATTTGGCCCATACCAGAAGATGTTAGACGGGTTGTGCACGGATGGGGACGCCTATTTGTCCATCCATCCATCTATCAATCCATCTACTGTATCCATCGATCTATCCGTGCATTCTAGGAACATCTGAGCGGAACATCTGAACAGATGAAACATCCATAGATGTACTTATCCATCCATTTGTCCGTCCATCCCTCCGTCCCTTCATCCATCCATCCATCCACCCATCCATCATCCATCCATCCTACCTGTCTATGTTATCCATTTACCTACCTATCTATCGTATAGTCATGGGTCCCCCGTTCCCGTCAGCTTCCCACACACTTTGGACACCAACACCTTCCGCCGAATCTCTTCATTTTGGGTGCCGAACAAGGGGGGAATTTGATATTTATGGGAATGAGATTGCTGATATGATAAAATCATAGAATAGAAAAGTAGCTTCTCACATCTTCTCACTAAGATAGTGACAAGTCTGATAAACCGCTTTTCTATCTATTTGGGGGTAAAAAAATGGGTACTACACCGAGGTTTCCAGTGGGACCCCAGTGGGACCCCAGTGGGACCCCAGTGGGACCCGCGGCGCCCCACCTTTGGCTCTAGGCCTTGGACAAGGCGTTGGGCTTGGACAACCCCTCCGACGCCACCAAGAGAGAAGCTGCGCATTTTGGGTGGAGCTATAAAGCTTTGGCCAACAGAAATTGTGGGAGACGATCATATATATTATCATATTAATATATATATATTATATATATATATATTTATTTATTTATTTATTTACACACATACATACATACATGCATATATATAGGGGTATAAATGTATAATGGGATATAATGAATAGATAGATAAATCAACATATATAGCTGTATGCATATGAACGACTATACCGCCCACTTACACCAATCATGCACGTCTGGAGTAGGAAGGTGAAAGGGCATGTGTGAGAAACCTAGCGGGATTTGCTCATGACCAAAAAGGGGTCGACATGGTTTGTTGAGATGTTGTTCCACCAGATTGTTGGCGTGCTCCCAAAATCTGCCTTGGCCAACATCGATCGAGGAAGTGCAAAAATTTGTGAACCAGAACGCGCACGCTGCTGCTGGAAACTTTGTTTCCGCCGTGGGCAATTTCTCCAAGATGCTCAGCAAAGGCAGCTTGCCACAAACATCGACAAAGCGGACAGGTGAAGGGGCACGGGTAAGCATGAGCAGTGTCAAGCAAGTTGGGATTTTTGTTTTTTCGTTCTACGATCTTACAGGTTGTTTTTCCTGTTTAGATGCGCTTTGGGGAAAGCTTAGCGGCAGCCACCGACTTTTCCCGCCAGCCATTTTGTCTAGACATTCACTATGATCAGCAAGCTGCAAGGATCAGCGATGATGAACCGACAGCTCTTGGGTTCATGAACCAGCATTGAAAATATTGAAGGGTGGAGAGCACCAATTCAATACATACATAGATATACTTGATTAGGGTTTGGAATCCACTAAAAAATATGTCCAGCAAAAACCTTCATCTTGTCGCAAAAAATGCACTTGCTATGGGTTGATTGTGAGCCCAAAGGTGAGCGAGACGTGGGTGGCAACGTCAGCAGCGTCCTTGCAGCAATGGGCAACTTGGCACCTGTCGGTCTGACGTAGCATCACTCGGCAGTGGTTCTCCCAGACCAGCACCTTAGTTCCTGAATGGTTCTTCTAATATCTTGTACTCATTATTGGGTAATTTGGGTAGCACTCCCGGGGATTATGTCTGACCCGTTGGTTGTTGTTGTTGTTGGTGCTATTTTTTTTGGGGGGCCCCTGCCCTAAGCTACTCGTCGCCACCCGTTTGCTGAGAGCCTGGTGGGCTGTCCGCTGGCTCTCAGGAGAAGCTCTGCAAAACGAGAAGTCGATGGCAGGCTGCCGGGCGATGGCGTGGATCCTTTTGATAGGTTGAAGATTTTGGATGGGTGAAGGATCGAGCAAAGAATAGGAAGGGACGGTTATGACATGATTGCTTTCAGTTTTTAAATGTTTGTTTTATTTTTTGTTATTGTCGTCAGCCCTGTCGTTTGTCGTTGCGGTCAACTTCATGTCGTTTGCAGCGTTCTCTGACGCAGGGGACGAGCCAGTTCCTTGTCTACCAAGTGAGGCACAGGTAAGAAGGCTTCCGCGTCATCATTTTGGTCCTTGGCATTTGACGCCTTGCTTCGGTTTGGCACAGCGGAAAGCACGGTCACTCTTTGCCCGGGACAAAGTGCTGAGGCCAAGGACCTGCCAGAGGCTGCCAGCTCGGCCATGAAGGATTTCTCCAGCATGTTCCGAGCCCTTGGCACCAAAAAATATCATGAAAGATGGGAAAAAACATGGACACATGGGGAACATCTTGGAAAATGATTGAACACAACTGTGATTGGGAAAAATGTGGTGTAAGAATTGGTGGAAAAACTTGATTCCCAGCTTTCATTTCTTTCGTGGGAATATTTGGCAGGAAAGCTTGAACAAATGGTTCAAGAACCATGGTTTCCGGTCGATTTCTGAATCCATTGAATGTTGAGAGATGGGAATGTTGGAAAATACATTTTCCAAGATCCAACTTCTCCAAGTTGTGACAAGAATCGCAGCTCGGACTCTCAGGAAGTGGTGAGGAGGCTGTAGGCAACTTGGCTTCGCTGGTGAACTTTGCCTTTAGCACTTTAGCATCTCTCAATGGATGAATTGTTGATTTACCTGCATAGCTGCATATATTTGATATATACATATGCGCATATATATATAGATATATGATACATGTATGTTATATTATCCATAAAATTTAAGTATGGTGATTATGCCTTGCTATCTTTAATTACCAGAGCGTAAATTGATCTGAATATCCAATGTAGTGTTTTTTTTGAAGCGCGAAGTAGGGCGGTCAGCCTCTTGAGAACAGCTCCTTTGCGCGCGTGACTTGAACACCTGACGGATGTATCGCGTTCCAGGCTTTCCAAACATCTTACTGTACCTTACTGGACTGAAGTCTGTATAGTACCACCGACTGACCAACATGTGTGCACGTTGGCTTGAGACGGAGGCAAGATGTTCCAACAGAAGGCCAACCCGCAATCGAACCTTGGCAGTTAACTGGTCGTGCCTTGACAACTGCATTGCAAGTGCAGACGTGTAGACCCAGATGTCGCGATTTATCACCTGCCAGGCACGTTCTTTTGCAATCCCATTTCGTGCGAAGAACAGGCCAAAACGAAAGATGGCATGAGGTTGTTCTGAGACTCCTGGATGGCCCAGGAACTTCAACCCTGTGGCGGCTTTTGCGAATGCCTTCGAAAAGCAACAGCAGCAGTTGCGTGGATTTCAGCTGAGTTTCGCAATGCAACCCACACCCTGACACATCATCCATCCACAGGCCCTTAACCCTGGAGTGATTCTGTGTCAGCTCAGGTTGCGGGGAAACACCCCAGTCCCGACCGCTGCGGCCCCTGTCGCCCCGGGTGCGCCCACTATGGCCGAGCCTCCCAATGCGGCAGGGTGGTCCTTGGGGCAATGAAGTGATGGGTTTGACAAGTTGGCCCAACCAGCAATGGCTGGTGGCCAAGGCCTGGGGCTGGTGTTCCTCCTCTGGGCGTGTCCCAAGGAGCGGAGTCCTGGGTGGAACTTGGGTTTAATTTGCAGTGATTTGTGCATCCAAAAATTGGGATTGGACCATGTTGGACGCAATCCGGCTCAACCGGATGTGCCCAGGCTTGGTCGTGTATCAGTCTGGGATGTGTAAGCCAGTGTACAGAAGAGAGCCATCTCAGACAGCAGAGTTCGATCTCAGGGTCCAGGAAGTGGCCTGCACTTGAAACAGCAAAGGCTGAAAATGCAAGGAGGCTGGTGGCCACAGATTGATGAATCGATGGTGGTTGTGGATAGACTGGATGGCTTGAGCTGCCATCGCGGATCCTGGCACCTGTACTGCCAACCTTGCCGTTCCATTGGTCATGGGATTTCTGGCTGCAGAGTTTTTTTCGGGGCCACAAGTGCCGATGGTCAGCGGGCCATGAAGCCAAGTGGTTCGACGGTCACGAAGTGCGGGGGCTCAGCTGTGAAAAACGATTGGCAATGGAAAATGCCTATCTTTTATATTCTTTTACGATTTTTGGGCGAGAAATCCTTTGAATTTAGGACTTCATATGACTTTCTAAGATTCTATTGTCTGGTCAGGCCATGGTAAGTGTCAGCTGTACAGCGTCCGCGACACGCCTCCATGATAATCCATGATACACCAGGTTAGAGGAGAAGCCGAAAGAGTCCGGGCAGAAGACGGCACATGACCGGGAAGCCTGGGTTCACATACGACTGCATCTAGATGGGAGCCAGACATGGGTCTCCTCGAAGAAATGTTGAGTCCTGGTTTGACCCATGGTGAAATCAACTTATGCATCCAACATGTCAGATGCTGGGGGAAACATTTATTCCTGTGCAGGAAGTGGAGCACATAGTGAAACAGGCGAACGATTTGAGTGCAGGCTTGCACCTCAGTGGGGCCTTGAAAGTGTTTGGAAATGAACAAATCGCTGAGGAGTCAGGGATGCGTTTCTTTGGTTATTGGTAACACGGTCGTATATTTATAGTATATAATGTAACATAACAGAATATAGTATAATATATAATTCAAAATATAATATAATATATATATATACATATATAATGCAATACAATGCAATATAACACAATATATTTTAACATGACATAACATAATGTATATAATATAATGGAATATATAACTGAATAATATTAATGCAATAATGCAATATAATGCAATATAATGCAATATAATGCAATATAATGCAATATAATGCAATATAATGCAGTATAATGCAGTATAATGCAATATAATGCAATATAATATTATGCAATATAATATAACATAGCACAATATAACATAACATTCATAACATGATGTTTTTTTCTTTATATATATATAATTTATTTTCATATGTAATAGTACAGTGTAATGTGATATAACATAACATCACATAATATCATATGATATGTAATTTGATATCATATATGATACAGTATAAGTAAGTGTAAGATGATATGATATGATACGATACGAAATGATATGATATGACATGGTACGATATATATATATATAGACATACACATGTTGTTCCTCAAAATGAAGGCGTAGGCATGGCTTGCAGCGATTTGAATGCCGTGGAGAACTATGCCCAGAGTATCTCAGCGTCCTATGTGCATTCAGCTGCTCAAACTTAATCACAGATTAATGTTTGTCCACGTCAGGTCTTGGGCGTCCGTTATTAGAGCATTTAGAGCCATCCAATTACCGTATGTAGCCTATAGCTAATGAATGCAGAGGGGTAGCGATGAGTTCTGTCATACCTCGGAATGCAGCAAACTAGACAAAGGTTTGCAGAAACGGTTCGTCTAATGCAGTGCAACCCAAAAAATGCAGCTTGACCCGAATATTCCTAGATCACACCCAGATGACCCCATTTCCTTGCTGTTTGATTGGGGTTCCTTTTGTGGGAAGATTGTCGCTGTTCAGATTTTGTTTTGGATGTGCTGAATTCGCCACCAAGCAGATGTCAATTGCACAGCTGTGCCAATCTCTGCCATGTGGAGTAGTTCCTTTCGCCAGAGCCGCTGGCCAAAGCTGCTGCGGTGCGCATCAGATGTCGGCCTTGCACTGGGGCAGGCAACGCCAAGTGCTGGGCTACCCCAGTTACCTGTCAAGACCCTGGGCCGGCTGCTGGCCCAGCCAGGTGCGCTGAACAGTGTTGACTTTGAGGCTGCAGTTTCCTTGGCCATGGCCCAGGTGGAACACATGGATGGTAAGGATTGCATTCGAGTCCTTGGAGCCTTGGCGCAAGTGTCGCAGAAGCCAGAGCCAGCAGCTTTGCAATCCTTGGGGGTCCAACTTTCGGAGCGCTTGGGAGACATTTCCACCAGCGACATGGCAGGGTTGGCTGAAAACCTTGCGGTGGTGAGCGCCCCGGTTGCTCCGGTCTTCGCACGCCTGTCCTTCGCTTTCAGCAAACGTGTCTCGGTTGCCAACCCCCGGCAACTCACCCAAGTGGCTTCGGCCTTTGCCAGGGCGCGCCTTGCAGATCGGCGCCTGATGCCGAGGTTGGCGCAAGGAGCACTGAAGCAGCTGCACCTTTTTTCACCGCAAGACCTTTCTGCCTTCATGTCCTCATTTGCAGCTCTTGGCCTTTGTCATGAGCCTTTGCTCACAGGCTCAGCCAAGGTGGTCGTACAGCTTGGCCCTCGACTTTCAGCCATGGATTTGGCCCTGGTGGCATTTTCGTATGCTCAGTTCTTCTTGGTCTTTCCCAGTGTGGTCTCTTTGCTTCAGGAGCGGCTCCCCAGTTGTGCGCACGAATTGCCCAAGGACCGACTGGCCGAACTCACAGTGTCCTGTGCCAGATTGGAAGTGCGGCCCAAGGAGTTGCTGGCCACCTTTGCCAGGAACTTGGACTTGGTCAGTCTCAGTGATGAGCTGTTTCACGGAAAATTGTTTCAGCAGGTTTTCTTTTGGCACACTGATGCACGCACGGCAGCACATGGGGAATTCATCATTTGTAGCATTGTAGAATGTGATCTAAGATCATTTAATATGAATGCAATTTCTTTGGTTGTTTGGGCACCCCTTCAGCAGTTCCAGGTTTGGTCAAGTGTCCAAGTCCTTGTCCTCACTGGGCCTGGCTTCATCTCCCAGCATCCAGCAACAGCTGGAACAGGAGTGCCGGAAACGACTGGATCAACACAACCGGAGTTTGGACGTTGGAGCTGCGAACACTGGAAGTCCCTGGTGGCTACTGGATATCTTGGAATGCCTGGCTGGTGCAGCAGATGAGTGCAGGTCAAGCCAGAGTGGCGTTGTCCCATCCTTTTGGCAAACGACCTTCAATGCCCTTTGCCCGGTGCTGGTGGGTCTAGTCTCCCATCTCACATCGACAGAAGCAGCGACGCTCTACCGTTCTCTGCGGCACCTTCCTCCATCGCTTGTTCGCCCTGAGAAAAGTTCTCAGCTGCATGAAGAACTGGCCCTGCGCTGTATGGGTTTGGCAACTGTTGAGGCCTTTGATTTCATTCAACTGACCTCAGTTGTCTATTCCCAGTTGTGTTTGTATCCAGAGCTGTGCCTGTCAGAGCACGCGAACCCCAGCTGGACCGCTCTTAGTTCAAGTTGGAAGACTACATCTGAAGCATGGAAGCGTTTTGAAGGCCATCAGCCTGAAGCGCAAGATGCTCAATCCCAGTTCCAGGTGAGACATGTCAAACCATGGCGATCAGCAGCATCTATTAAATGTGCTTGCCAATGTGTTGGACCTTTCCAGGCCTTACTCAAGAACAACCTAAGATTATTTGATTATCTAAACTCAAGATGCCACCATCATCTGCATCATTGTTTTGGGGGAAGCACTTGCAACTGTGTTTGTTGTGGTTGTGGTCCTTGAGGTGTCCGTCCTCTCCATGGCCTTTGGCCTCGAAAAGTCCCTGGTAGCGAGCCCGGAATCCAGCCGCCATCGTCCAGTGGCTCTGGAGCTACAGGAGCACATTCGGGCCTGTGGCTGCGACGTCCAGGGTCCACAGTGGGAAGGGCCCTTCAAAATCGACGCCGTGACTGATGGCATCTCATTCTGCTTGATGCCGGAAGATGCTTATTTCAAGAAGCTGTCTGGAAGCTTCAGCTCAGCCCAAGCACCACTGGAAGAAAACAAATTGGAACTATGTCATGAGCGTTTCTAAGCATTGCAATTTGCGGCTCTTTCATATCCTTCCCTTTTTCCTCATAGTTTCCCTAGGTTTCTCTCATTGGGGAAGACGTGAAGACGACAAGGTGAACCCCGAAAACATTTTCACGACGATCTTTGGTTTGCCAAGCAGACCACTTAAGTCAACATGACTAGCTTTTGGGTCTTTTTCTTTTGGGCCTCCTCTTTTGTTTTGGGTCACAGCATTTATTTTGGCCCTTCAACGTTCCCATCTTTGCACACCAGGCGCTGCACAACTGTGGTTGCTGAACCTCGCTTCGCGGAAGGTTGTGCCCATCGCGTTTGAGACCTGGCGTCGGTCAAGCGCCCAAGAGCGCCAACGAATGATCCAGCAGACCTTGAAGCCAACGGAGAGCCAGCTCGATCAAAAAAGCCGCGCCAAAGTGATGTTTGCAAATTTTCGTGTGGTTTGTGGTGTTTGGAGCAGGTTCAACTCAACGGCAAATGCTCATGTGCCTCATATGCTGAGGGCATGAGAAGCGAACAGAGCAGAAAGAGAAGGCTCTGGAAAACTTGGCTCATCTTCAGGAGATCTGCAGTGCTGTTATTTGTTACCCGTTTTGTGAGCATGAATCCAGTACATTAGTCCGAAGTTCTACCAAGAGCTGCCACTAAGACCTTCCGATAGCTTAGACACTGGACTTTTTGCCAGGGGGCATGCGTCAACCAATCAACCTTCACACACTCATGGCGGTGTTCATTGGTCTCAAAGCCGTAAAAACTTGAAACCTTTTCCAGGCCCTGACAATCCTTTAGAACTTCAGATGTTTTTGGGTTACAGCTCGGAATCAGCAAGGTTTTTCTTGGGCGGTTGACCCTTAGAGCAGTTCCGTGCCCAAGGAGCTTTTTGAGGACAAGGACAAACAGCTGCAGAACTGCCAAGCTCGGTATGCCCAGGACCGCACGGGCTTCCAAGCCTAGATGGGGATGGTCCACTATGATTTTACATGGCTTAAAGAATATAAAGAGTGGAAAAAGATCAAACACAGAAACATACTTTTGGGATTGCCATCCGCTGCCAGGTCATGAAAGCCCTGAATGAGAAGAGAGCCAAAAGAGATCACCTGAAAGAACAGGCCACTTGAGAAGCTGCAGAAAAAGATCACTCTGATCACTCTTGAGTCGACCAACATTGATCACTTGCCTCTGAGCTGACCTCGAGGTGGATGAGTACCGGGCCCAGCTCAGAGTCTCATCGCAGGGGAGACCCGGAAAGACCTGGTCTGGTCGGACCTAGCGATGTCACTCAGGTGCAATCGAATGATGGCAGGATTAGTGAAAACTACCCTGGACCACAGCCGTGACCCGATTGCATTTATCAGGACCCACGGCGATTTGAGACATCCAAGACATTTTGATAGGATTGAATGGGATAGAATTCACGTGTGGCAGCTTTTCCCCACATCATTGTGTGGAGTTCTTGTTTTTCTGTTGCACACTCCCGTCCTCCGTGCGTCTGCCTCTCGTGTCCGTCCGCCTCTCCCGCTCTTTCGCACACAACTCTTTCACACACAACATTGTTGCACACACACACACAGCCTTTCACACACGCACAACTTTGAGACACACAACTCCACATAACTTTGCCACACCCGACTTGCAAACACATCTCTTTCACACACACACAACCTCGTTACACACAACCCTTTCCCACACAACTTTGTCACACACACACAC
>Ga0126342_10011689_pt1 | contig 15670 bp, 11 predicted proteins | sample Cyp1metagenome_FD_92528 | JGI IMG/M metagenome (GOLD analysis project Ga0126342, IMG submission 92528) | Coral microbial communities from Lord Howe Island, Old Settlement Bay, Australia - Cyphastrea 1 metagenome | ecosystem: Host-associated > Invertebrates > Cnidaria > Coral ...
AAAAAAAAAAAAAAAAACACCATGGGATTCAACCAACTTTTCAACCAAAGATGATCGATGAATTCCAACAAATCCAACGCGCACCGGAGGGATCTCGGATGGATTTCTGGGGATCCCTTGGGTGTCGCCGAGATCACAGACTTGACCATCAAAGCAGATGCCGAATGGGTGAAGAAACGCATGGATGAGGTGTGGCTGGGTTCGGCGGTTTATTGGCGAATATTGGCGATAGATGTGATTTAGATGTTATCTTTCTGTCAATGGGAATTCCAGGATCCTAAATTGGAGGTACTGTACCATATAAGGCCATATTTTGTGGGGATATTCCCTTACATAGGCCTTACATAGGCCTTATATAGGCCCTATATCTGGTAGGTACCTCCAATTTAGGATCCTGGAATGGCCATTGATTCTGTGTGAAATTACTATACGGTTACCGTGTATAGATATATATATATTAAATTATAGTGTATATATATAATTCAGATATATTTGTCCAGTTTTATTTGGATCGTGTTTTTATTCAAGTCTTTCCGAAAGGTTTTGCACTTGTCCACCTTTTGGGTCGAAATGGTGCAGGGTGGTGCCCCTGTTCGTTAGCCAAGTTGGTGAACATAAGTCCAATTTCACTATGGTTTATGGTACGCAAATAACGAACTACTTACTGGGGCTAAAAGGCCCATTTCTAACTGGGGGCACCACCTTGTGCATACTGCTAACGGAATGGACATGGGAAAATATGGGAAAATCGATGGATAATCCATCGAAATTGGGGGTGCAGTTTCGGAGTTTGATCAACCAATGATTCCTTGGTGGCAATGTCACTTTTGGGTGCTCCAAAAAGCCGCCTTGGTCTTGGTGTTGGCATGCGGGTCTGATCATCGGGTAAATAAAGTACCCCAAAATGGCGATTGAAACAGGAACGCTGGTGATTAACCCTTGGTTTTAGGGGCACAGTAGAGACAAACCCATTTAACAAAATGTGGCCTTTTTACAGCATGGTGAATCAGTGACATTTGCCAAGACCCTCTATGAAACATGGCTGGCAAATCCACCATGGTGTATATAAGTATATATATATAATTACATATTACCAGGTAATCATCTATACATATTATACCTGGTTGGTGGTTTGGAATATTTTTTATTTTTTCCATATATTGGGAATAATCATCCCAACTGACTAGTATTTTTCAGAGGGGTTGAAACCACCAACCAGATATATATATATGCATACATCAGGTAATTATAATGAGTCAGGTTCCAGGTCCCCAAATCTGGTGATATATTAGGGTGGCTTCGAAAAACCGAGCTCTCGAATCACGGTGAATGGTGAATGGGGAATCATCCTCATAGCTGGCTCAACTTATTTCAACATTAGTGAAATATGATTAAAATTGCCCATATCCCATAGGATCCATGTATGGTATATATGCTAACATTTGGGGTATATTGGTGATGAATGTTACCATATATAGCATACATGGATCCTATGGGATATGAATTAATGTATATCATTATATATATATATGATCTAATGTTTGATATTTGGGAAACTTATGGGATAACCCCATTGGTCGGGTGTCACTGCTCTCCATTTTCCAATTCCGAAACAGCCGAAGTTTGCTCGTCGCAGGTGATGTATCGCGAGAACTTTGGGGTTCCATTCCTCAGTCTGTTTCAGTGAGTGATTCTCCCAGGGAATACAATGTGGTAATTTGTCACATAGCTATTGAACATATGTCATTTATAATGTGGGTAAAACAATGCCATAAACCACCCCTGACTGGGAATGGTTTATACCACCCATAAAATTGGTGATTTGGGGGATTGTTTTATTATTGTTTTAACCGCATTACTTAATTTCCCCGTTAAGAAGCATCAATTTCCATAGCTATGTTAGTTTACCAGAGGGTAGCCATATCAACCCCATGTAATACTACTTGGTGGTTCATCCCACGAATCGTAAATAGGTTAGTTCACCCTGGTTTTGTTAATGGACTAAGTGGGGTTAATCCACTTGTAGCATCTTATAACGAGCGGGTGAACTAACCCACTTACGATTCCTTTGATGAACCACCAAGTAGGTCAATCTTAGATGGGTAGTTTAATCCTTTGGCCTTTTGGCATGGGATTTTCTTCTAACCGGCAAAGTTGTTTTTCATCTGTTGCAGGGTATCTAAGATTGGCCATGTCATAGTTGTTGGTTATCACTATGGATATAATATTTATATAATTATATATAGTAATATCAATAATCCCATGTTATCCATTGATCCATATTAATCAGTATTAGTCCCATATGATCTTTGTTGGTTACATCTCTCAATTTTCATATCCCAATGATTTTCCCAATTTCAGATTCGCTGCTTGGTGGTCGCTTGGTGATTCGTATGACCGGATCCATATTTGTGGCTTTCCGAACCAAGGGGGGTACCCAATAGCTGGATGGTTCATAGTGGACAATCCGAAAAGAAAATGGATGAGAACTCGGAGTATCCCCATGACTTAGGAAACTTCCATTTATGAGAATATCTGGAATATCTTTGAGGAATACCTCATACTTGAAATGAATAGGAACAACCAAAAAACATCGCTAAAATGGGATTCAACATGGATCAACAAAGGTATACCGAGGTTTGAGATTCACAGACATACACAGAGCTTTGGAGGAACAAACAAAAGATGTACATGTGGTCAACAAAAATGGAATATGCCCGGAATATGCACTTTGGCAATCAAATATGGCTAGCTGGACAATCACCCATTTAGTTCCATGTTTTCTCGAATTAAAATGACAAGTTAGTTCGGGGATTGCCCAGCCATGTTTGATTCCCAGAGGGAAATGCAAAGAATAAATGACAGCAACATATGTGGTGAACCAAGGGCATTGATGTTGGATTTGTCCCGTACAAATATAGCTAAGAAATGCTAAGAATAAGTATAGGGTCTAACGAAAACATCCGCAATCGGATAAGCCAGACAGACTATGATGGGGACCCTTTTCAAAACAAACACATTTTACGGGCAGCGAGACAAAGGGTAGTATGAGACCATGCCAAGCGCCGAAGCATTCTTTTGAGTTGCGATTGTCGACGACTGAATGCCTGGCAAGAGAAATAAGTCTAGGTAAGTTGTGCATTCTGCTTCCAGCAATACAGTGCAAACTTATGTTGTAAAACATGTGTCTTGTTTTGCGTATTTTTAAAATGGTACTTGAGGGTCTAGGTATGTACATACATCAATAGGTACATCCAAAAATATGGGTGGGTTATCATAGATGATCTAGTTTATATGCCTAGTTTGTTTTTTGATGTATCAAATATTACACATACATTCGGTAAGATCATCACCGTTAATGGGCAGACATGGACTGCATATGAGGTTCCTTACACATGCCGAAATGATACAATTGAGCCAGACAATTGGCACGTGTATTACCAATAGGGACGGTAGTATGCCTCTATACACTGATGTAGATATGAGAATCTCAACAGGTGAAGGACAACCAAGATGAACATTTTTTTACAACCTGATGATTGATGAACTTGTGCTTTTCTACTCAACAACCATGAAATCAATGAAAATCCTGTCCAGCCGGGAGCAGTGCTGAGCTCTGGTTGTATCAGCCGGAACAAAAGGGAAGCCAATTGGAGCTACGAATACATAAATTATCTCAATGTATCTCAAGCATATGGATGAGCAACTGATATTCCAAATGCAAACCGGTGGTTCATATTGCAGGATATTACAGCATGAGACAGAAGCTATCCACGGTGACTGAGGAGGGAAGCAGCTTTCCAGCAGCGGCAGGCGGTCGTTTTTGGAGTCGGTCATTAAACCATTTTGCGGAGATATAGCCAACAATGTAATTTTGATTAATTTTGCATGTGTTTCAAAATGGGTTATTTGCAAAGAAAAGTGCAAATTCAATGTGGAGGTTTTCTGAAATGGCGGTACCCCAAACAATCGATTTGGGGGTACCCTATTTTAGGAACCCACCATTTATGAAATTATTCAAAGTTTGCCATCACATTTCCACTGAATGATCTGAATCTCTACCGCAAAAATGGTCAGACTTGTATGGCAATGCGTGGAAGTTAGGGCACTGCACCAGCAGGTAGTAGCTATCAATGGGCCTACGACTACCCCAAAGCAACCTGGATTTGCTTGGTCGGTGATTTTTTAATTTTCCTACAGCTAGACAGTTGATATGAGAATATTTAATCCACTATACATGACGATCTACTGAGTACTACTGTTTTTTCAGGCAACCTCAATCAAATCCCAATTACTAAGTTCTAAGTTGCCCCACTTTATGAATAGATCCAACATGTTCAACCATGGTCTTGATTCAGGAGGACAGACTAATAACCAACCAGAACGGGTGATGAAAATACACGTGTTCAATCAAAAAGACAGTTTTTTAGATGCACAGTTATGAATAATCTTTTCATCCCTCAATTTCTTGGGGTCCTTGGACTCAACCTGGGTGTAAAAAAAATCAGACTCCTGGGTAAGGAGATAGGTAAACATTGCCAGTCAGTAGCAGTCATACCTACAGGTCAGTGGGATATATATGATATAACCCTAGTTATAAGTGGACTAACCGTTTAACCCTACTTCGCCCATCAACAAAACCAGGGTGAACTAACCTACGATTCGTGGGATGAACCACCAAGTAAGTTGCCAAGAATCTCAGTATATTTCCATACGATTTACAATGATGCCTGTTCCCATTACAAGGTGGTGCCCCCCAGTTATGTTTGTTGGTTTATAATCCCATTAACTAGTTCGATATATCACCAACAAAAACCATAGTGAAATTGGAGTTATGTTCACCAACTTTGCTATCGAACGGGGGCACCACGATTTACAATGATGCCTTATAAATGGAGGTTTCTAGCCGGGAAAATCATCTATTTCTATGGGCCATCTATACCATGGCTATGTTAGTCATAACCAGATGGTAACCTCCTATAGGAGGACCATCAACATATATTATACCCCCGGCCTGCTGGGTTGAGGTGATTTGGAATTTCAATGATATTGGCCCGGCCTGGGTTTTCGTTAAAAGTTAAGAGAGCAGTATGTTCCCATGAAAACAATCCAGCTCTCTCATGATTGTATTAACATCCCCAATTATATTCGCAATAGCATTTAATACCATTATTTATTCCTATGATAATCCATTCTGGTTGGTGGTTTGGAACATGAATTTTATTTTTCCATTCAGTTCGGAAGAATAATCCCAATTGACGAACTCATATTTTTCAGAGGGGTAGGTATACCACCAACCAGCATTTATTTATCCCAGTATAGCCCATGATAGAATACCATTCCGAAAGTCGTTTGAGTGTCTAAGAATTCGGATGAGATTCCCATGATATTCCTTTCATGTCCTTATTATATCCTCATGACTAGCAAAAAAGCTGTACGCTGGATGGAAGACATCCTGATCCCGCAAAAAGTTGGCAAGCATTGGCACCTATGAAACACTGGGATTGTAAGGGACTATAAGGGATAAACCAAACTGAATATTGAATATCATGGAAATATCATGGGAATATCATGATATCCTCTGGTAATTTAACAGTTTGCTAGCCGGCTAGCCCATGATGTCATGATCATTCCATTGTCTTCCATTGGATTCCCATGATATCTGTCTACTAATTCATCTATCTATCATCTATCGATCTTCCCACGATTTTCGCATCATTCTGACTACTATTCCAATGATCTTCCAATAATTATGAGTTCCAATTTTCCATCATTGGAACTGATTAAAATAATGATGGAAAATTATTGTTCCAATTAAAAAAATGGAACATTAATATTCCAATTATTTTATTCCAATTATAAAACAATCATTCCAACATGATCTTCCCATTAATTATTGAATTATTGTTTTCCGATTATTCCAGTGAGATGAACCCATGAAAAATATTGAAAAATCCCATGAGATCATGATGAACGTGATTAAAAAAAGACATCATTTCGCCAAGTTCCCATTGTATCATTCTTGGCAATTATTGGCAATGATATTCCAGTTATATACAGTTATATCCAGTTCTCATTATTATTATCTTATTATTCCAATATTTCCAATGTTATAATGATCTCATTGATATATCATTAATATCTCATTATTATATTGTTATGTTCTCATTATTCCAATCACTCAATGATATTCCCATTACCCTCTGGTAAACTAACAGTTTGCCGGGGAAAATCACTATCTTTAATAGGTAAATCAACTATAAATGGGCCATTTTCAATAGCTATGTAACAAATTACCAGAGGGTAATTATAGATGTACCTACCCCAAAGCCTAGTTATAATGATTAACATCTCATATTATCTCATTATTCAAATAATATTCGTAAAATCCAATTAATACAGTTATATTTCCATTATAAGTCAGCTATTCCAAAAATAATCATATTACTAGTCATATTCCAGTTATTCCAGTAATGACAATCATATATATATATTATTCCCAAAGAAAATGTTCCTTGTAATTCCCATTATTCTCATTAAATTGATACTACTATTATGTGGATTACATTCTAATCATAATTATTTTGATAAATCTACTTGCTACTATTATTTTATTTCATACTATAATTAGCATCTCATATTATCTCATTATTCCAACCCATAGGATCCATGTATGGTATATATATATATGCTAACATTTGGGGTATATTGATGGGATCCATGTTACCATAGCATACACGGATCCTGTGGGCTATAATAATACAGTTATATTCTTCACATTAAATGTTCATCATCATTCTCGGCTTCCAGACCGCGCGAGGCCTAGAAGAGCCGGAGGCGGCCTCCTGCAACATCTGGGAGGCCTCCGGATCGGAGGGCCACGATGGAGAAAGCCTCGAAGTTTCGGGGAAGCGAAAAAAAAAAAGGAAGAGATTTGGGATCCATGAATGTTTGGAATTTTGGAATTGGGGTAGATAACTAAAGGTGGATAGAATGGATTGTTTTGGATTGAAAATAGGATATAGGAATGATTATGGTAGTCATAACTTATTATGAGAATAGATATCATTAGGAGTAGAATATATATATAGATAGATATTCCAATAGAAATAATATAATTGCATTATATGGGATAGAAATGTATAGAATAGATTTGAACATGTTATATAATGGCGATTATGGTAGTAACTGGTAGTAGAGTTGCGATAATTACCTTAATGGTGATTTGCGGCTTTGTCTTCAATTCTGTGGCATTTTATCCCCAAGATATGGCAAACTTCATGGGGCTTCTGAGGCTTCGAAGTTGGGGTTCGTAGCATGGTGTACCCGATTGACCGCGGTGGAAACTCCCGAAGGTAGCAAAGATGGATAGATCAAACAATAACAAAAGGGATAGTACTGAATAGATTTGATGGAAAAATGGATAAGCCAAGATTTATGGGTATATTATATACCCCAATATTGCTGGTTATTGGGGTATATACAGTAATATAACCAGTTATAATATAACCATCAATATTGAATATAGAGGGATTAATGAAACGGCATCATGATACTAAGTAATGTTAATGATGATAATCATTGGTCATCACAATTTCCCTATCAATTAATGGTCTTTTGGGGTGTATACCGGTAAACCTAATGTTTGATGTTATGCCCATATTGTTGGTTGTATGCTCCATTAAATCTCCATAAATGTCTACTTGGTGGTTCATCCCACTTAGTAAGTAGGTTATAAGTTTCAACCTGGTTATAAACGGGACAAGTAGCGTTACTCCACTTGTAACTAGGGTTATAATCCACTTACGATTCGTGGGACGTGGGATGAACCACCAAGATTTGTAACTTCCAAAAAGATACGCCGAAAAAGCGTTCCCGGATGGCAGTGCGATGATGTTTCCCCCAAAATTTCCAGGCTTCCAACTTGTCTGCATCTTTTTTTGGGGTTTGCTAATGCTAATGGATAAAGTTTAATAAATATTGATAAGGCGGGCCCCCTTAGTAATAATTTGGTTATAAAACCCATTGACTACAATTAAACCTATCAATGTGGTCAATGTTGGTTTTACTTTTCAGTTATAAAACCCATTACCTATGAATTTTAGTTATATATACACTCGATAAACCCAACACTTGGCCATATTATAAGTCAACGTCAATGTAGGGTCTCCACCTTGTTACCAATCTGTCCGTAATGTCAGATACAATAGATACCAACGACTTAAAGCCACTAGGTCATGAACCACTTACCCTATGATATATCCCATGATATCCTAGTAATTCCCTATGACATATCACATAACATATCCAATTTTGATGGTTATATACTCCACTATCTTCCCATGTATATACATACAAATAACTGCAAATATATATTTTGGGGTATAGTTGCACATAGGACATGTGCAAAATAAGATGTAATAATCATATGATCCCTAAAATTTCCCTCCGTGTTGTATGGGTTATATATGTAGGCTACAAACCACATACTATAGCTTATCAACCAGTAAGTGAGATGAGCCTTCCTTGCATATGGGGGATGATGGATGTCACCCAAGCCCACCACACTTGAGACCATTTACCAATTATTTCTATGGCTAGAATTATGGGCTACATGAAATGGGAGAAATACTGATAAGTCGCTGAGAAGTGGTATTTCGATTTTTTTTTCGGGCCTCTGACTATCTCTGACTGCATACGTTTCTACCATTTCTTTATATGGATAATGATGTACGTTTTATGATAGCACCATAGTTAGTATTAATACTAATACCATAAAAATACCACCAATCAATGGATTGGTTTAAGGGAAAAGCTACAGGAAACCATAGATTTTCCAATTAAATATGGGGTTTTCCTGTAAATTTTCCCTTAAACCAATCCATTGAAAATACTAATGCCATAAAAAATACCATAGTACTAATACCATAATATGGATAGTAATACCATTAAAATACCTTAAAAATAGCATTAAATACCATTACCATATACTAATACCATAAAAATACCACCAATCATAGAATTGGATGATGGGAAAATTTACAGGAAAGCCCTATATTTGATGGTAAAAACCATGGTTTCCTGTAAATTTTCCCTTAAACCAATCCAGTGAACCAACCAGATTTCTTTAACGTTTACGCACCGCACTTTAGGTGCCGTTGGTGGAGGAGGACGTGCACTTCACCAGCGACTGGCGGTCGCAGCTCGGGACCAAGGTGGGGTCGCCGTGACAAATGGTGACCGTTCACCGCTTCACCAGCAGTTTACCAGGGATTTAATGGGGTTTAATGGGATTTAATAGGATTTTATGGTGATTTAATGGTGATTTAATGGGATCTAATGGTGATTAATGGAGGTTTACCCTCTGGTAATTTAACATAGCTATGGAAAATCACCATTTTTAAGGGGAAAATCCACTATATCTATGGGCCATTTTCAATAGCAAACTGTTAGTTCACCAGCAGTTTGACGATGTTTCACTGAACAAAATAAGTTTCAACAGCAGAACATGTGGTTTTTACCAAGAAACATCTAGTTTTGCGAGCAAGAATTGGTGGTTTTACCAGCGAAAGATGTGGTTCTAGTGGTTTTGCGAGCAAAAAAGTGGCAATGTGGCGGGCAAACATGGTTGGTTTTACCAGCAGACATTGTGGTTTGAGAATTATTGGGCATAGTCAGCTAAGTCCGCTTGTAATTTACAACTCCAAGAATTTGGGTTTATGGATATTCATGGTAGATGTATCTGTATAGTTAGTTGGGGTTATAAACAATACCAACATACCAACTTATAACTTGGGGGCACCACCTTGTAGCATTCCTTATTTGACCATCATGTCATCCGTAACGCTACCAGCATTTCTTGATTTGGGTTGTTGGTTTGGAATCCGATCAACCGTGGGAGATGGTGTGGCATCCCATGTGGTGTTTTACTATATCATTGATGGTCCATTTCATGATGACGTACCTTCAAACATTGCATTATCACAGGGTAAACGATTCTTATCCGGTGGATTTTGGGGTATATAATATACCATATGTTCAGACAAAACCATATCAAACAGCGAAATTGGGAGTTTATGCACCATGACATTCTACATTTTACATGTTTAAAAACTATATTGATTCCAGTTTTGTTTTTCCCTGCTAAACTAATCCACTGAAAAATCGTGTTTGTTGGATTTTGTTGGTGAAATCATGTGAATTCCATCATGTTTGATTGTCAAATCCCTATATAACCTATATACATCTATATACCCATAATGCCTGGACCCTTCAAATACCCATATAATGGTTAACAATTAAAAAAAGTTTAAAACTATCCCATATACTCCATGTAGTATGGTATACTATGGGTAGGTGTACTTGGCTTCCCCGGAGCATGTTGCAGATCCTTTCCACATCGCCAGATCAGAGATCATCGCAGCGCAAAGATTTGGAGCTGTCGGGGTCATGAGATTCATGTGCTTCTTGGGCAGCCTGGAAATTTTAGGGAAATCTGCAAGGTGGTGCCCCCCATTAACCCTTAATCTATGGAAATCTACGGAAATCTATGGAAATTACAAACTTAATCTGAGTTAGTTTATAACCCCCAATAGTTCGGTATATCTACCATCAACCCAAGTGAAATTGGAGTTCTGTGAACTCCAACTTTGCGAGTCCGAGCTGGGGCACCTTGCGGGGGTATTTTTTCAATGTCATGGTATATTTTTCAAGAGGTACTTGGTGGTTCATCCCAGTGAGTTATATCATGTTATAAGCCGATAAGTGGAGATTGCCCCTACTCCCACTAACAAAACCAGGCTTAGAAGCCACTTACGATTCGTGGGATGAGCCACCAAGTAGCTATCCCTATTGTTGGCCTGAAGTGTGCCTTCGGAATTACTGTATTCTAAGTTGCCCAGAATGATAGAACATGATGTATATGTCCGCGTGTTTTTAGTTTTTGAACATCACACCTGTAAAGCTGTGTCTGTTGGAGATGACAAATAACGTTTTTGTGGCCAGGGTGGACGTAAAAGAAAAGCTGGTTGGTGGTTTGGAACATTTTTTATTTTTCCATATTTTGGGAATTTCATAATCCCAGCTGACTTTAATTCCATCATCTTTCAGAGGGGTTGGTCAACCACCAACCAGAAAACCATCATTTTTCATATAGTAAAACCATAAAACCATCATTTTTCATCGTAACAACCACCATTTTATGGCTTGTCAAAGCTCAGATGACGTCCATTTACCAAACTCCTGTGAAGCATTTCATTCGAACTTGTGGGGATGTTTTGTGGTGATATCATGGGACATACAGAAACCAATGACCTGGAAGACCCACTGTATGGGTAGGGGGTAACTGTTCAAAATGCTGTTTAAGAATTTTAAGTAGCAAGCATTTGAGGATTCAGCAGAAACAATGGGTGAACTGGGTCAAGCTTGGTTAGATACTAAAGAGTACTTTAATCTTTTGCTATCAATGGTAAAATGTACTAACCAGCCAAAGAAAAAAGATGACACAATGTGGCCCCCAGTTATAAGTTGGTTTATAAGCCCCAGTGACTATAGTTATAAGTACCATAAACCATAGTGAAATTGGAGTTATAAACCAACTTAGCTATCGAACGGGGGCCTCACATTGCAGGTATCTAAGGTTCACCCTGTGAATATCTGTGGAAACCATCAAACATAGCTGCGATCTTGCGCCAATGGGGAAATCTGGCGGCGTCTCCGCACTCTCTTCGGGGAAAAAAAATACGGTAATCAACCATGACAATGGACAATTCCATCATTTGGTTCGATGATTTTCCCAGCTTATTAAACCTACAAAAATGTAGGGGATGTTTCATTGCCATGTTTGATTACCAGAGGGTATTTTTGGCATTGTTCAAGAGGGAGACCCAAGGAGTTGAACGCGCAGGGCTGCTTTCCATGGGCTCTCATGGCCCGCTGATTCCTGGGCGCTTGCCTGGGTAGTTCGATACTTTGTCTAACTTGTTCCCATTGACGGGGACACCAACCAGCTCATGTTTTTTTTTGGGGCATGGTATCTAAGATGGCCGAAGATTGCCAATGATCATCCCCAAGCTGCGTCTTCACGCCGGCGCTGGTGAGATGACTGAGCTGTTTCAGCATATGGAGCTTTCCTAGCGTGGAAGGTACCCTCTGGTAAACTAACATTGCTGTTTAATGGGACTTCAAAATGTGATTTAATGGATTATGAATGGGATATACCCTCTGGTAAACTAACTAACAGTTTGCTCTTGAAAATAGCCCAGTCGAAATAGTTGATAACTACCCATGAAAAATGGTGGATGTTTCCATAGTGATGTAAACGTTTACCAGAGGGTACCATGAAGTACCCCCCAAATCCATCCATCCATCCGAATCCGAGCATTTTCAATCTTAGCTACTGCCTAGAGTCACCTACATTAGAATACGCTCATGTACGCATATTCAACCACTATAGTATACAATTCACAAGTAATATTCCCATTAGCGACACCCTCCGATAATGGGTACCCCTATAGAAGGATTAGGTCTAGGTAGAGTCATGGCCCATGGCCAAACCTGAGGTTCCAACGACAGGAACCAGAGCCTGAGGACTTTCCGTTGAAGGTCAGGGGTCCCCTGTGGAAACTGGGGGAAATTCGCTGGGGAATATCCGGAATGTCGGACATCAACTGATGAAAGATGGTGAACCCAACAAACTATGCCCAATATAGAGGTTTATGATTCGGGCTTTATCAGAGTAGATGGTTTTGAATGGGTGATTTTCCGGTTAGATGACTGGAGTCCTGATTCCGCTGCTTTTGGATGTGACTTTGGGATGAGTTGGATACATTTGACCCCGGCATAGCTGGGTTATTTTGTTGTGGCTTGTGCTTCCAATGACTGGCCCTACACAGCTAAATGAAATCGGATGAACAAAAAATAGCCATGGCTATTGCATTGGTCACTTAGGATGTCAGATTGTGATTGTCTTGGCAAACTTGGGATGACCCCCCCCATTGATTTCATTATTAAGAACTGTTGAGTCAGTCGTGTCGGATGAGCTCCCGAAATTCTGATGGTGCGAACCATGTTCCAAGCATTTTTGGTCATTTCGGCTGCATATCAAGGGCCTCGTCAGAGAAAGCCATGCCATGTTTTTCCTGTGGCCCGCCGAACGTTGCCATCCCTTGAGGATGATAGAGCCATTGGATTTGGGGAAAAATCTTCGGAGAAAGCTTTAAAGGTTAGAGTTGTGACCCGGCCTGGTAAAAAAAATGTGATTTATTGCTGTTTAATGGGACTTCAAAATGTGATTTAATGGATTATGAATGGGATATACCCTCTGGTAAACATTCACAGTTTGTGACATAGAAAATAGCCCAGTCGAAATAGTTGATAGCTACCCATGAAAAATGGTGGATGTTTCCATAGTGATGTACACGTTTACCAGAGGGTATACTATAGATTGGCTAACTAGATCTGATTAATATACGTATAGTTATAGAACCTAACTAAGTGTCATGAAATCGCACAAAGTGCCCCCCTGTTTCCGAAGCTGTTGGTGAACATAACTCCAATTTCACTCTGGTTCATTAAAATGAGTTATGATCACTGAAATTGGACCAAAATTCAATTTCACTCTGAAATGATGATGGTTTCCATTTTCATCATGGTTTCCCAGGTGGTCCTGGTTTTCACTCTGGTAATGATTACTGTAACCCTCCACCCCTGAAATTTGGGCTGAAAATGACCATCAAATAGGTTAGAAGTACCGATCCCCGATCCCTCTATTTGTTCCAAAACGATATCATGAAAAAGATCTGCTCCGTGAATGACACCTTTACCATTTGGATCAAATGTTGTGTAAATGTTGCTAAACACGCAATGGAACATGGGGGACTGGTTGATGTTGGAAGCGCCCACCTTATGAAAATAATTCTAGCCTTTTTGGGAATGCTCCCAGCAAACGAGTCTCTTTCTCCCTTACCAACCTCAAGCGATCTGCACAACAATTTTTGGATGTAACACGTTAAGAAGGCAAACAAAGGCTCGATCCATAAATGTACTCCCCCGGAGGCCAAAATATAAGTTATGGCAATACATCCGCTATCCATGCAAATCTCTCGGGTTTGTCTGAAAATAGTGCCCCAATCCAGAATATCACAAATGGAGGTGTCCAATCCATGGGGGTACCAAATCATCCAAGTCATTAGACCATGAAAAAAAAAATCGTAAGGAAACCTATGGTGACATTAAGAAAGCCCCAAATCTTTTGGGGAAATGCTTGAAATGACCACCTGCTGAAAATCTCTGCGCCGGGTGACCGAAGAAGAAATGCCAGGTCTGCTTCTCTGAGGAAAGCCAGGTGCCTTGCCACCGGCTCCTGGTGGTTTCAATTTTTGCTGGACTGGTTGAAGGGAACCTCCAAGCTGAAAACCATGGTCTATGAAATATTACCCTCTGGTTATTTAGCATAGCCATGGAAAATGGCCCATTTATAGACGATTTCCCATTAAAACCTCCATTTATGAGGGATTTTCCATGGCTATGTTAAATAACCAGAGGGTAAATGTTCCATCAAACTACGAAAATGAGCTAAGGCCGCGCGGGGCAAAGCCTCCATGTCTACTTAAAAAATGACAACACCGGTTGATCACTGGCCGGTGAGATGCACATCTTTAGCACTGTCGCGGATCCCCCAAGGTGGATCATATCATCTCCGTTCACTCGCTGCCTTTCGACAAGCAATTTCCATCAAAGACACGACTACAGCTGGTTGGTGGTTTGGAACCATGGAATGGATTATGACTTTCATAACCATATCCATATATATATATATATTTATATTCAGCATAATATATATATGATTATATATGTGTATATATATATATATATATATTATACATATCCATCCATGGAACCATTCAGTTGGGAATTTCATAACCCCAAGTGACGAAGTCCATGATTTTTCGGGTAGGTTGGTCAACCACCAGACAGGATTCTACCTGGTAGGCTATGGGAAACGCCGGCTGTCATCACCGGAGTCGGGTCCTTATTAAAATCAACTAAGAAAGGTGACTTATCAACCAACTTTTGATGGGGATATAAGGATATGCTGTATATTGATATATTATGATATATCAATATACACATAATTAAGTAAGTAAAATCATTCATGTATACATATCTAGCAACGTGGGATGTATGGTGGGATATCACAGTGTGCAGTTTTCAAAGATTCGTGGTGGATCCCTAGGGTATATGTAAAATTAAAGATATATCATCTCCATGGATTAATACATATGTATATATATACATAGTCCCCATAACATTGATATTTTATGATTTAATACGAAATATATATATATATATATACATTGTTTACACATAAAACATAGGTCCAGGTGTCACAGGAAGGTTGGACACCTGAGATAAACATCCGGAAGGGGCCAACCACTTCGATATGTGTATGTATATGTATATTTAAGTACTGTTTATATACATATGTATCAGATGTATATGTATATTAATGTATATTATGCATGATAAACCCCAGTTAATCAAAAGTTATAAACCTCAACTGAATGGCCATTTCAAACACATCGCTCTGGCGCGTTTGAACTCTGGACAGGCACAGAAAAAGTTGAAGCTGGATGAATCTGCCAGTGACCTGACCCTGCAACCATGGTTG
>Ga0126342_10011690_pt1 | contig 15670 bp, 12 predicted proteins | sample Cyp1metagenome_FD_92528 | JGI IMG/M metagenome (GOLD analysis project Ga0126342, IMG submission 92528) | Coral microbial communities from Lord Howe Island, Old Settlement Bay, Australia - Cyphastrea 1 metagenome | ecosystem: Host-associated > Invertebrates > Cnidaria > Coral ...
ACACCTGAAATGACCAAAAATTGCGATATTTCAAATTTTCAAGCCTTTCCCATCCCGGATCTTCAAAAAGTAGGTTTTGTTGAATATCACTTTTTTTTCTGGCACTTAGGGCGCCCCAGGTAAACCCAATTTGAATTTCATTGGGAACACTTGATAGCAGTTCCATTTCATACAAGGGGAACTTCACAAACACCTATGTTGTTTATAAAATGGATGGTTCGAGTATGATAACGTGTCCGAACATAAGCAATAATTTTGCATTCTTAAAATATCTTAAGATACCTTAAAATGACCCCCTCAAGATGCAGCCCGTTCCACAATATATAAATCAATTTTTCTTGGTTTCAAGATTTCATTGTTTTGCAATTTCCATAACATAGCGGCGAAGTATTTTTTTGCATATCCGGCCTGCTAGGTAGTACAATGGTGGTATTCCATAACATATAAGCCCAAAAAAGGATCCATTCTATACAAATATACCTGTACCCAACCATTACATAAATCAGATTTTTATGGAATGGTGGGGTAAGGGTACCTACCCATCAATCAAGGGGGATCCATTTTCCAGTACATCACTGCCAGTAGCATGGTCCAGCGGCCCCAGGCGGTACGATTGAGCATCTACACTGCCTTGGGTTCCGCGACCCGACGTGATCTTCGGCTAAAGACCTTGGACATGGCGCTGGGTGGCCGCAATGGCGTGCGTCTGCAGGACATCATGTATCCAGTGCAGGTCGCGACAGGGAACCGTTGCGGGAAAACATGATATATATATATATATATTGTACATTTGGGAGATAGTGGGTATATAATGGAGATTAAATTATAGATATTTAATTGGTATATTTTTTTGGTATACAGTTGAACAAGTTTTCAACACCTGTGACAGCTGCTAGAGAATGGCCAGGACTGATTCATGGAAAACATGACCACAGCATGCCACAGCACACACCCATATTGGATGGCAACCATAGTGGTTCTTCGACCAGTTTTTCCAGGGCCAAAGAGGTCACAGGTCAATTTCTAATTGGGTATGTCTGAAAATGGGGCATACCCCCAATTATAGCCATTTAGTAGGGATAATGATCATTAACCATTGGGTGTAGGGGTACACTATTTTCAGACAAACCCAATTGTCGATCATTGCGCAACCTTTTTTCAACCGCGAACAGGGCGTATCTTCAGATCCCGACGGTGCGCGATTGGCCTGGCGTTGGTTTATCCAACGGCGGAGGTCTATCATTGCGCGGCTGAGGCTTGCTCTGGATTCAGATGTTTGGCATTTTTTTCCTTTGGGTAAAAAGGGGGCTTATGAAATTTATGAACGGTTCGTAACCCCCTTGTGGTGTACTTTTGGTTTGACTCATCCCATTCATGAACATGATTTGCATAAACAACTACCGCCAGTGGGCATGTCACGCTACAGAATAGCAAGTAAGCAGAAAGGGGTGGCTAGCGTGGAGTAGGTTATTGTTTGGACACCATTTGGGGCACAGAACTACTATATTCTTTCTTCCCACTGTAAAAACCTTCCCTCCCAGTTGTGGTTGGCTATGCATATCCAGTGAACAACCATTCGCCAAGTATTCGCTACCCACGAAGTGGCAATCTCTCCCCTTAAATACGATGAAACCATATTTTTGCATTGGACCCATGTTGGGATCCCAAACATGAGAACCTAGGAAGGGCGCCAGCGTGAGACTCTTGGGCCTGGTCATCCAGCTAGCTGCTGGAAGTGTGCCCGACAAGGGCCACGCCAATGCCGTGGAGGTGCCTGGTGACTGCTGGGGATGGTGATAGAAGCAACGACAACATAGAATCATAGATGATATAGATGTCCATTTCCCATCATTTCCCATCAGTTCCCACTGGTTTGTTGATTGATAGAGAGGTCGCCCTTATTGAACCTCCGGTAGGCACATGATGATATCTGGTAAGCCAAACCGGACCTCTACCTATTGTCCCCGAAAGATCCAAAATGGCATTGTTGGGTGGTAGTATCATCCAACGATTGTACAACACAAATTGAGGGTTTTAAGTCCATGGCAACCTGGTGGTAAGCGGGAATGCAACCAGCTCAGAACGTTCCTATTTTACACAACCACCGCACGTATGTTCATATTCTATTTGTATTTCTTGACGATTGGGGATCCACCTGAACCTCTACTCCATGGAAGTAACTCTTTTTTAATAAATAGATATAGATACATAATAAATAAATACAGTATATATATATATATATGTACGGGGAACAATATTTAATAACACAGCACATATACAGCACATATACAGCACATATTTTGTTATATGTTGTTTATTTGTTTTTTTACATCTCGCAGACTGCCGCTGCCAGGCGTTTTTCCAGCAACATCCAGTGCAGGGTCTCGAGAGAAGTATCGCCCAGGTGGTGGAGAGCCTCTGGGCTAATTGCCATGGGAGATGGACATGTGGAACGCCGTGAAGAACTGGGAATCTAATCCAGATTAATCCAGAAACAGGGGCATTGAAGAAGGGTCATTGCTCCAGGCTAGCTAACTTGCCAGAGGAGCAGACAGTCGTACATACAACATGACTTCTTGACTTTTCCATATGTGAGTTCTGAGGGCTTTATTATCAATTCAGTGACTGAAAAGACAAGCCATTGCTTCGGCATTTGTGCTAATGATGCATCCAATTCAAAGAGATTGTGGACCCGAAACTTTCAAACCGCCAAGGTATTCGCACGGATGCGAAATTCGTTGTCAGGCTGGAGGATGCCATGCAAGATGAGGACTTTGGGCTGTTCCGTTTCTTTAACCTTCCCTTGATGTGACTATTCTCTGTGGAAACGTGATTTCATCTATTTTTAAAGAAGATCTAATTCAGTGCTACGGTTTCATGGCAGCATCCAAAAACTCTAGAAGAAGTGGGGCTCCACCACTCACTCATGATGGGCGAAGAAACAGGAGCTCCTTGGGTTTTGGGTCTGTGGTATTTCATGTTTTAGGCCCAGATGGAGACCAAAAACTTCCAGGAGATGAAGGATTTACTACTGAGTTTCGAACTCTGAGCCCCAGGGTGTCACGCCCCGAACCGGGATCCACTCAGGCCCCCCTCGGCGGGTGCCATCCCGACCAAAGCTGTGGGATGAGCCAGTGCGAGTTGTGGGCAGGGCACGGCACAGTGGAAAATGTGCATGCGCATCGCTTGCTGTCAGGGTAGGGACATAGAGATATAGAATGATATAAAGACATATAAATACATACCATCTGGGAATCAAAATTGGCAACGGCAAAACAACTTATGTTTCATAGGGAAATCATCCGTAGCTGCTGATTTTTCGTTGCAACGACTGCCACTGTGGAATGTATTTTCCGCCAAGGTGCCAAGGTCATCCAAGGTCATCCAAGGTCACACTTGACGTCCCCATTTAGGTTGGAGGATGTTGGAGGTATGTTTGAGTGACTTTAGTGATTAGTGATTACCCTCTGGTGAACTAACATAACTATGGAAAATCACAATTTTTAATGGGACAACTCACTATAAATGGCCATTTTCAATAGCTATGTTAGTTTACCAGAGGGTAATTAGTACGTCTAAAGTGTGACCTAAGCGCAATCAGTCATATCAGTCGGAGCCTTGTGCTGACTCCAAAATTTGCAGCCGTTTTTACTGAGCAATGCAGCATACCTAGCAATTCAGATGTGCCATGCGAAAGTTGTAGCTGGTGACCAAACTTGCACAAGCCAAGGACCCATAATACATAAAGCTGAGGGAATCACATAGATAGCCCTCAGGCATGGAGCCAGTATTTTTTGGGTGGATGTTTTCTGGATAATTAGGAATCTTGTGGGGGGAAGACAGCCTTGTTGCTGACTCCACATGTTGCTGCAAACAATCATCGCAGAAGCCGGATGATTTTCCAAACCCGCTGCAAATCCAGATAAGTGGTTTGGCCGCCACGCCTCCTTAAGAATCGGAGAGAGGTTGTCTTTCTTCTGCCCGTTCCCCTAGAGACAAAACTCCTGCTAGACTTCCAGCCTTTGCCACATCATTACAGATTTTCAGACGCAAATAATGCCCGCTTTTCATGAACCTTAGAGTCGCTGACGGGACTTGATGCTTGCCCAGCTGCCAGGTTTTGGGACAGTTGGGTTCAGGTTGGTTTCAGTTGTGTTCAACAGGGAACCACTCATCACATGAATTCAAGAGGAACATGAAGGAAATAATGATTGTCATTGTGACTAAGTATATTGTTTATGGTACAAAGCTACATTTAGTTATGAATTAGTGATGATGAGTGAGTGTTTTATTTGACATTATTTGAGCCGCTCGAAGGGTTGAACCACCATCCAGCTGCGTATTTTTCTGGATCCAAACCACGGACTGTGCTGAGGTAATAGCATGATGTGGGCCCAAGAGCTGGTTGATGGATTGATATGTGAACAACTGCATGACAACACTGAAGCACGTCAACATGATGATAATCATGTATTAATGATTTGACAAAACTGATTGTAATGTCGATAAACAAACGCGTGTGATTGTAATCATGTACAAATGATCTAACTTCATAGTATATTGCTTGAGAGGTCGAAGCCAAGAAATAGTTTCAATATCCACTGATAACTGATAACCATGAAAGTCCTTGTGTCCAACACCTGTTTTAAATGTTTTGTTTCAATCGCGCTGGTGTAGTTAACCCAGTTGGCAACTTTTTCCCATCCTCAGCATTTGAGGATGCAAGATGGGCGCAGAGCATCGAGCAGGCCGATTGTTATAGCTGGGGGTGGCATGTGATGCTGCTTTAGGTCTCAAATTCCGAATCAAATCCTGGCTTTAAAGGTTCCAAAGATTGTTAGAGACTATAATTTTTTGAGGTCACGCAGTAGTATTATCCATCAGTATATTATGGTATTTGATATATAACAGAAAAGACAACCTATATCTACACACACACATATATATATATAATAAGATCTAAGAAGTATAGTGATAACTAGTGACATGTCGTGGCATTCAGTAACTATGTGTATTCAAATGTGTCCTTCAACTTCTTGACCTCGCAGCACAGGTCTTTGCTCCGTGTGCCTCATCTCGGTTGCCACAGTTTGCACCACCCAACTGACCCGCAGCGCACAGAATCATTTACATGCGCCTGGCTTTGTGGCGTTGCCTGGCATGAATTACAACATACAATGAGCTCAAAGAGACAATGCAACTGATGATGGGCAACCGGAAGTGTTCCAGAGTAGGTTGCTTTCGGGCTGGTGAATCAACATCGTCTCAGGAGAAGAGGTCTAGTGTCATTCTCCGGTTCCGGTTTTCAGACACCCCACGCTCTGGCTATGATGGCCATTGGCGTGATGATTGGATCACGGATTACACAAGTTGTGATTCATACCTGGGATTACGTGGGTTTTCTGCAGAATATCGGACCCCAATTTTCAGCAAGGTGCTCGTATTTTGGTGGAGAGTCCACAATTTGATTTTGGGGACCCTTATCATTAGAAGCACTCATAAGTGCATCCTGTCCTGCATGCATCTACCGACTGCTTGCTCGACCACTAAGGTATGTGCACATTGCCATGATGACTTTACTGCTACCACTGGCATGGGCTTGCAGGAAGGATGATTCCAGTCCCTTTCTGGCGAGTGCCAAAGATGTTTGCGTGTTTCTCCCGCTTTGGGCGGCTTGGCAAGGCTTGGCAACCTGAAGCCAGATGGGATCAACTGGGCACTGGGCACCTAACAATTGTGGCACCTGCCCCATGACCAAGGTTGTCTCCAACTACGGCTTGGCTCTTCGGCTACGAAATGGTGCGAAGCTGCTCCCGCGTTTGCTCCTCTACAATCCATGTATTGCCCAAAATCCTGGTATGGTTTCCTCCGTGGACCTCTGATTGATTAATTGAGTGATTGATTGAGTGAGTGATCGATTGATTGATTGATTGAGTGAGTGAGTGAGTGAGTGATCGATGGATTGATTGATTGATTGATTGATCGATTGATTGATTGATTGCGTTTGATGTGGGATTCACTTATTAATGATGCACACACATGAGGAACTCACAGAAGATATTGTTGACCCTCAGCCAATCTCACCCAGCGGGTTCTTGCACCCCTCTCAAAACGGATGTGTTTATGTGCGGGTATGAGTCAAACATAGTCAAACTACTATCTAATATTATCTATAAGTCTATAATTATCATTTCTATTATCTAATGTCATTTGCCAAACGGAGGCCTAGACGAAACGCCAAAAGAAACCTTCCGAAGCTCTGCATGCTGGGCATTTGGCATCTCTCAGGTCCAAGCCCTTGCCTTGGCTCCAGCTGGTCTGGTGCAATGCCTTTTTGGCACTGGTCCTGCACAGGCGCAAGATATGGCAAGATATGGCAAGATGAAAAGATATGAAAAGTCACAGCGGCACAGAAGAAAATTTGTTTATTGTTTAGTTGCATTTAGATTATTATGGATTATTTATGATTATTTGCAGACCACCTAGATTCCTAGATTTCAAAAAATCCAGAATTGTCGCATGCGCCAATGTCCTGCGTCAGTTCTCCTGGTTTGACCTTTTTCGCCTTGAGCGACTGGGCTAAGGTGGCAATCCTAAGTCGAGTTTTCCTGGAGGAACCTCTGACATCGCTTCGCCCTTTGTTCGCAGACAGGGTGATCATTTGGAGAGTCGTCACCACAGACTGAAGCCTCTAAGGTATTTTGGCGGTACTTTTGGCTTTTGCAGGTGTGGAATGCTGCTGGCACTGGGGGCGGTTGTAGGTGAGTTCGGGCCTTTATTGTCCATCATGGTCCATCATGGTCCATCATGGTCCATCATGATCATGCGATTGGCAGCAAGATATATCAACCCTAACCTGGGCTCGGAGATCCAAACCGGACAAGAGCAGGATGTCTTTCAATGTTTGACTGCTGCAAGTCCGATCCTAGTGCCTTTTCTGAATCCAAACCATGGCCAGTGGTTGCTGGCTTAGTTTCAGATTTGGCTACTTTGACTATTCATGATTGTTCATTGATTATTTATCTTGACTTGACATCATCTTGTCCTCTGCAACTTGGCTGCCAGGCGTTTTAGCTTTGGCGGCGCACGCCAAGTTTCAAGGCGCCTATTACATTTCGGGTGAGTTGCAGGACGGCGGGTTGACTCCCTAAGCCCTAGCGCAAGGGAGTTATGTTGGTTTGTTCTCTGTAAATACCGGAACAATAAAGAAGGATATATACATCAAAAACATCTATGTCGTAAGTCTTAAGTTATAGTAATTATGTTATTATTTTTGTTCAGTATGTCCGCGCTTAGCTAAAGGTTAATTTATAGGCGAGATTCGATCCCTATTTTACCTGACCATTTTGTCGGTAGTGTCAAGAGTTGATTTCAGCCAAGAACAGATCGGACGCGACCATAGGCAGTTGGAATGCATTCTGTGCAAGATGATTTGGCACTATTGTCACCCATCATAGGCCAGCTGCAGACCTTGTGCTTTCAGCCCAGTAGGGTGGGTTGCGATACATGCGGCTAGGCGACTCTGCTCTCAACGTGTTGCTGGGAACTTGTTGCGCCCTGCTGGCTGTGGTGGCAGCTGCAACTCAGCAGGAAATCCACTTTGGATGGGTCACTTCAATGGTAAAATCATCTACCGCGGGATTTTCCATTGCCATGTGTTGATTACCAGGGACCCGGGGTACATCAATTCACATGGACCTGTGGGATGGCGATGGAGAGAGACATCAATTCACACACGCACACACAAAGAATTCGTTTTCCTCAAACCCATCCGGAGGAAGGCTTAGAGCCACCAAACTTGAGCCAAGCAGCATATCATTTCACATCTTTTCGAACACAAACGTGGACCAACCCAAAGCAGCTGTGCTACAGATCATGTCTCATTGGCTAAGGCCTGCTACAAGGTTGCCTTCAAGCTTCGCTTGGGGACGCCTCCAGCCTATGTGGTCCTGGGGGTGGTCGGAACCTTGGGCCTTGCGGTCCCTTGGCTGCAGAGATCCTTATACTTTTACAGAATCATGGCCTACTGCTATCCAGCAAAAGGATTCATGATTGGTGATTAAGTGAGTCTTTCAACTTATGACTTATGATTTACAACACTTTAAACAACCTCCATTATGGTGTGTGTATATATATATATATATTTATTTATTATGGTATATTGATAACGTTAACTTATAGTTATAACTTTATAACTGCTGCAGAATGAAACTAATCACTGATGACTTCTAACAACATGTTCAATTCATTTGCCAAACGCTTCCAAGATCGTGCCAGTAGCCCTGCCATCGGTTCCCCAAAAGGCCACTGTTTTGGGTTTGCCCGTGGTGCTGCTTCTGTCCTTCCTGGGCTTGGAAGATCGATGGTGGAGCAGCAGCTTTTCTGGAGGGGCGCTAGTTTTCGGATTTCCGTGCATGTATAGAAATGAGAAATGAAATATCTTGAACATTAAATATACATATTCACGCCGGTTATATGTTTGATCATTAAAAAAAACTTTATCCGTGCAGCAGATGGCCATGTATAGATACCCACCCCTGTAGTATTAACTTCTCCCCATCTAGGATCCAAGTTGAGTCCTCGGAGGAGTATGTGGTATTCTGGGGATGGGATTGCACGCTGCAGTTTGTTGAGAAGTTCAAGGATGTCAAACCAACGCCTTCATGTTGCCGAGACGCCTTGTTACATTCTCACTCACACACGCAGACACATATTATAATATATATTATCGTTTATTCTCGTAGTGTATATATATATATATTTATTTATAAATAAACATGCCATATAAAGCATCATGATATACGTACATGTGTATGCTTGCGGATACTGTTGGCAACAGAGGTACAGTAATGAACCGTTTTTTTGCTGTGCAGTTTTCACCATGATCAAGGCTCCGTGACAGTGGACTGGTCCTTAGTTTTTGGCAGCGCAGCCTTTGACATGGTCTACAACACTTCCATGGCGTGGGGTTTGGCGCCTGGGCGGCTAGTTTGGGGATTGAAGGTGAGTAAACTGAGTGATTCAAGTCCATTTGGAGAGCAAACTGCACGAGAACAAAATGGAATATTGCTGAGGTAACCTGAACTCGTGTATACATATTCTTACACAATCAGAACCGGAGGGTATATTATATAACCCGTGCTGACTCATGTGCTCATAGGTTCAACATGCCGAATGGTCCGCTTGGGGAGGTCGAGGGGGCTACTACAAATGAACCCAAGGGAATGACCTGTACAGTAGATGCCAGTGCAATAGATCTCATATGAATGTTTCTCCAGACATTGAATGTCACACACCCGATGACACCAAAGCAAATTGACATCTCACAACTAGCCTCTGGTAAATTAACATAGACCCTGAAAATAGCCTAGTTTTAATGGAAACTAATCTTCCAACCCCGATGACTGCCAGGGTCTATGTTAATTTACCAGAGGCTAATTTTGGCATGGTTGTTTCCCATTGTTTCCCTACATAGGTTTCCCTGCAACAAATGGAGTTTCATCCAAATTTTCCCTGCAGCAAGGCGGTGAGCAGCCCTGTCTTTGTGTCCCTTGGGGCCAATGTGGGTACTCCAGCGACTTGGTCCGACCTATGGTTGCTGCAACTTTTTTACCTCGAAAGTGGTGATGTTTTTTATCCAAGCATAATGCTATACCAAAGAAGAAGAGTGAAGGGGCTGTGCACTGGAATTTGATATGGGCAAATTATATAAGGGCTGTATGAATTTCGGAATGCTAGTCTTGGTGAATTTGTGCAACTATAGCTGAATTTGTACTAACTAAAATTGGGTATGTTTTACCTGAACAATCTACCAGCAGGCAGGCACCAACAAAATTTGGACACCGAAGCGGAAATTCTCAAGTTGATTTGTAGGAAAACTATGATGGGAACCTGGCTAAGACTCCAAATTGCAAACATATCTTGTGAACCTTCACGTTCAAGCTTAAATTAGGACAGATTCATGATTCACTGTGAAGACGATTCATCCGTCACAACAGCAAACCATTTATGATTTCAGGGTGGCAACTGAAGGTCAACATGTTCGTGGATGCAGTGTTGCACGGAGACTGGCCCTCGCTTCCGCAATATTGTGGCACAGTTCTCATCGCCATCTCTTTCATCATGTTGGTGACTGGGCTAAGATGGTGATAGACGTTGGCGGGTCATGGTTTTACTAGTGTTGAGTTGTTCTCTTACGTGAACTATATAGGATGATCTTGCACAAATCTACCCTCTCACTGTCATCCGTACCTTGCCTTTGCAAGAAAGCATTGCAACTGTTTATAAAACCAGAATGCTTTCAGCGGCTGGCGAATTAGGCTGGCCATCCCCAGGTCTTTTGCGAATCGGGCCAAGCACGCCCGGTCACACGGCAAGTGAGCCAATCGTTGATCATGGCCAGCAGCTGAATTATTCGGGAGATTGGCTCGAAATGGGATGAATCTTTTGGTGTCATCCTCATCACTTGAGACCTTCATGAACGAGATATGACAAAGACATGCCAAATCCATTCAATAGTTTTGTTTGGATTTGGAATTTTGAGCCATGACTTCACATCCATTTTTCCATCGGACCAAAGTGAGAAGACTGAAGGTCCCAGAAGCCGCCAAGGGCTGAAAAACAGCCAGCGGCACGCCTGAGATTCCTGGGGTCAAGAGGGTAGTGGACTATTTTTGTGGATAGATGATGGAATATTATGGAAGATCATGAGCACATTTATGCAGCGAGAATATGCGAGAATATAAAACTTTTGGCAGGATCAAAGATCTGACCTCTCTCTCTATCGCCTCATGCTTCAAATTTATATTTATATAAGTTTGATGTTCGTCTAGGTCCCAAGCGTTCTTTGGGAGAATAGGACGGAGGTTTGGTGCCACTCTGACTCACGCCCTGCCCAGGACCCAAGATGGGCATGACTGCCACAGCGTGATTGGCAAAACATGTTTGATCGGCGGCGGCTAGATAATGTGCTAACTTCTGCTGGTGCAAATGCCCTGAAGGGCTACACAACTTATTGCTATGGTTAGTATGCTGCAGCATACTAGCCAAAGCTCAGGTCAGGTCAAGGGAGCTCCCTTCCTTCACTTTCGCCTTTTTGCCCTTCCTTGCATGCTTCTTGGATTTTGGGCTGTGTTTTTAATATTTTTTAATCAGTAGTTTCACGCACAGCACAGACCAATGTCCTGAACTACAGAAGATGTTGATCCTATACGAGCCATGAACGATCCATACCGCGTGTGAATATCAGATCAATCTCCACGTAGCAGGCCCTATCTCTGTCCCCTTAGATGTTAGAAATGTTCATTCATGTTTGTTACATTGTGCATATGTATAAACACATAATCATACCTGTAACACACACTTGCTCAGAACTGTCATTGCAATTTTTGTTGTGGAATGCATCTTACGTGCCAATTCACTCCAATTACACCTGACAGGTGGGTCGGCGAAGAGACCCGACAAAGTATCAAGAAGCTACCATCGCCATAGCCAGCGCAGAATGGACAAATTGGACGCAGACCCTTCCCTAATGGCGAGTACATTCAACTAAGCCAAATCGTTCCCACCTGACGCCGACTGGAAGTCCTAAAGTTCGAGTTTGGTCCGAAAAACTGTTTGAAAAATTGACATGCCGGCTCTTGGCTTAGCCGGTTGCCACTGACGAAAATTGGATTTGACAAAAGAGCAGGTACGTCGGGATGATCAGTCCCGATATCCTCCCAACTCATGAGTAGCTTCGTTGGCAGTGGACTCATGAGTGGGCCACTGCCTCCTGCGAAACTTAGAAGTTTTACATCTCTTCAGGTGGTTCACAGACACACACACACCAGGTAAATAAAATACATACATACGTATATATATATATAATATATATATACATATATATATATTTATATTTATACAATATATACATATCTTTATATATATAAATATATATATATATATATATATAAATATACATATATGTATCTATATATATATATTTATATTATATTACGCATAGACATATAGGCGTATATTTCAGCCCTGTGTTTTGAGGCCAGGTCTGCTAATCACCGCCATGCCTCCGTTGCAGTTTTCACTCCCGGTGACGCACGGCCGGTGGAACTTCCGCTGCGCCATGGCGATGGAGTTGCTGTTGTCCGGAGCCTCTCTGGCTCCGGCGGCCCTCAGAGCGAGGTTGGGCTGTTGATGGTACCTTCTGGTAATTTGACATAGCTATTGAAAATGACCATTTATAGTGGATTTACCCATTGAAAATGGTGATTTTCCATACTTATGTTAGTTTACCCAGAGGGTAGCTGGTAAAACGGTGGAACTATCCTTTGATCAATGATGTTTAGCAATTTGAGGTGATGAATTATACGTTGTTGCATAGTAGCAGACTTTTTTGCAAAGGAAGAGGGAGGAATTCCAACTGCCCCGCAGTTCGAGGCATTTGGATCTCATGGACCAATTTGCCTCCACGGATTGTTTGCGAGCCCCGGCCTGGTGGCTGTGCTTGCCACTTGGCAAATCTCCAGTAACCCGTAGGTTCAACTTGCGATATGAGATGATGTGAGCATAGGTCATAGCTGGTTTCATTCTGTTCACCCCCAGTGGCCCAGTGGGATGGTGATTCAATGATGATCTATGATGATCCCCTAATTTTCGGGCGAATTATCTTGGCATATCTTGGCATGAGGCTTGGTGTGTCCACCAACTACCTGATGCACGGCTTCATCTGGAACTACCCAGAGCGTTTCGCCGCCCTGTGCCAGAAAGCGCCACTGAAGTCATTGGGTTCCCACCCTGTGGATGTTTTTGCCTCTCTAGAGGCGGACCCAGACATCTTTGACAGCACGTCATAGCACGTCATTTGGAAGTGGGCAGATCCTGGCAGATTTGACAACATGTTCATTACAAGGCAGTGTTTGCCATGATCATTGCAACTCTGTTCAGACAAAGCAACTGTTGGCTGGTATTCCGGCTGCGTTTGTCAGCGAACACCACCGGAAAAAGTGATGTTGCCCAGCAGTCCGGTGATTCTAGTATATACCTGGTTGAATGCGGAGTGCGTTCAATGACCCTACCAACCCCATCTCAGCAAGCAGGTGGTCGCGAAAGTGGCACAGGGCATTTCAATCTTCAGCTTCCTTGGTTTCTTGGAAGAAAGGAGGGGGCATTCAAGAAGTGACGAAGGTCACAAATGTCAAACCCGAAAGTGTTTGAATCCTTCAGGACAGCCGATCAGCCAATGAGTGCTTGCCCCCAGACAATTCGATCCATTGATGATAATTTCATGAATCTAATGATCTCATTCAAGACCATTACTGTGAGCCAGTGTTTACAAAATCCAAGGGTAATCCACCAAATATTACCCAATTTTGCTACATTTTCCCAGGTTTTTCCCATATTTTTCCCATGGTACTGGTGATTTGATGGTCCGCTACCATCTTGGCCCAGGTAGCACCGGCCGCGCCGCTGCCGGGCAAGCGATTGCCGCGGCACCCGCCTGGTGTTGGGCGGCTTGCGTGGCATTGCTGGCGGCGGGACAGGCGCAAACTTGGAGCTGGAAAGTCCCATGGAACTCCAAAAAATGGGGTTTAAAACTGTTGAAGATGATTTCTGGTTGAATAGTTGGAAAATTTGTCGGAAAGAAGATTTGGAATGATGTTGGCTTTGAATATCCCCGTGACTTGATTTCCATTTTTCTTGAGATCGGAATATGGCGATTTCTGGGTTCCATGTTGAAGTTCGGTTGCATTGGGCTGGTCATTTTTTTGCTCTGAAACAAGGCATTTTGGGCACTCATATTTTGATCCCTGGCTTTTCACCTACTACTACGCAAATCTTGTAGAGCAGAAGCAACCAGCTTCAATGAACTTACCAGCTTTGCTGGTGTGTTATGGTCGTTTGCTGATTCTGTACCCCGACAGGCGCTGAATGTAGCAACCTACAATGCCATCGGCAACGCTGGTGTTTACTATGGCTTCAAGCGGACCCGGCCATGTTTGTTTCAGTTGGCTGCGCTGAATGAGATGACAGCGTATATCGTATATATAGATTATATAGTGTATAGCCTTCACAGGATGTGTGTTGTGTGTACTAGAATGTTTGCAATCATCGCAATAATGCTAGTGACAGCACTGTTTTAATCATAGCAATTGCCATAATGATTTTCATGCTGCTACTGATGATGATGGTGCGGAGGAGGAGGAGGAGGACAACGAGGATGAAGATTAATGAGAGTTTCCTGTAAAAGTAAAACTTAAACCAACCCAAAGTGCGGGAAAATTCTTCCCAAAGCAACACGACTGTGCCGTGCCAGGTTGGGGAGAACGGTGCCATGGTGCTACGGCTTTCCTTTCAACACGGGCCTGCGGCATCCACAGTACTTGGGCGTGGTGCTCACGCTCTTTGGGGCGCTACCCCTAGTCATGAGCCTTGGTGCCGTCGGGGGAGAGATCTGTCAAATGAGATCATGCCAACGGGACAAAAGTAATTAATCAATAATAATATTAATTAGAATATTTAGAAGAACAATGAATTATCATTAAAACCCAGTTGTTTGTGATGTGATCCTGCTTGCAACCAGCAGTGAAACCAACATTTGGAATAAGGCCATCCAAAACTCATGGAACTTGTTTCTGAGCAGATGGGCAGGTTTGGGGATCCATTGAGCTGGAATGGGTCCAGGCTGTCAATAGTTGTGTCATATTTGGTCCAAGAATCGGGTACAGTACAACAAATCGAGCGCTTTGTGATGCTTTGAGCATCATTTCCCACGTAAAATATAACAATTTTTGGGCATACCCTATTTCAAAGCCATATGGGTAACCCAGGGTTAATTCTTCAAAAAATGAACAGCCAGCTGTGAGCCCATGGTTCTCCATTTGTGAACAAATCCATGTGGGTACAATATGGGACAATCGTTGGGTCAAGGGAAACAAATTGCTGGAATCCCCTACGTTTGGCCAATAAATCCATGGTTTTCTACAGTTGATTTCCCTTAAGTCGACCCACTAAACCCTCAGTTTTTCAGGTCGCATCCCCATTTTGGCTTGTGATATCCCTATGTTTCATGGTATATCATCCCAATTTCTGGTAGCTACCGACCTAAAATGATGTGCTAAAATCTCCCCATGCGCTGCCTTTGTCTAGGCATAAAGAGCTACTGCAGCTGGGCCTTCCACAGTTGGTGCTCACCTGGGGTTCCATGTATGGCATCATGTCCGCCATGGAGCAGGTGGGATTAAACCTTGGGAATCTTTTGAGAAACATGACACATCGGATGGAAAAGCAGGTTGAAAGTCAGTTAAGTCAGTTCTATAAATGATTATGAATGGATTTAGATAGTTATGACATGTGACATGATATTATAAGTGAGACATGGTGATCTGATTGGATATTGATCGAAGGAAGTTTAGAAGTCAAACTTCCGACGGTATGGACAGATGAAAAGCAGAGCAGGGAAGAGGCAGAGAGAAGAGAAAGATTAGAAGAGAGAAGAGTAGAAGAGAAAGAGTCAGCGCGAAAAGGTAGGAAAGTCGCGAAACACTGTGTGTTTCCAATGATTTGGGGCTCCGGAGGGTCGAAAAGTAGGCTCGCTAAAGCGGCGGGTGCGGAGCCAGCTGGCCAGATGAGAGATGAAAAATTGCACGCCGTTGTGGCGCGAAGCACATTTCGA
>Ga0126342_10011691_pt1 | contig 15669 bp, 10 predicted proteins | sample Cyp1metagenome_FD_92528 | JGI IMG/M metagenome (GOLD analysis project Ga0126342, IMG submission 92528) | Coral microbial communities from Lord Howe Island, Old Settlement Bay, Australia - Cyphastrea 1 metagenome | ecosystem: Host-associated > Invertebrates > Cnidaria > Coral ...
ACTGTTCAAATAAACTATTGCAGAAAGGTATTGTGCGTGACTGCATAACCATGTGTTTTGACATCTGTACCATTAACATACGTGTGAGCATTCGGGTTCGTGGGCTTCATCTTGTTTTTTTTCTTCTTCTCTTCTCTTCTCTGACCCGCCCCATCCCTGCTTTTCATCTGTCCATATTGTCGGAAGTTTGACTTCTAAACTTCCTTCGGCGAACGCAGCATGCACACTCATTTTAGTTGTAAGCGCCTGCAGATTACTTTTTTATCATCTCGGCCTCGAGATAGGCTTGCAAGAACGGAGCGAAACGAACATAATAAAAAACACCCATGAAACATTTGTGGCACCCTGCTACATGCTGAGCATTGTCACCTGGATGTGTGTGTGTGTGTGCGTGCGTGTGTGTTTGCAAATCTGGTCATAACCTTTGAATTATACAGATTGATCTCCCAAAAATCTAAATGTAAGCTATCGAAACAAATAATTTCGCAAAGCGGCGTAAACATGTGTTTTGGAATCTTCCCTCGTTTATGTTAATTTCATTTTTCCCCTAGGAATTGATGTCGCTTCGATCACGTTTTTTGGTTGGTGGCAAAACCAATTATGGTCACAAAACTACGGATTGAATAGAATTTTACATGTTAAACTATACTGCTTTGCGGAGAAATGTCAGAGATTGACCATTGGAAAAAAATCACTTGCACCCAACCTTTATCGAACTGGGCAAGTTCGTACTGGGCCAAGTTCACACGTATCACTTTGCCACTGTGCTGATGTTGGAATGATTCGTGGCAGAACAACGCGCGGCAACAGGGAAACAGGGGTTTCGTATTTTGCAAAAACAATTCAGAGTTGCAAGGGGCATAGGAAAGGTTGTGACCATTCTGGGAGTGTTCTTGAAAGAAAAATGTTTGTGTCATAATGGGTGCGGGGCCCAAATGGGTGCGGGGCTCACATGGAATCATTTTTGGTGCATCAGCCGGGTCGCAAGACGTTCCAGTACATGCGCGCTAGGATCAACAATGCCACGTATGTTCAAAGCCCCGATCATTCTTGCACTTCGCTGAAAAGATCGCAACAAAATCCAAGTTCACGCGCGGCTTTAAGATTGGTAAAACTGAAGGTGAAGTGGAAACCTGTATGTCATACTGGGTGGCCCGTTGTGGGCACAGGCGTGACACAAATAAAATACAATAAAGAGAAACATCTAACTACTAGTGGCGAATTTTACCAACTCACGACGCAAACCCTCCCCAGGATTCCAGCGCTTCGACTTTCCAGTTATCCAAGCACATCTAAGGGCAAAATTGCTCAAACATTGCGTCCCAGGGTGGCTGTCAACTATCAAAGATTAGTGTTGCTTGAAGTGTACGGCCTGCCTGAACACAACAACACAACAACACAACAAACAAAAACCATAAATATTTTGGCGCATATTGAACATCCCCCCGGCTTCGTGATAAAGAGGCGAATTTCCCAGCTCCAAATGGACATTTTGATTGATTGCGAAGTGATGGTTTTTCGAGTTGCGTTGGGTGAGAGTTTTTGGGGTAACCATGAAGGAAACATTATTGAGTTATGTCTACGATGACCTGAGCCGGTTGGATATATAATTCGCTCATTTACTCATTCATTCACTCACTCACTCACCCATTCATTCACTCACTTTTTTCACTCACTTCTCACTCAATCATTCACTCACTCATTCATTCCACTCATTCACTCACTCCACTCACTCCACTCACTCCACTCCACTCCCTCCACTCATTCCACTCACCCCACTCATCCCACTCACTCCACCCACTCATTGTCGTAGTTTGGAGGTAGTATCGTTCCCTTCCTTGTTCTACTTCCCGGAGACATCGGAATGCTCTCGTGGTTTCGACAAGGCGTTGTCATAGTGCCAAAACATTTGTTGTATGGTTTACAAAAATGCGGCGGTCCTGAAACCCATCGACGGGCTAGCGCGTCATTTGCTGCAATTCATGCTGGTGAAAGTTGCCATTTCCAAAGGTCCTAGTTTCAATTTCAAACTAACCGCTAAGACAGTATCAACGAACAAAAACAATAACAAAACATTCAATTTTTCACCGCTTGGAACTTGGACTTTGTTATTCCGTACGGTTTGCAACCAAACGGGCACGAGGGGCTTGTGCTTGGTTCATCCGAAGTCAAAATAAACACACACACACACACTTCCACGGGTCCAACAAAAACCGGTAGAAAAAACAAACATAAGTTTCCTTTCACGTTCGAAGAACATGGCGCCCCCAAACATTGGCCTGCCTTATGATCATAAGTCATGCGTTGTGATCGAGGTGTAAAAAAACGTACGAGAAAATCATAGCGTGCCAACGATTCTTCAGCATGGCTCTTCGCTGTTAATTTGCGGGCTACTTGTGCAGGCTGCAACCTCGGATTTGGTTGGTTGCAGATATTGGTTGAATTCAATGTTGAAAGACACGATTCGGTTTTGCATCGTTGCGCGCAAGGAAATTGTTTCGTGCTGCTTCAAGTTCTGGGTGGCAAAATGTTTTGCAGGACAGGTAAGGGGGTGCAAATTGACAACTTTCAGGTTTCGGAACATATTTGGCACAAATTCGCGGATGGGCGTTGGTTTTGTTTTTTTTTGTTGGTGACATTTGGTCGCTCGGTGATGTTCCGTACCGTTCGAACAAGATAAAAACCTATCGTAGGGCAATTGGAAGTTTTTTTTCCCCGAGGCTTTAATTTTGCATACATGTGTTTGAGGGTTTAATGGAACAGTGAAAGTATATCTCGACGCTGACCTGGCGAGCAACCCGAAAGGAATATCAAAAAACGACCAAACGGATGTGCAAGGTAAAAATGATTGAAATTCCTCCCGCACCCGCCTTCATATTTGCTAGTCAAAATTCGGGGGACGTGGGTTGTATAAAATCAAACCCCGCGGGGGGTTGATTTCAATAAGGGATAAATGGAGCGGTCTAATTTTTTGGAAGATTCGGAGTCACGATATGCATGGTTTGGGGAGATAGGTATTCTTTAGTATTTTGGAAGTGCACAGGCGCCGCTATAGGTCAGTCTTCAGCGGACGCACCTGGCCATACACCTTGTGGCTCTTTCAAGTGATTCCAATGTGCCACGTGAAAGGAGTCACGGCCCAGCAGATGCAAGTGGTCACAAATCTGATTCATGCGGCCAGAAGCCTGACGCGAAAACAACAGGGGTGTCAAGGAACAATGTGGTACTTACTTTGTTGGTTTGTCTTTATCTATGGAAACGTTTTCAAGGACTTCACGCTTATCATTTTTTTTACAGAACGGCAGCCCCTGGGAGTGCAGTTTTCCCATGATTTAAGATTATATTTTGAGATGCTTTTTACTGCACTCCCAAGGGCGCTTTGACAGCTTTGCCTGTGATTCGTGCCAGTTTCCTTGAGGTACCCGACACTTGGTAAAAACCTTGGAGAAAAAAACCAAAACAAAATAATATTTCCAGGCTCTTTGGAAGGGGGGGGGGCCCAGCCAAGACTTTTTGAAAAGAGGTAAAGACCTTGGAAAACAAAAAAACAACCAAAAACAAAAAAACACCAAAACACAAAAAATACATCTAAACTCTTTGGAAGGGGAAGGTCCCAGCCAAGACTCTTTGATTTCTTTGGTTTTTCCGAGTTTTTTTTTTGGTTTTGGTAACTTTCAGCAATTTGCACCTTTTTGTACATTGGCCGTTCGGTGTCTTCATGCGTTCAAGTTTGCAGGAACCAATCGTTTCACCGCTGCAGGTATGAACATATTGGGTCTGAGGATCAAGACTGCGTGTTCCACTTTTGAAATGTTCGGCAATGTCCTAGATAATAGCCTTAGTTTCATGCTATACTTTTTTGAACACCATGTTGCATAAATTGGTAGCACACCTTGCTGAAGTCGTACGACCATTGAAATCTGCTGTAGACTCATGTTGCACTTTCTTGGAGGGATGCGACACGGATTTGCCAAGAACTATTCACTTTTAAAACTGCATATGCGCACACACACACATATAAGTATATATATTTAAATATACACATAGTTACATATGTGCATCTTCATAGGAAGGCTTTCCTTGATTGACACAGATTCTGCACAGTTTGCAGTAATATTTTTTTTTTCTCGAGCAAATGCTGCACTAGTTTGAAAGAGATATTGTAGGTAATTGTGCTGCTGCACTCTTTGCATGGGCATGTAGCACTTGTTTACATTGCCATATTTATATTAGTGCATTAAGATACATGATTTATAGTTACGAATTGTTTTGCATTGTTTGAAACCATATTCTATTTTATTTACAATGATAAGATGTTGCACATTTTGAAGACCTCTTGAAAGTCGAGTCACATAGCACCCTTTCCAATTCAACACAACATTTCCATAAAACAGTTGTATTCTTTGAAGGGCCATATTGCGAAGGTGGTGCAATACTTGCTTTACAACAAAAACATGTTTTTAAACAGGCTTTTGCATCACCAATGGAATCTACAGTAGGCTCTTGCTACACTTCCTCACAATAAAGCTGCGCACTTTGCAAGCAAGAATCTGCATTTTCAAAGGTAAAAACACATGTTTCAATCAATGTGTCAGCAAGATGGCGCTCTTTTCAAAGCCATGCTGTAGTAATTCAAGGCGTGATTAAATCTTGCAAAACAGCACTCTACATTTTCCTACGGGAAGTTATAATTTTTAGAATCATTCAGTGCATACATAGGAGGGTTCTCCTTGAAATTGGGAAGTAATGGTACGCAATTCTTAAAGGACGCAACAATGTTTGCAAAAGGTTGTTGCATACATGGAGGAGTGATGTTCTTTATGCAAAACCATTTTGCAAATGATGTTTGCGGGTTTTTGCCACTTCATCTTTATAGAGAACATATTGCATAAATTGGTGCCTGTTGAAAATGCACATGTCCAAAAAAATATTGCATATGTTGAGGGAAACCCCTGTAGAGTTGTACAGCCTTTACATTTTTAAACCAATGCTGCGCTCTTGGGAAGGGCATTTGCACTTGTTTATTTTGTTGTTTTTATTTAGTGTTCATGCTTGTTTTGGCTGAAACTATGTATCTATGTAGGACAGTGGGGGAGCGGTTGAGAATGCACAGTGGTTGCTTTTGTTACAGAAACAACAATGTTTGGTTTCGGAAAGAACATGGTCTGGTATCTTTTGCAGACATGAAATGTCAAAAATAGAAAAAAAGGCTCACAACACAACCAACGCAAATGGAACCATCACAAGCACCCCCCAAGACTCGCAGCAGCCCAAGCAGCCGCAGACCGCTTGGAAGGGTATGGGTGGACACCGCCATCCTTCACGCACCTTTTGGCCCAGCCTTCACCGCCAACCTTCGAAGCGGAAGACAGTGGCCCGGCAACCTTCCAACACGGATGGCAACAACAAGCAGCACAAACAAACCACGCAGCACAACAGGCAGAGCTACTCACACACCTGGATCCAACCGGCCAAGCCATGCTGGCCTCACAAACGGGACTCTTTGCCAGCAGCACCTTCACAACCATTCCGTGGGGCCATGGTTTGACCAGTGTTTGACCTACCCTTCTCACCTCTTCCGACTCCTCCTTCTTCGCCGCCTTCGACTTCCCCTGCCCCTGTCAGAGCGCAGCTGTCGGTGCCGTCGCGTCCTCGATCCTTTAGGCGACCACCGCGCAGCTTGCCCACGAGCAGGTGTTCTGCGAAGCCGAGCTGAGCTGGCCCGTTGGAAAGAGCAGCCGCGAGAGTCTGCCAGGAGGCTGGTGCCCGGGTCACGACAAACACAGCGCTCACCCACCTGAACCTCCCGAACCTCACCCGGTACGACAACCGGCGAATAGAAGTCATAGCAAATGGCATTCCCATCCACCAAGGAGCACAGTTGGCTGTCGACACTACCTTAGTGTCCCCTCTCACAAGCAGTGGCGTCCCCCGCCGCCACAGAGGCCAGTACCATGGGGCAGCACTCACCGAAGTCCGCAAGCGCAAAGAGAGGGCATACCCAGAACTTGTCCACACAGGCCGGTGCCGCTTGATCGTTCTGGGGGTAGAAGTTGGAGGGAAATTCAGCAAAGAGGCAGCCAACTTTGTGAGATCCCTCGCACATGCCCGGGCGCGATCAGCCCCAGTCCACTTGAAGCAGGCCACAATCGCAGCTTCCGTCTCACGCGGGTCGGCCATTTAGGCACATGCGGTCATGCACGCCTTCGCCTCTTAGAGGACTCAGCTGCTTGCTCCGCTGATGGGGAGCCGTCCCTCATCAGTGACCTTGTGTCGCACACCAGCTCACCCCCTTTGGCATTGCGTCTTGGTTCATCGTCCTAGGGCCTGTGGATTTTTTGTGGACTTTTTGTGGACTTGTCTCTGGACTTGCCTGTGGACTTCGCCCCCAACAACCCAATAATAAAAAAAAATAAAAAAATATGCGCGCCCCAAGCGCACCTGGTGACAGGCCAGTATAAAAACTGCCCAAAGTTTGCGCATCGAACTTTCGCTGCGGACAAAAAAAAACATTCAATCATCCTTCAACATGTGTGTGATGATCAAAATTTATGAAACAGCGCACTCCCACAGCCTGCCACTATCTTTTTTTAATGGTTAATCACAGGGTGACCCAGGGTTTAACATCATTTTAAAATTTATCGCAAACACGCGCACACACAAATATAGACATATGTAATATGCATATGGGGCTCCATCATGTTTGTGACCTTAACCTTCTCAAATCTGAAGCGTTGACGTTGTTTCTCTGGAGAATTTTGGGCCCAGAACGGGCTCCGTTCTGGGGTGTTAAGGGGGCACTGAGATAAGATGTAACCTGAATGGCATTTGACAAACTAATTCTGATTATTGGCACCTTATTTTTTAGATTCTTGCTACCTCAACTGATGGGATTTCAGCGAACAAAAATGGTGTCACTGGGAATTATTTGGAGACCAATCTTGGTGACTATAAATCAATTGGCCAACAAATGAATCATTGATGTTTGAAACAACAATAAGGCAACAAATGAGTTTCTTTCTCATTGTTCAGATAATATGAAAGTAACATTTAAATTTTTAAAGGTCGCAATATGGGACAATATATTTTACGGTAATTCTATTTCTTCTTTTGCAAAGCAACAATTAAGGAACATCCTTTTGTCAAGGCACAAATAAAGTAACAATCAAGGACATTTTGAATATTTCGGAACTGAGACTCATGATTTATACCGGCCAAAGGCCCAAAACAGTATGCAGTTGGGATTCTAAAGGGAAAAGTGGAAAGGATCCAAAATCATCAGTGGTATTCAGCGGCAGCGACCCTAGCAGTGAAAAGAAGAGATACCAGGCTGATGCCAGGTCAGATGTTGCAAGTTCCCTTTGCGAAACTAGTGTGCAAGATCTGTGTGTAAGGCTATTTATATATGATCCCCGACCAAGACCTTTGCTCTTTTCACATCCCCCTTAACATTTCCACTACTAGAAGGGTGAACACGTGCTTGGTACCACCCTCTGGGATAATTCAAGCCAAAAAATGGACCCATGCACCAGTTTTTGTAGTAAAAGGGTGCGCCTGTATCTTGTAGCGGCGTTCCATTTGGCAGTCATAAATCGGAAACGCATTTTGTAGTGATTTATTTTGGGATGCGTTGTGTCGTACCGGAAACCCCAAAGTCCTCTTGTGCCAGTCATGCTCGGCCCGCGCGCATAATCAAACGTCGAAATGTGGGAAAAAATCTCGCCCTAGCAACAGGAAACTTTATTTTCTAAGCCATCCAATCGTGCCATCAAAACTTCTCAAAGACAACATCAACAAGTGGCACTCATAAAACACCATTCCACATCCTTCTTGTCACACCTTTTGGCCATTACATGCGATTACCAATCATAACCTCAACGTATCCCATTCTACTAGATTCCTGCTCGTTTTGTCCAATAGTCAAGTTTCACCCAAGTTCAAAGAATCCAGGCTCAGATTTGCATTCACCCTGGAAACACAGATTCGATAGGTGATGTCTTAGTTTCTGGATGACTTACTGCGTCCCCCTCCAGAGCCCCAAAAAGTTCGAAAAACATGCTTTTTATGTAGAGACCTCAAGAAGGAAAAATGGGACAGATTTGGTTTAAAACCGATCAACCGAATTGGAAGTTGTGCGCTTAGATCGTTTTTGTTGCCCCATAGCTGTGAGCATCGTAGCAGAAAACCTCTTGAAAGGTCAATTCTTGGAATCCGATGGAAATCCCAAGGTTGTATTTACTTGTGCTCGGCAGATGCTATGACCTGGGCCCGGAAAGTGAACCAAAGATTTCGAGTGAAGTTTCCAGAAACCATTTAGTGGCGAATCATGATTTTTCATTGCAACCCGTTTTCACTACAAAATGGTTTCGTAAAGTCATTTTGTAGTGACCGACATTGGCTTTTGATCCACCACAAAATCCCCCAAGGCATTTTGTAGCAAGGGGGTTGGTTCAGATTCAAGCATCATTTTGTAGTATAAGGCAGTGTTTGTAAACGGTTTAGTGGGCACAACTTCCCTGCAGAATGCAGACGGGGATCTTTTCACCAAGTCTCTGTACAAGATCTCCACCAGTTGTCTCCTGGCAAGATTTGCGTACAAGATTCTATAAGAGCTCTGTCTCTGCACAGATCTCTTGAAGAGGACTACTGACAAGCGTATGAAAGATCTCTCGGAAAGATCTCTTCTTCGGATTTTTGCACAAACTCTCTAAAACACCCCTTGGCAAAATTTATGCAAGACACTTCTTGGCAAGATCTCTGCAACAGATCTCGACGCAATGTCTCTGAACAAGTTTGCTGAAGACCTAGACAGCAGAGGTGTCCTGGCAGGATCTCAGTACAAGAGCTCTGTAGAAGGTTTTTGGCAAGACTTTTCCCATAAGAGATTTCCACAGAAGATCTCTGTAGGGGATCTCAAGGTAAGATCTCTGTAAGAGGTCTGTAGGCAATATCTCTGAACAAGATCTCCATATGAGGTCACTTGGCAAGATCTCTGTACAAGCTCTGTCTTCGCAAGCTTTCTGTGTGAGATGTCTGATTTTGTGCGAGCCCGCGCAGTCGAAATGCACATGGACATGTCGTCAGAGCCATTTTGTGTGGAAATTGATGGGGAAAATGGTCGGGGACACCTCCGGGGACACCGTTTTCTGCGAGCTTGCGCAGTCGAAATGCATGGAAATGTCACAAAAGCAATTTTGCGTGGAAATTTACAGGGAAAATGTCGGCCGCGACTGCCGCGACAACTGTTTTGTCCGAGCCTGCGCAGTCAAAATGCACATGGACGCGTCGCACTTTTTTAATGCAACTTTAAGGGCAAAATGACGGAAACGAATCTCGCGGCCACTGTTTTGTGCGATCCTGGTAGTCGAAATCCGCATGGACATTTCACAAAGGCCATTTGGTCTGGAAATTTACGGGGAAAATGCCGGACGCGAAGGATACCACCTCGATTAAACATAGGGCCTTTACAGCTACCGTAAGAACCCTTTATGGGTGCCACACTGCTTGGGGAAATACGAATCCCGCACAGGAAATGAGACGACGAATCTCAGCACCATGCCAATTTTGAAACGCCTTAGGACAAAACGACCTGCAGCAAAAAATGGACATTGCTAGAATACAAGTGTGTTATCATGAGAAGATTACTTTACGGTTTAGAGTCGCTTCAAACCACAAACAGTACGGGGAAAGTGCTGAATACTTTTAAAGTCAAAAACTTGAGAAAAATTACATTAGCGCAATGCCTACTTTGATAAAAACAATTCGAATAAATTCGTTTACCAACGAACAAATGAAGTAGTTGGTGCTCCTTCGCAGGGTCTTCTCCGCAAAATCAGGCCTTTGATTGAAATGTTGGAAACGAAACGTTTCAAACTACTGGGGCATGTGCTGAGAAGTCCCAAGTCACACCTTCAACATCAAGTCATTTTTGTTTATTATTTTTAAACTGTACCCAAAACACAATCCAATTGAAGAGTCGGCAGGCCCAGAAAGAAATTGGACCATTGAAAACATGAAACTGGTTTGGGACACCCTGGAGGCTAATAATGGTGCATGATGTGTCATCTGCGGAATCAAATAGTTATTTGCCAATTTTCCTGTGTAGAATGATGCACGCGCATAAATTCCTGTCCAATAGAGTCTTGTATGCACTGTTTGTGTTTCTTTCACCTCTGCATAGATGGATTCTCCTTTCGCCCGATTTTGCTTTTCCATTATCCTTCGAACAGGAGGGTTGGGCCAACGGCCTTAAGTCGTGGATTAAAACGGTTCGGGCTAGTCAAAAAAATGATAGCTAAGCCCTTTTTAAGGCAACAATAAGGTAACAATTTAGGATTTTTAAGGTAACAATAATTTAACAGTACGGCAACAATAAGGTAACAATAAGGCAGCAAAGGCAGCAACAAGGTAGCAATAAGGTAACAAGAAGGTAAAATTTTAGGGTCCTTTTTTGAGGTTACGATAAATGATAAAGAAAACGGGTTAGAACCACATGCTAACGTATATGCGGTCTGTGTAGGATGGATTCTGTCAGTGTTCGCCCTTGGTTTATTCAACCCATCAAGGGGCATTTGGGACCCGAAGGTCCTGATTTTGGCGCAAGGGGCGGTAGGCATTTCCGATGTGCCGAGCAGAGACATGTGAAATATTTATATGATACATGGTTTCCTTCCAGAAATGTGGTGAATCTAGCGCATGAACTCAGCGTGAGACTTCTTCATGATTCTGTATTGTTTTTCGTACGTCTAGGGAACAAGGTCTAAGGAATTTATGTCCACCAAGCGACGTTGGGTGAGCGCAAATTTCCGCACATGTAGGTGCGCAGACTTATTTCCAAACCTGCGTCTGAAATTAGCAAATTGTTTTGGCTGATATGGCGTGCTGGACGTTGGCGCAGAACCGTTTTTTTCTCAGCAGGGGTTCTTTGTCGAACCTTGCCACGGAAACATTTGTGAGCACAGGTCTCCCCTGGAAACAATATTGGTTTCCTCCTCCTCCTCCTCCTCATCCTTGTCATTGCCCTTGTCATCATCCTAGTCCCCATCCTCATCCATTTTCCTCCACATTTTCATGTTCATTTTCATGGTCATTTTCCTGCTCATTTTCATGTTTGTTTTCATCCTCATCATGATCATCACCATCGCCATCACCATCACCGTCACCACCACCACCACCATCATCATCATCACCATCACCATCACCATCATCATCAACATTATCATCATCAACATTATCATCATCACCATTACCATTACCATGACCATGACCATCACCATCATCATCAGCATCAGCATCATCAGCATCAGCATCAGCATCATCATCATCATCATCATCATCATCACCATCATCATCATCATAATCATATCCTCATCATCTTCGTCATCACCATCATTATCATCTTGCTCCTTCTCACCTTCCTCATCCTCATCATCTTCATCATCCTCATTAACCTTGCCATCATCCTAATCCCTCCTCCTCATTTTCCTCCTCGTTCCTCCCCATATTCCTCCTCATATTCCTCCTTATTTTTCTCCTCATTATCCCTTTCATTTTCCTTCCCTTTTTCATCCTCATTCTCATTTTCGTTTTCATCCTCATGATCATATTCATTTTCCTCCTCATTTTCAGTTTATTTTTTTCTCATTTTCATCGCCGCCTTCATCGTCACTGTCATGTTCATTTTTCATTTTCATCTTCATGCTCATTTTCATTCTCAATCTCATCCGCGTTGTCATTAGCATCATCGTCATCATCATCATCGTCGTCGTCATCATCATCATCATCGTCATCGTCATCATCATCATCATCATCATCGTCATCGTCATCGTCATCGTCATCGTCATCGTCATCGTCATCGTCATCGTCATCGTCACCACCATCATCATCATCATCATAATCATCATCATCATCATCATCAGCATCACCATCATCATGATCATCACCATCACAATTTTCATCACCATTTTCATCGTCATCGTCATTGTCATCGTTACCATCGTCATCGTTGTCGTCATGTTTATCACCGCCAAAATCATCATAATCATCTTGACACAGCAACATCAGCATCAACATCAACATCAACATCATCATCGTCATCATCACCATCATAATCATCATCGTCACCCCCATCTTCATCACCATCTTCATCGTCATCATCACCATTATCATCATCATCATTATCATCATCATCATCATTATCACCATCATTTTCGTTATCGTCATTGTTATCGTTGTCACCATCTTCATCATCATCACCACCACCATCATCATGATGACCATCGCCACCACCACCACCACCATCACCATCATCATCATCATCACCATCATCATCATCATCATTTTCATCTTCGTCATCATCATCAGCATATCCTCACCATCACCATCATCATCACCGCCGTCATCATCCTGATCATCCCCTGCTAAAAAAACACGAGGGCAACCATGCGTTGAAAAGATGCAAAAAAAAGTCGAATTTTTGGTTATCTGTGTCATTTTTCTTTGATTATCTGCCAAAAGGAGGCAGGTGAGGCAGCATTGGATGATTCAAGTTGTGTAGCAAACCCCGACCAAAAAATTAAACATTCTTCGCAAAAAAACAAACACTCTTCGGAGAAGACCAGCCATCGCATACGTTGCCGAGACTTCCCTCTTTTGTGTTACTATAATTTATGTAGAAAAATGCGTGCCTGTTTTTCCAAAATTGAAAACTTGTACTTCAAACTCCCTGATGCAGCAAAATCTACCTTTCGTCCACCCCAGTCTTCTCAAGTGCTTTTGAATCACCCAGGCAATCAAATTCTGGTTTTGACTCCGTCCGTTTCGGACGAGCGAATGATGAAACAAAACCAAATCTTTGATGATCCTTACCATCAGAAAATAAAACTTCATGTGCAGTTTGGTTATGTTTATAAAATTGTTTTTTGCTTCACTTCGGCACTTCGTGCCATGTTTCGCCAAAAACAGTCAAACGCGAACAAATCAAACCTGATTGGAACCCTGAACGCGCTGTATATCTTCGTGGTTGTTGCAACATGCAAGAACGTGCAGGTACCCGACCCAATTCATCAAATTGTTCGAACTTGTCAGTGTGATATGTGACTGCCCATCGGCACACCCACAAACAAAAAGACGACGCCCAGATGTAAGCCCACCCGACCATAATGTTCAACAATGTGACCAGCAGGGCCAGCATTAGGACCATTTAAGACCAAACAAATTGACACCTCCAACGTCGGACGCAACCACAACAGTTACCAGTTTACCGCTGATTGGTGGTTGAACTTTTTAGGGTTAAAAATTTAAATATTTAAACAAATGCATTTAGCAGCTAAAAATGACGTCCCGATGACCCTCGCATGTCCGGTAGTTGGCAAGCAAATCGTTTGGAACAAAAGTGTCCAGATCAGCTCGGTCACTCGGTTTTGGATTTCCCGTCAATTTTTCTTCGAAGGCGCACTTTTGCTGCTTTGTTTTAGGGCGCCCGCAAGTGAGCCTCCTGCATCTTGTTGTGTCTTGTGGTCCGGCAAAAACCGTCAAAAATATTGTAGCGTGGAAAACCAACTGTTGGATTCGGATTGTTCAGCATTGCATGATTCTATGATATTTTATTATGCTGCAGCTGTTTGACACCAAAGAGTAAATGTCTTAGGGCAGATCGAATTTGCAAGCATTCACTTTTTTTTTCCTCTCTCTCTCTCTCACACGCGCATATACGCTCAATACTTCGGACACTTTCCGCCACCTCTATTCCCGCCCTGCGCCCGGCACACAAAAGCCTAGTCCACAATCTGCAGGTTTCACAGTTAGAATTCTGATTTTGCCCTTGCATGTTGCAATGTCGAGTTGGTATTGCCCTTGTTGCGTGCCTTTTGATTTTGACCCCGTGGATGTGCCAATCTCAGCCGGCTATACAAGGCCCCGAAAGCCTAGGAAATTGTTCCCAGGAGCATGTGCGTCATCTCCAGTGGTGGAGGATGGCGAGAAGGAAATCCAACCGCCCCCGCTTCCGAAAGGGCAACGTAATGTCATTGCTGTCGGCTTGCAACGCTTTGCAGAAGGGACCCTGCAACCGCAACCTGATTGGGAACAGCTCACGGACAGGGTGGTTTGTGTATTGGCACAAAATCCAGGTTCATTTACCCTCAACGGGACCAACTGCTATCTCGTTGGAACTGGCCGGAAACGTTTGCTGATCGATACAGGGGAGCAACACTTTGGTGCAGATGCTTTCATGAATATCCTCAGCAGTTGCATGGAAGAGCTTGGAGTTGAAGGCTTGGATGGGATTGTCATCACGCACATGCACCACGACCATTATGGAAATGTGGGCCGGTTGCAAGACAAATACGGGCCTGTTCCTGTGTATTCACGGGAACTGTCCCACCGGACCTCCCCTCTGTTATCCGAGCTGAGAAGGAGAGGCCAGATCCAGCACTTTTTAACTTTGGATGGCAAACCACTCTACAATCCAAAGGTGGATGGAAAACCACCCAAATTGCCAGAAGACGTGGACATCTCATGGGCACATGATCGGGTGAAACATTTTCATGGAAAAAACACTGAAGAGAAATTGCACTGGATTTTTTTTATGACCTGGCACCATCAAGACCTGATTGATCGCTTGCGCAACTGCGAGTATCCTTGGACAGCTGTGGATTCCGGAGACACCATTTCAACAGAAGGAGCCACACTCACGGCCATGCACATGCCTGGGCATTCCGATGACCACATGACCTTCTTGCTGGAGGAGGAACATTCCCTATTTTCTGGCGATCATGTCTTAGGATGGGGGACCACTTTTATTATGGAGATGAAGGACTACATGGACTCTCTTCGAAAAATGCTTCACATGCATCCAGTAAGTCTCTTTCCAGGGCACGGGCATTTCATTGAAGATGGGGTTGACATCCTGCAGCGTTATATTTCTCACCGACAGATGCGGGAACAGTACCATGTCGGCACAACTTTGGGTCTAGGTTGGGTTTTCCCTTGTCACTTGTTGTTGGACAGACGTATCCACATGCATATCTATCTATCTATCTATCCATCTATCTATTTATCTATCTATCTATCTATCTATATCTATCTATATCATATATCTATCTATATTCTATCTCTATCTATCTATCTATCTATCTCTATCTATCTATCTCTATCTATCTATCTCTATCTATCTATCTATCTATCTCTATCTATCCCTCTATCTATCTCTCTATCTATCTCTCTATCTATCTCTCTATCTATCTCTATCTATCTCTCTATCTTTCTCTCTATCTTTCTCTCTATCTATCTCTCTATCTATCTCTCTATCTATCTCTCTATCTATCTCTCTATCTTTCTCTCTATCTTTCTCTCTATCTATCTCTCTATCTATCTCTCTATCTATCTCTCTATCTATCTATCTAATCTTATCTTATTTTATCTTATTTTATCTTATTTTATCTTATTTTATCTTATTTTATCTTATTTTATCTTATTTTATTTTATTTTATCTTATCTTATCTTATCTACCTATCTACCTAACTACCTATCTACCTATCTACCTAACTACCTATCTACCTATCTACCTATCTACCTATCTACCTATCTACCTATCTACCTATCTACCTATCTACCTATCTACCTATCTACCTATCTACCTATCTATCTATCTATCTATCTCTCTATCTC
>Ga0126342_10011692_pt1 | contig 15667 bp, 6 predicted proteins | sample Cyp1metagenome_FD_92528 | JGI IMG/M metagenome (GOLD analysis project Ga0126342, IMG submission 92528) | Coral microbial communities from Lord Howe Island, Old Settlement Bay, Australia - Cyphastrea 1 metagenome | ecosystem: Host-associated > Invertebrates > Cnidaria > Coral ...
CCAAATGCAAAGCATCTTCTGCGACAGCTTCCAAGTTTGGCAAGACTTCGGCCGCGCCTTCTACAGAGGTAGGGCTATCAGAGAAGATGTACTTGACCGTGTCCCGAGCAGCTTGAGGCAGGAATCCAGCTTTGATGGTCGTTGGCTGCCCAACTGCCCCCATATCAGAAATGTCACCATCTTTGCTGAGATGGTTCCTTGTCCCCCAAGATCACATGACATGCATGTTAGTGGCATCCCCAGAATGACCAACCACTTTGCATGCGTCCTTATCTCAGGAAGTATGCCTGACATGTTACACTCATATACATTATGCACCCACCGAGAGTCTCCAAACCGCAAAGTACATGCTCCGTGGAAGTTGTCTATATGCGGCGTGTTTCCACGAGTTGTGTATTTTGATCTGTGTTTCGATCAATATCAAGGTGTCGTCGGTAGTGGTGGCTTAAATCCGCTGGCTTGCCAATGTGTTTTGTGGATTACTTGCAGTTGCTATGCCCGGGCTTTAGATCTCCTCCTGCGCGGATTTCCATTGCTTGCGTAGCTCTGACTTGGTACCTGTTCTATACAAAGCTTAAGCGTGTTCTATAAGTGTTCTATAGAGCTTTAGCTTGTCCTACCAGTTCCATATCTTGAACGTGTCCCACAGGTCTCCTAGCTTAGCTTGTGTTGTAGCTTTAGCTCCTTCCAGCTTAGCTTTCTTAGCTTTCGATCTTGTTCAGTGGTCTAGTTGTAGATAATAGCCATAGCTTGATCTTTGCTAGTGATCTCTGGTCCTATGATCTGGCAAAGTATGTAAAGCTACGAGATGTCGTCTTGGTCTTCAATATTCAAGGTTGCTCCAAGCCATTTGATGATTTTTAAATATATTTTAGTTAGATGATAACTACAAAGGTGGAAAACCAGGGTGATTTTGCCATTAAAAAAACTACTGATTCTGTATACTTTGCCCATGTTTTTCTGGGGGGGAGCTGATCTGAGTCGAAGCTTCATCCAAATAAGTGGGCTTGGAAGCCACTTGCTGCGGCCACTGAGTAATTTGGATAATTTCAAGATTGATCCAACTAAACAGCCCTAACAAAAACACACCTAAACTAGCTTTGAAACCAACGTTACCTATCGTCTGGGGGCCCTACAAAAAATGATGAACCCGAATTCGCGCGTGGGATCAAACGACTGTTTGTTTTTGGGAAACAAAGCACCATTTCTGGTGGGTAAAACACTTAGTTCCAGAAAGCAGCCTTACAGTGTCCAATGATTTAGCCAGATTTAGCCAACACCTCTAGTGGTTAAACCCGGATGTCTCATGGTCAAACACAAGGTTGTTTTGAATATTTGTCAGTGGTTCGAGCCTAATGTCCAGTGGCTAAACCAACTCTCCAATCGAACGAGTGGTTGAATCACTAGTTCTAGCGGCCAGCGATTGAATGAAATTCGAGTGACTTTCGAATGGTAGTGCATGATTAAACTCAAGTTTCAAATACAAGTTAAACACTTCTTTATATTGGTGATAGTGGTTCTAATTTCCACTTGAAATAGTTGTCAACCACCTATCTTGATTGGAACAAAAACACCATTTCTAGTGGTCAATCCCTGATTTTTTTGGAAAAACAATTCATTTCTTTCTAGTCCTTAAATCACTGTTTCAAGTATAGCTGAACACCCATTTCTACTGGTAGAAGCTCCGTGTCTAGCGGTCAAACCATCATTTCTTGTGGAAATCCTCCCTATTTCTAGAAGTTGAGTTGCAACTTATTTTGATTACACCCAAGTTCAAACTGTTTAAACCAAATTTCAAGGAGTTAAACGTCACCATGTCATCCCTGGTTTTCCCGAAAACCGCCGCTCGACAATCCGTTTCCCACCTGTCAAGAAGGCAGCACGTGAGGGGGCACTCCCAACTTCCACCTGTCAGCGGAGAGCGCCACATGATCTACGCATCTCTCATCATCTCTCTCCCTTTCTGTGTGTACTAACCCCCCAAAAAGATAGAAACGTCATTTATCACTCTGTGTGTGGAGTTTTACTCTTCTATGGGTGGTATGTGTGTAGTATGTATATACATAATGATACATATATATATATATATTATTTATAGATATATATATATATATATATATATATATATATCACATACATACACATATATATATATATATACATAGTCTATATTGTAAGAATTGCTAGGTTGGCATTCTGCATTCGCCATGAGTAGTTCCATCTGGACTGAGATCATCCCCTCACTGTGGAAATCCGGTAACCCTCCGTTCATCAAGCACTGGAAAATACACCATTTATATCATTTATCCATGGTGATTCAATGGGATTTAATGGGATTCAATGGGATTCAATGGTGATTCAATGGGATTTATTAGGATATATGATGGATAAAGGTCTCGGCTTAAGGTTCCCGTTGCGACCTGGGATCCTTCCGTGTGACTTTAGCGGGCACTGAGCCATTGCCCGCGGGCAGCGCTGTGCGTTTGCCTTGACCTTGCAGCTTCAGGTCCTACCGCTGCTGCTGGCTCTATTTGCTCTGCACTTGCACTATCTCTTCTTTGTGGTGTATGTGCAGGGCGATCGAATCCTTCCTCGCCTTCTTTTTGATTCTTTTCCTGGTGAATTACGACATCTTTGGCGCAGAGGCGATTGCACAGGCGTTTGAGAGCGAAAGCCAGACTTCGCTGGTATCTTCACCAAAGGGCTTCATTCGGCTTTCTTTTGGTCAACTCTCTGCCATTCATCAGACTCTTTCTGTTCATCACAGCAAGGATTGGGGATTTCTTGCTTTGGTTCAGAAGGCCATGGCGACGCAAAAATCGCAACCATGGAGGTGTCGTACATGTATGAAGACGCTCAAAGGGATGATGCCGAGGTGTGCTTGGTGCGGTCTTCCCTGGCAACAATGCTGGGATCCAACTTTCTCACAAGAGGATTCCACGCGCTCCAAAAGTGCTTCACGACCTTATCACGATCCGCAGGGTACAACACCTTGGAGCAACAACCAATCGCAGCAAGAATACCACGATTGGGACCAAGCTCATGGAAAGGGTCAAGGTTATGGGCGCAGTCTGACTCCCAGGAAAAGATCCAAGAAGCACAGAGGGAAAGGGCAAGGGCACCATTCCACATATGCTGCCAATGCTCAACAAGCTCCGCTACCAGCTCCCCCTCCGATTTCCGTGAAAGGCGAGGGCAAAGGTCATGGCAACATGAAGGGTCAATTCAACAGCAATGTGATGGCCCCGCCTCCACCTCCGCCCTTGGCTGCAGTGGCTCAACAACCCTATGTTGCTGCCCACACGTTTCCACAAGTGACGCCACAGGAATCTGTTTGGGTCCAACCAACTGGTGGAGCGGATGCGACGGTCTTTGCACCTATGGCCACTTCTCCTTCAGACGCCGAAGTGCGTTTGAAGTCTCTGTTGAAGGAGCTCAAGAAAGCCCCAGAGGAGTCTCTTACGCCTGCTCTTCAAGAAGAGGTGAAGAAGAACGCTATCAGAGAAGAAGAACTTGCGGCCAAGGGTTTGCACAAGGCAGTAGACAAGGTGAAGAAAGCACGCAAAGCAGTTGCGAATGCCAATGCTGCTCGCGTCAAACTCATGACCGATTGGCGCGTGTTTTTGCAGCAGAGTGTTGTCACATGGCAAGAGTATACTACGATGTTTCAGACCCAGGAGCGTGCCTTGCAGGAAGCACTGGATACTGCCATCGAGTCTCTCACGAATGCCAAAAAGAACTTCTACGAGCAGTCGGAATCGTTGAAAGAGACAGATCCACAAGAGATTTCCGACGAGGAGAAGGAGCCCAACGAGACAGACATCAACATGCAACCAGAAACTTCCAAAAGGATTCACGAGGGCCTTGCATCAGTTGTTACAAGTTTGCAAGACCTCTCAGAAAAAGCAGAGTTGGAGGAGCAAAAAGCCAAACGGCAGCGCAAAACTGCCGAACCTCCCGAGGACGATGGTGGAGACCACTCCGGGCAGGCGCTTCCATCTATGCAGCCTTTTGGGGTGCCCGGCAGAATGTGACCGATGCGTACGTCTGCCAAGGGCGACCTTTGTCGCTTGCCTCCGTGATTCAGATGAACTGGATGCATTCGATTGTTGATGAACCTTCTTTTCAAGCTCCGTGGACTGCTTTGAACAGTGCTATTCAGTTGGCCCATGAGGTTGGGACCTCACCGGCCCTGAAAATTGAGACCTTTACGATTGACACACCGCACAGAAGTCATCGTCAGGTCTCCTTCGCAGATGAGGTTCAACTGCGGTTGGATCATGATGAATCGCAGAGCAGTTTTGCCTTTAGGCTTTCTGGTCATGCTCTTCGCACATGGGATCAAAAGCCCTGGGCTTTAACTCCCACACAGTATGCATCATTCTCCACTTGATTTTCATGCTGATCCTCAGTCTTCGGCTTTGTTGATCTCGGAAACTTGTGGTATTGATTATGACTCCATTTCTTTTATGCAGTTGAATGCTCCACAGATGGCTTGTCGAAATGATTTTCCGAGTCCAGCTTGGATGACATTCTCAGAGCGCAACGTTGAAGCTAGAAATGTTCCAGCTCCGTTGAGGCAAATTCCAATTGAACATGTTGATGGTGATCCTCATGGTGAAGAAGTTGACATTGATCCTTCATCCTCGAGTTCTTCCTCACATGCTTCTCAACATGTTTGTTTATTTCATCTTCATGATCCTCCCGTTTTTGGCCACATCGACTGGACGGATTATCGGGACATGATGCATGAAGCTGCCGTGCTTCTCAATGTGGATGATCATGCACTTCTTGGGCTCATCGATGTCGCTATGCCACTTTCTGATCTTCCACATGGTGTGATCCCGTTGATTGCCCATATTGAAGGTGACCTTGATCCTGGTGAACCACGTCACCTTGGCTTAGCTGATTTAGAGATCCATGCGAATATCCATGAGGGGCATTATTTTACGGCGCCTGTTGTTGACAGGGCGGTCTATGCTTTCCCCATCGTTGCCGATCGGCGTGCCATTTTCCAAACTGTTGACGTTGAGACATTTTGTCGGATGGAACAGTCTCGATGTTTGGTGTTCCACAACAGGCAAGCCATTGTGACGCTAGGGAATCCTCGTGTTCACATACAACCTGGGGATCACTTTCGAATTGTTATTCCCCCACCCATCACGTGTGAATGGTCTACCCAACGTTTGCTGCAGTTTTATCGCCAGCTGGATGATGACGACTTTCTTGCATCTTCTGGTTCGTCACCAAGATCTGGGTATTCCCCTAGCCTTGTATCTTCTGAAGAACTTCGCCAGCAACTTGGGATTGAGCGACATGAGGGCACTATGCTATTGCAGGTTGCGTCTACATGGCAGTCCAACGAATTGAGCCATGGCACACCACAATCTGCTTGCCGACCATTTGCTCCCTTCCAGAGCTTGCAGTCTGGGGAGCTTGAGACCTCCAACACTTCTGTTGAAAGTGTTGATTCTGACCGTGATCTTTCCACTGAACGATGGAGTTTCACTGATGAATTTCTCCGTGCTGTGAGGCTCATGCAAGATACGGTTGATGCTATTCATGAGCACGCTGTTGATGAGGTGGATCTACAAGGTTATGCACCTTGGGTTCAAGACCTACATGAAATTTGGACAAGGATGGCAACCTTGGGGCCAGGCGGGGTGGAGATGCTGGGCAGATTGGAAACCTGGTTCACTGACCATTGGGCGTATCAAAGGTGCTACAATTCCAGGGTGGCAGTGCTGGGACCAGATTTTGAAAACTGGGAATTCCAACTCAAGCGCTTGTGGCGTGAACGAGTTCTTCCTGAAGCAGTCATTGAGTTTCATCTTATTTACCCCCCACCGGATGACCGTGCCGAACAAACTATCGGGCAGCTTATGATCGTTCAGCGGCCTGCTGCCTTCCAGAGATCGGTCCTGGTTTCGATTTACGATTCAGCGTACGATCAAGGGCGTGCGCACTCCATGGCTCTGGTGTTGGGTGACCGCATAGACATGTTGTCTGTGCAAACCATGTTGCAGGCTGGTGAAGATTGTCCGCCGGAGGTACCGCAGAATGTGTGTGCCCTTTTCTTCGGCAATCGACAATTTCAACCACATGAACGTGCATTTGCTCGACATGGGCATGCGTTTAGGTTTCTTATTCACAGACGCCTGCCGGCCGAGATGCGCAACCTTTTGGACCTTGGAGATCATGACCTGCGTCAGCAGCTTCAAATTATGATTGGGAATGTGCCCACGGATCCCCGTGTGGATCTTTTCCTTTCTGCACCAGAATGGTTCCATGCATTGCAACGTCAGTTCGCAGAACGGGCATGTACTGAACGTGAAGATGAAGGACCAGTTGCCTACGTGACAACATGGCAGGTGAATGGACATCGTTTTCCAAGATGCCAGATTTCACGGGTGGTCCGACTTCGCTCAGACGTTACTGCTTGGCAACGATCCCTCTCTGATGCATGGCGGGATCGTCTTGACTCCAGGCTCCGTCTTGAACTTTTCTGGATTGATCCACCTCCTATGAATTCACCGACACAGAATGTGATTGGTCATATTCTTCTAGTTCAAGAACCCAGGTCTGGTCATGCCTCGGTCCTCCTTTCTGGTATTGCTCATGTTGCTCATCAAGATGACTTTTTTCATACAGCTCTGCATTTGCCTGAACGTCAGACTGCCGAAAATGTCATTGATTTGCTACCTGTTCCGTCGCACCTGCGGGACTTTCCTTCACAGATCCGTGTGGGGACTGAGATCCTTGCTCCTGCTTCAACACGTCGATTGGAATCTGGTGACAATGTGGTTGTTGAGATTGAGGTCGAGGTTCCATTCAGGGATGAACCCCAATTTAGTTCAGCTACGAGTAGTCACAGCCTGTTACAGTTGCATGCTTTGAAACTTTCCAAGGTTGTGCCACCGCCTGCTGACCTCTCTGTTCCACGTATTGATGATGCCAAACAACCCAAGGAACTTACCTTAGCTGACAAACTTGATGCTCCGGTTTGGACGTTTGTGGACTGTTCCTCTCTTGCGCGTCTTCATTTACAACTTGTGGAACCGTTGCTTGGACTTGCTCCCTTTGACTTGTCACATGTCAAATGCACACCATGTACCCTGGATGCCTTGGCCCACATGCCTTGTTGGGTGTCGGAACAGCCCCTTGGTTTTCAATTTTACACTGATGGAGCTTTTCGCCGGTCCCTCAGCAAGGCTGCAGCAGGAGTTGTCCTGATCGTTGACACGAATGGTGGACCAAGATTTGGTGGCTTTCATGCGGCCGTTTGCTTGTCCACACCGTCAGCGCCTCGAGCGGAAGCTTCGGCAATGTTGCTAGCCATCTATTGGGCTTGTCAGCTTGTGAGTTCCCAGGGCTTCCATCACGCTGCATTTGGATTTTACTTTGACAATTTGTATGCCGGTGCTGCGGCACAGGGGCGCTGTGCCTCCAAGCTCAATTCAGATCTTACGACTCCGCTAAGGTCGTTATCTTTGTGGCTTGAACAGATGGTTTCTACAAAGTTGAATTGGGCGCACATCAAAGGACATTCAGATCATCCATGGAACGATCTTGCTGATGCGGTAGGTTACAGTGTTCTTGATTCTGGCCACACTACTGCGGATGTGGCATCGATTGTTTCCAGATGTACTGCCAATGATTCCGATCATGACTCCTTGCAGTGGCTTTGGCTTTACGAACGGTCGCTTCGAGGAGATTCACAAGCACCAGTTTTACATGGTAATCAGTGGCGCTTCAATATTGCCGCGCCGGCTACTACGGCTCCTGAAGTCCATCTTCAACCCTTTGAGTTGCGTAGGGCTAGGCAAATTGATGGTGGCATTGATGATGACTTTGTCTGCCTGCGAGTTGCCACAGCAAATGTCCTCACTCTCTTCCCACAGACCGATCATGCTGCCTCATTTCTGGGAGCTAGAGCTGAACACCTTGCTGGACAATTTCAATCTGAAAACCTGCAGTGCATTGGCTTACAGGAGACGAGATGTAGTCTTTCAGGCCACTCTATGATGGGGAACTATCACATTTTGTCCGCCAGCGCTACGACCAAAGGACATGGCGGTCTTCAATTTTGGATTTCCAAAGCCATCACTGTTCGGAACATGACCTTGTGTATTTCTCATGAGCATCTTCGCATTCTCTACGGGGATGACCGTCGGCTTATTGTGCGGTTTCACCATCCACAACTTTCTCTTCTGTTCATTGTCCTTCATGCTCCTTGCAGTGATGATGAATCTGAGATGGCACGATGGTGGGCTCGTACCAGTGATGCTATTTCCCCTAGTTATAACTCTTGGACATGGGTCATGCTTTGTGATGCTAATGGACGTGTTGGCTCTATTCCTTCGAGGGCCATCGGGAGTTTTGGTGCTGATGAAGAAAACATGAGAGGGGCCCTTTTTCATGATTGGATGGCACAACATTGCCTTTATGCTCCACAAACGTTTTCTACCACTCACATTGGACCACACTCCACATGGACGCATGCGGAAGGGAAGCAAGCCCGCCTTGATTTCATTGGGCTCTCCGACAACATCAAAGAGGAATGTGTCACTTCATGGGTCAGCCAGGAGATTGACCTTTCAATTCTTCGTCCTGATCATTCATGCGTTTGTGCGGCGGTATGGTTTTCTCTTTCCAAACGTCAGAAATCGGCACATCACCCTGATGTCCATGATGAAAACGGTGATGACCCTACCTGGCAATGTGATGTTCATACGCATGCTGCGAAGCTTCAACGGCGTTTGAAATTGGACCTCCACCCATCAGCGCCTATGCGGCGAAGGAAACAACACCTCTCCTCGGAGACCTTTGATTTGATTCGGATGAAGAAACGTGCCTTCAAGGCTGTCAGGGTAGCCGCCATCGATGCTCGTCGTCATCGTCTTCGTATTTGCTTTCAAGCTTGGCAAACCTCCTCACGTGAAAGCCAATTGGAGCTGCCTAGCACATTTACGTGCGACATGAGATTGGCCATTTTGCGTGAAGATTACCGGTTTGCCTCACTCCGGGTTTCTTCTGCTGTTCGGACAGATGACCGCCACTTTTTTGAAGCACTTGCTGAGCAGACGGGGCAGGTTGCTGAGCGTGGTTTTCATAGGATTTGGGATGCCATCAAACCTTTGCTTCCACGCGCCAAGAACAAGAGGAAGAGCAACCTGCGATGTTGTGGGCCCACTGCACAACAACAGGCTGAACATTTTTGTCGCCTTGAAGCAGGTCAGATCTCTGACTTTAGTTCCCTTGTTGCGGACTGTCACACCTCTCAAGCTGCCCGACTGCATGAGCAACCTTTGTACATGCATCTTTCACAGTTGCCTTCGCGCATCAACGTGGAAGACAAGCTGCAACAGCTCTCCGTCAACAAGGCTCCAGGAGTTGACGGGCTTTTGCCCGAATGGATTCGGCAAAGTGGCCCACAGATTGCTGAACCTCTACTTCATCTTTTTATGAAGATGTGGCTGACCGGCTTTGAGCCGATTCAGTTTAAAGGAGGGTTGCTCCATTGCATAGCAAAGAAAATTGGCGGCCGGGATGTGGAAAACATGCGTGGTATCATGGTCATTGACATTATCGGCAAAGTTGCTCACTCCATGTTACGGCAGGGGTTTCTACCGGCCTTGCAACGGTGGCGGCTTCCCCTTCAGATTGGCGGTTTCCCGCGTTGCACCACTCTCTTTGCAACTCACTATTTGAAATCATTTAATGCCAAGGCCAAGGAGATGAAGCTTTCGTCGGCAGTGTTGTTCATTGATGTGAAAAGTGCTTTCCATTGCATGATCCGGCAGATTGTTTTCGGCATGGATGCGGAACTGCCCACACATCTTCGGCTTTTACTGCAAGAACAAGGATGTGATGTCGACCAGCTTCTGTGTGATTTGGAGCACACTTCAATACCCTTCCAGGAGGATGTTCCCATTGTCATTCGGAGGCTATTGCAGGATGCCCATACCTTTACTTGGTTTGGCCTTGTTGGTTCCAATGATGCATTTTGCACTGCGCGTGGTAGTCGCCCAGGTTCTCCACTTGCTGATGTAGCATTTAATGCACTCATGACCAAGGTCCTGGTGATGCTTACTGATTCACTTGCTGCAATCCCGTTGTTGCAAGCTGGCATGCAGTTGATGGGCATGGAAGCCCCTCCAGTGGCTTGGGTGGACGATGTTGCCATACCGATTGTGGCACCACATGGGGAACAATTGGAAGCTGCCATTGATCAGGTAGTTCAGGCGACTCATGGCTCCTTTCTCCGTTTTGGCCTTGAATTGAATTTCAAAGCGAAGAAGACAGAAGTTGTGGTTTCGTTCCGCAATCAGAAGGCTCCCCAGTTGCGTCAATCCTTGCTGGTTGAGAGATTAGGACAACTTTTCATTTCTTCCTTAGACCTGCGTCTGCGATGTGTTGCCTCCTATGAGCATTTAGGCACTGTGTTCGCAGCTGATGGCACTTTGCAGCAAGAAGTTTCGCATCGCAAAACTAAAGCCATCCAAGCATTCCGTGTAGTGGGCAAGTCTGTTCTGAAGAATCGACATGTTTCCGTGGTTGCCAGGTTGAAACTGTTTGAAAGCCTTATTATTCCAGTTTTGCTGCATGGTGCTGGGAACTGGGATCTCCTACCTGCGCGTGCCTTTCAAAGCCTACATGCACAAATTATTGGTTGGCAAAGGAGAATCATCAATGATGGCTGTTGGACTGAGAATCAACATTCCGATTTCGAGCTCCAATGCCTGTGGAAGCTTCCTCCTCTTGCGCTCCGTCTGGCCAAGGCTAGACTATTGTACGCATTTCACTGTTTCAATGAAGGGCCGCAGATCCTGATTGACTTTGTGACATCAGTTTCCCATCTTTCTCATGGTTGGTTTGAAGGGCTTAGGCGGGCCCTTGCCTGGCTTGCGGATATGGATGGGGAATTTTGCGCACCTGGATTGTCTCAAGCCTCTGTTGAGCAGATTGTGGAATGGTGTACTTCGAAACGTGATTCAGGGCCTTTGACCGTCAAACGGCTTTTCCGACGATGTGTCATGCAGTTTCATGTGGTTGGTGATGTGGTCTCTTTGCACAAACAACTTAGGACTACCTTTTCTGCTGGCGGTGTTATTTTCGGTGATGTGCTTGCACCTCCGGCACATCCACATGACTGCCTTCTTTGCTGTGATTGGTGTCCATTGCAATTTGACAGTCAACAGAAGTTTCATGCCCACCTTTGGACTGCTCATCAACGGATGAACGAAAATTTGTTTTCACTGACACGTGTCAAGCATGTCACAAGTGTTTTTGGACGGCAGCCAGATTGCAGCAACACCTCAGGCTGTCGAGAAGGCAGCCTAATGGATGCTATGAACAATTGACATGGAGGATTGCACCACTGGTTGATAGTTGTGCTGTCCAATTACCCCCTGATTTGCGAGGTTTTGCTCGACTTCCTGCTCAGGTTGTTCACATGCCGCAAGTTTCTCATATGGAACATCTTATTACTTCACGTGCTGATGCTGAAAATATGCTCTTACGTGCTTGGGACGCAGAAGGGTTTCCCAGTGTGCTCTCTGAGCGTGTGAAAAATGACATTTTCTGCAAAGCCGATGCTGTTTTGGCTGCATGGCAGCCTCTGACATGTTGTAATGTTGATGAACTGATTTTCCAGCTGACATCAATTGCGTGTGATGCGGAAGGTGAATGGGCTCTCTTTCTGTGGTGCCGTGGAGAGATGAGATTCAGACGTTTCACTCACCTTGCCCCCACCATGTTTCAGAAAGCCAAGTCTGAAGTACAAGAGGTGGTTTTTGACTCACCCATCGGGCGACTTCTTGCTTGGCATTTTCGTATGTCTCTGGCTTTTCAACCCGCTCAGGAAGATGATCAAGATGGTAATGCTTTGACCGTGCGCGAGATTGAACCACTTGTTCGTCCTGTCAGGTTTCAACATTCATGTCTTCAGCATGTTCTCCGCCCAATTATGCATGTTCCTGATTGCAGCAAAGTTCCTATCTCATGGATTAATGGTAGGCCCACTATATGGATCCTTCACTTGTTTAGTGGCAGAAGGAGGCGCGGAGACTGTCACTTCTGGAGTGAATGCTGTAGTGGTGTTTTACCAGGTTATGATATCCGAATTCTTTCAGTTGACACTGCAATTCATCAGGTCTGGGGCAACTTGGATCGTGGTTTGGTTTTTTCAAGGATGTTACGCATTATCCGGAAAGGATTTTTTGCTGCCGGCCTTACGGGGCCTCCTTGTGAGACCTTCAGTGCTGCGAGACATTTGGTCCTCGACGATGGCCACCATCATCCTCGTCCCCTTCGCTCATGTGCTATGCCATGGTTGCTTGAAGACCGAAGCTTGCGGGAGCTGTTTCAAACTATGGTAGGTTCTCGCCTTTTGCTTCATTCCTTCATTGCTGAAGCCTCACTGGCGCTTGCAGGAGCTGGGTCACTCATGGAACATCCAACTGAACATCCAGATGCTGAGAAGGCCTCCACCTGGCGGTTGGCAAGTCACGAGGCATGGATGATGCAGCTGCCCGATGCTGTCAAGCATCGGATTGAACAATGGAAATATGGCAGTGTTGGGGTGAAGCCTACGACCCTACGTGCGATCAATTTGGGTCCTTCGCATGTGGTTCGCAAAACCCTGGATGATAACATTGACCCTCTTGCACTACGACCAATGCAGGTTCTGAGTGGCCGAGCTTGTGATGGATCGTTTAGGACAGCGGCTGCCAAAGAGTACCCGCCACGTCTGTGCAGGACCTTAATTATTGCTGTGTTGACTGGCATTCGGCACAGGCTTGATCAACATGGCAGTTATTCTGCTGTTGCCTTGGACCAGGACGAACAGGACTGGGTCCAGAATTTATTCGAATGTGCATGTCAGGCCAACCTTTCTGGGACATATCTCCCTGATTTTCAAGGTTAGGCAATTCAGTGCAGATGCCGCACGAGCTAGACTCAGAGGCGTGGGAATGGAAAATATGATGGATATACCCTCTGGTGAACTAACATAGCAATGGACAATGGCCATAGAAATAGTGGATTTTCCCATTAATAGCATGGTGATTTTCCATTGCAAAATGTTAGTTCACCAGAGGGTAATTTACAAGCATTTACAGATGATTCTTAATTATCTAATTGATTCTAGCTATGTTTACCCTCCAATCATTTTTCGTTCGATGTTCCGGCCACGTGAAGTTTTGGACACATCCCGGGCCAAGCAACATATGAGCTGTTGATGCGAATGGCCTGTGGCCTTGGTCAGACATGGTGACTTTCTCACAGGTGATCCATGGGTTTTTGCCGGGAACATACTTGTTTCTGGTTGGTGGTTGAGCCTACCCCTCTGAAAAATGATGGAGTTCGTCAGTATATATCCCATATATTATTCCAGATATATCCAATAATATATATATATGCCATTATTCCATATATACCCATATAAAAATAAAACATGTTCCAAACCACCAACCAGGTTTTTCAGAATTTTCTTTACACATCTGGATTCCCTCCCTTCCGAACAGATATAAATTTTGTCATCCCCAATATCGGATAGACTGCTGTGATTTATGACGAGTTTTGTGTTTTTTTTACATCTTTATATATCTTTTTGAGGATATGACTATGTATATAGCAGCCAGAGTCTGAAGATATGTATATGGATGTGGTTCGTTTTACCCTGGCAGGTCTAACAAGATTCCCAAGAAGAGAACTATGCCCACAAAGGTTGTGATTGGGTGTACAGAATTTTGATGCATTTTGACTGACACAGCATGCTGCGCCCTTGGCGTCCGACAAAACGCTCTTTAGGAAGGGCCACCTGGTGGATGTGGGGAATGACCATAATCTGGTGGAAGATGATAGGCTGATAACGAAGCAGAGATTGGTCCGAAATGATACTCTTTTGTGATTCAAAACCAATCTCATGATGTTTTAAAGTAATCTTTACCACTTTTGTTGCTGATATCAGACTAATTACTGAGGAATGTTGCAGACTGCTAAAATGCGCTAATCTTTGAGTCATCAAATTCCAATCCTGTCGTCCTTTTGAGGCACTTGGCTGGTGAAAAAAACTGGGCACAAACGGATGCCTTAAAATTTGGGAAAAAAAAACGCTAAAATGACTCATGACCGAGCGGATTTATAGTCAGCTTAGAAATGTGTTTCTGAACAACTGGGATTGGCGGAACTAAGCTCATCAGAAAGACATTCACATGCAGTTGGGGTCAGACCGGGTACTCCTCAAACCATCCAACAAAGTCCCAAATTTGCCAAGGTCACTAGGTGTATCCCGGCCATAGGAGACCAGTGGATACATAGTTTCATCAACATGAGGGATTCAAAATGTACAATTTATGTATATATATATACATATAGGTTTTCAATCTATATATAGGTCTTCAATATATATATATCTCTATATATATATAGATTTACTAAGAACATTAGATTAGATACATACAATATATTATCTGGTTGGTGGTGACTTAACCATCTTGAACAATATTAGTCAATGGGCAGGATGACATCCCACATATTATGGAAAATAAAAATGTTTGAAACCACCAATCAGTGATTATTAACCATTACTAACCATTATTAACCATTATTAACCATGATTAATTAACCATCATTAACCATCATTAGTGATCTAATTGCCACGGCAAAGAAATCGGCGCCGGGGTCGCCCTGCGCCGGGGTCTCCCAAAAGCCAGAGTATCCCCTGGTTCAAACACACACCATTTTTGTCGCCAGATACAGATGTATATCTAGATGTATATGTATAAATAAATGGAATATATATATATATATATATATATACATATGTGTAAATATATTATATTATATATATATTTGATTATATTTCTATGTATAAACAGGAATCAACATATAATATAAGTTGATACAACCCACAGGGGTTTTGGACATTGCTCATTAGGGACCTGTGTTCGGAACATCAATAAGACATGCCAGGGGAATTGCTCGCCTAAAACAGCTGCCTGACTTTCCAATCATTCAGTCCATGAATTTCTCCAGACACGATTGAACATTTTTACACATTCTACGGATTATCACTGTCCTCATTGCAGCTTTTGATAAACTACCCATTACCCTCTTGTAATTTAACATAGCTATTGAACATTGCCATTTAGTTCGTTGATTTACCCATGAAACATGGTGATTTTCCAGTTCGTTATGTAAACGTTTACCAGAGGGTAAAGCCTATCAACCACCATCCAAACTCCATTAAATCACCATTAAAATCCCATTAAAACCTATTAAATCACCATTAAATCACCATTAAATCCCATTAAATCACCATTAAAACCCATTAAATCCCATTAAATCACCATTTTTCTTGGTTAAGTCACCACTTTCCATATGGACTCCACGCAGTAAACAACGTCTCTCCGGTCACGTCTCTGCTGGGCCGTCAAACCCCGCGGAGACATCGGACTCCACGAAGTCGTTGAAGCCCAGGCTATTCACCAAAAGCCTAGGGCGGCCGGGAACACGAATTCTTAGAACATGTTCATGGGATTTTAATGGTGATTTAATGGTGATTTAATGGGTTTTAATGGTGATTTCATGGGATTTTAATGGTGATTTAATGGTGATTTAATGGTGATTTAATGGGTTTTAATGGTGATTTCATGGGATTTAA
>Ga0126342_10011693_pt1 | contig 15666 bp, 10 predicted proteins | sample Cyp1metagenome_FD_92528 | JGI IMG/M metagenome (GOLD analysis project Ga0126342, IMG submission 92528) | Coral microbial communities from Lord Howe Island, Old Settlement Bay, Australia - Cyphastrea 1 metagenome | ecosystem: Host-associated > Invertebrates > Cnidaria > Coral ...
TGTAGGGTACTGGGAGCAGTCCAGCCAACAAACTTCCATTTTATAGACAGAGAAGTGGGATATATACAGCCTGAGAACACGGGAAGAAAAAATTGGCTGGAGCCTGCTGCAGACTTGTGATTTACCACTTTCACCTCTATAAAATAGAATCCAACCAGAGACAGAAATGCAATGAAATGCAATGAAATGCAATGAAATGCAATGAAATGCAATGAAATGCAATGAAATGCAATGAAATGCAATGAAATGCAATGAAATGCAATGAAATGCAATGAAATGTATAAGTTCCATCAAGCTGGAAAATGGTTTTGGCGACTGGCTTGGGCAAGGAGTATTTTATAGAGATGATTTTGGAAGCCTTGCTGAGAAGTGGGGTTTGCAAAAATGACACCTGGACACCTTTTAGTTTATAGACCTGTAATTCCACAAATATACCCTGAGGAATACTTTATAAAGGGAGTAGTCCCTTAATAAACCATTTTAGCATTATAAAATGACAATTAGCTAGGTTCTAATTTTAATTTACATATGGATATTGGATAATGTTAGGGATAGGCTTTATCCGCGTTTTAGTTTTATGTTATTTCGGTATTGTACGACTATAATGTTGAAATTTTATAAATATTCCCTTTTAAATTAGGGGGAGACGTTGTAGCCGGCTTGTTATAATATAATTTTATAGATTTAAAAAAAAAAATGGGAATTTGGGATTTTATAAAAAACATATAGGTTTTTAGTATTATATTCGATTTTAAATAAATTTTTATAAAATAATAATTTTATTTATAATATAAAAATTATAATTTATTTAATATTTTTTTTATAAGAAATTATGATTTTACATAATGTTTGGAATATTATTTTGAAAGGAAATAATATTTAATTTTATATTTTTTTTTTTAATTTATTAATTTTTAAATAATTTTTTTATAAAAATTTTATTTTTTATATTATTTTATAATTTTATATGTTTAATTATTTAATTTTCTTATTAATTATTTTTTTTTTATAATAATTTATATTTATATTATTTTATAAATACTAATAAAATAAAAATATAAGGTAACTATAAATATTATTATATTTATAATTTATAAAAAATTTTTGTTAATATTTAATTAATATAATATTAAGAAAAAAAATGCTGCTATAGCTGGCCTAAAATTTAAATTATACCTTATAAAATAATTAGGTGCTGGTAGCCCTAGGAAGCTTCCTAAAATTCGGGTTGTGGTTAGTAGCTGCTTTTACTTAACGGTGCTTTATAAACCTAATTTAAAATTTTAAAAATTCGAACTTATAAAACCTTTTTCGAATTTCCTTTATAAAATAAAAAAAATTAACCCAACTATAAATAATTTATATATAAATATTTTATAATTATAAAAAAAAAATAACGAAATTTATTATTATTAAATATATATTTAATAAAAAAATTAAAATATTAAATTATTTTATAAAATTATTAATTATTTTTTTAAATATATTTTATAAATTAAAAATATTATTAGTATTTTTTTTTAAAAATAGCAGGATATATAATAATATTTTATAAAAAAATATTCTTAAAATTATTTTATTTTTTTAAAAAAATTATATGTTTTTTAGGCATTAATATAAAAAAAAAAAAAAGGTCGTACCCGGCTTCTTATAAATTTAAATTAATAAAAATAATTAATAAAAATATTTTAAAACCAATATAAATATCTATAAAAAAAAATCATAAAAAAATTATATAAGTATTATATAAATTAGGTTTATTATAAAATACTAAAGTATTATTACCCAGAAGTAATTATCAGCCTCAAATTTTATTTTTCCTATAATTCTATAATATTTCAATATTATAAAGTCAAAATTTTAGAGGTTTACCAGCCAAAAATTAGATATAATTTCTTATTCATTCAGAAAGCAATATTAAATACAAGCAACTACCAACCGCAAGCCTATCGGTACTTTCGTTGCCTCAAAAATCAAAATTACTAAATTTCTAGGGGTCACTAGTAAGGTATAACCTTTAAATTATATAATTTAATTATATTATTTATATAATTATATATAATTTAAATTTCTAATATCTCTTAAAAAAACAAGTATTAAATTCTTATCCTCTCGCCACAAATCCACGGAACCCAAGCCCCCAACCCGCACCACCCAACTCATTCGATAAAATCATCAATGATATATAATTCCACCTCTTTCATTCCACCTCGTCCTGGTACTATTAACTACTGTACCATTTTCCCCTGCTTAGCTTTCGTGCACCAATCCTAGGGACTCAAATTTTATTGTGTCCTTTATGTAATTTATTTCATATTTCTAGTCTTATTTAAGAATATTTAAGATTTATAATTAAGATTATAATTTAAATTCAGTATCTTTTCTAGGGCTTTAACATTTAAAATCATTAAACCTAAAATGTAAATATATGAAAATATGTTATATGGTCAACAAATAGATACACATAGAATATATTTCCATCAAATCTAATGCTCCCAACAGACCACAGCCTCGGGATTGAAACTACTTAGAAAAAAAATGCCTTGGTAGAAATCAATAGAAATTATCTCCAAATGGCACCACTTAGGCCTCTAAAATATTGAGACTGCCAGTAAATAATAGATAAACAACGGAAAAGGCAAGCCCAATGCCACCTATTAGGCCAGACTTCCAAAATGAGGGATTTACCATGCCAAATTTGATGGCAATAAAGGACGGATGGAGCTTAGAGAATGATGCTAAAGTATATTTACTGTTCTCAGCTCTCTATGTATCTTTATTTTTTTTCAATCCTTTGGGTCCAGAGTTTGAAGCAGCTGTAGTCGGGTGATCTCTGCCTCCGGTAAATCGCTTAGTTTTCGGAATCCATGGGGTTTGATTGTTGGCTGCGCTATATCAAAAAACGAATCAACCGGAAACAAATCCCAGGGATGGAAAAGACTATGATCGGATGAGTGGATAACTTCTTGTAATTACCCCCCTTCACCTTGACCAACATTGACCTTCGCAATTCTTGACGCTTTCGAACCATACAAAGGGGCAGGATTTCGTTAATCCACAATGTTACAGTTGAACATATCGAAAATCATCAACTTGACAGATTCGCCTGCAACATGGTCCTGAAGATCTCCAACCTTTCTGCCATGACTTCTGCTTGCAGCAGTTGCTGGCATGGCCTGCCGATGTGTTTGATCCGTGTGGCATGAACACAGAGATCCATCTCCTCTTGACAATCTTGCAGATTGACAACAGTGCCCTATGCTCCTTCTGTTCACATTGCAAGAAGTCGCAGCATAGTCAGCTTTCTCCGGGGCTCTCAAAATTCAGCTGCGACCTTCCTCCATAATCTCCATAATTGCAGGGTACAGCTCACAGTTGGGCCCCCCCTAACTTCTATGGTTCCACAATGTTCCACACAACCAATCAACAAATAGCCAGTCCACCTGTGGCTCCCCATGGTTGACCCATCCACAACCTTCCATGGACCGTTGCGTCCACGCCGTGGCCTCAGGACCTCTTCCCAAATCTCAGCTCTGGCTGCCGAGTCGGCTGCGTTGGCCGCACTTTCCCACTCGTCTCTCGAGCTGCTGTCTGGATCCCTGAGTTCAGCAATGTGCTGAACATGCTGAACCATGCTGAAAAATGTGGTCATGAAAGTAAGGTCATGTAACAACAGGATAGAAAGGAAGATCTGCAGAAATGCAGCACGATTTTTTTCTGCCAGGATCTTTTTTAGCTCACTAGTCATGGAAACAAATTCAATAACCCTCAAGGTCTACCGCCAAATCCCAACTTTTGCTCAGGAGCCAAGGGCGCTCAGCACCTGCTTGGGTCATGGAAGCAGCTGATTTCCTCAGCGATTTTGAGTGGAATTTCAGCGCTGGGCAGGCGGCAGTACGTTGGGAAAATCTATGAACATCTTTCAGGGTTGGTTTCAATTTCTTTGGAAGCAGGTAATCATGATGTTGGCACCACCAATGCAGAAGATTCTCGCCATACGACGCTTTGCGCAGGATTTTATATGACCACAAGACCACAAGAAACAGGATTTAACACCATCATCATCATCATCATCATCACCTTCTTTTATCATCATCATCATTAATAACCATTGGTAATCCCCAAAGTAGTCATCAACCAAAGTGTATCCTATCCAAACGAGACTTCGGTTGATGTTTCTTCCTGGCTTTATGGTTGGTTCCTAAGATCCGGGGATGCTCACCTCCGACTAGATCCAATTTGGACTATTGGGCCAACCTTTAACAGCATGTAGATGGCTTTTCAGCACATGAATCCAACATGGAGATACCTAGCATCTCAAATGTTCTTCAGTTTTGGTCATGCTGGGCATCTAAATTCTGTCATCAGATTGGCTTCAAGGAACAATTGCAGGGGTTCCCGTGGATGTCCCTCCATCAAAGTCACGGATGTCAACACCAGTCAGCCATTCTACATTGCTACAAGGTCCAAGTCGGGTACTGCACCAATCAACCCATCAAATTAACCGTCTGTCTCCATAACAGTATTCAACCATCGACCATCGAGTTGTGAAATGAACCCTTTAAAATGAGGGGGAAGACATGTTTGCCTCTAGTTCTTACCTTCATCCAGCCCATTTTATGGGATTAAGATATGTTTGTCCCATAGCCATATGGGGTTGTCCCAACTTTGGAAGCCCCAAATCCTATGGTTTAGAAAATAACTTTCCATATGGAAATCGCTATACTTTGGGTATCCCCACAATCTTTAGACACACACACACAAACAGATTACATCTCAAAAAAAACAGACCCGTAGTCATTTCATCATCTTGAAGTAGATACAACATAGATCAATATAGATCAAAGATATTCCATGATTTCCCATTCTAGTGATGATGATTGAATTTTCCCATCATTTCTATCAGGATGATATCCATGCCACGTCCCATATCCCCAGGCTTCCCCAGGTGTCCATCGTGCTTCGCCCCGCCGCAGCTCAGCTCGCAAGGTGCCTGGAGTCCATAGGATGGCCCGGCTTCGATTCGAAACTTGGGTCTGTATTGCACATATGATGTACATTAATTCATATCATATTATATTACTAGTATATTATACTTTGGTCTGAAATTTGAACATCAACTAATTTACCTATTTCATATTTCTAGCCAAAGTATATAAGAACTCACCAGCATGAAACCAGAAATGTGGGGGAGATTTCCCAACGGCGACTTTGATGGTGAACAGTCCTATCCCCAAAGATCGATTTTTTGCTCGGAGATGGGATCAATATATAATAAACAACTATGGGTATCCCACATGTATGCATGCATGAAAAAAAACATAAAAATAAAAATACAAATGATAACTATATATATATATATGTACATATAATATATATATATACAACGTGACCTATACATATGATTGTTGTTTAAGTGGGTACAGTCATGATGAACCACTTTCTAATTGGGATGCGCATCCAAGAGTAGACCCTCTATAGATGTATCAACATCCTGCCTGGTTTCAGACTAAATCATCCGCTATGGGTCAAACATGGTCAAATAAACTGGAGTCCATCTCCTCCATGGAGTGCATCAAGGTATACCAAGGGATGCTCATCAGGGTTGCGCATGTGTCAATTTACTCCTTTCAGCTGGTACAAACCAACAAAAAGTACCCAACATCAACTAGTTGGGATGTGAAATGCAAGTTCGGAATGCTTGGTGTTGACTCATATCGGTAGGTGGGTCATGGGTCACTCAGTCCATGACTCTTCGGAACTTGCACATATGCATAGACAAATCAACTTGGGATGCAGGTACATGCAGCAAGGATAAGACACCATGGCAAATAAATGGTACACAGGCAACCTATTAAAATCTTGCTTTTTTAAGGGAATGGGTGGAAGACAACGGGAAACCAATCTAGAATCTACAACGGGATCAAATCGGGACAGCGCTGACTTCTTGTCTGCAATTCATTGGATGTGTTTTGTAACAAAGACACCAACAACTTTGGCCTCCTCCCTCTTCGAATTTTGGGCAATGTCATCCCATGAAGAAATCCTACTCGAGAGCAACCTGACGAATCCATGTTTGGATTGTGATTTCAATGCCCCTGAAATAGGCCATCATCCTCAGGTACGATGGAATGACACATGAAATATTTCGAACCACCAACCTGATTTATATATTGATTCATTAATTCGAAGCAGATTCCCCAAAGCTGGGGCTTAATTTTTTTACTGCCCATTCGATTCTAAGTATGCTCCAAAGCTGTCTATAAGATATCACCCGGCCTGTTGAACGCCAGTTTCTGGCAGCACGCCACAATGCATTCTGATAGGCCGAAGCATGCTGGGGTGCTGGGGCTGCTAACCTGGCACCATGAGATGTGCCGGAGGCTACAGCTGCCCAACTACAGTGCATGGATCGTAGTTCAGCCAGTAAAACTCTGCCAATTGGGGCCTCTGCCAAACGTCACCATCATCCCAAGTCAGACTTTCAGCCATGCTTTCAGAGCCTGACAGCAACGCTTCCATGCAACTACACGGTCATGGTGTCTCTAGTATCACATGCGCACCTTCAATGCTTGCTGTGAAGGGCTTTTCCAGCTTGACCACAAGGCGTCCATCACTCAACTCCTCAAGCATGCTGAGTTGCCTTGATGGTTCCATGTCGTGGCTTTGTACAAAGAGGGGCGGCTCTCCCCAAAACATGACCAAAATCAAAAATCCTCACACAGAATGAAACGTGGTAACACAACCAAAACAGTCCCGTTCCTGTCAATGAGATGGATTGAAACAAGGTGTTTGTGTCCCGATTTCGGGTTGATCCTGAGATTGGCCACCTCATCCTGGCCACAGTCTGGGCGTCCGGACCAACTTGCCTAAACCCACCACCTGTCATGAATCTCACACCACGCATTTTCTGGTATTTTCTCACAATACTCTTATGATCTCTTATGATCTCTTATGATCTCTTATGATCTCTTATGATCTCTTATGAGTTACAATATATGATGCCATTCTGATGTCACCGTGCCAAGATTATGCCGTGATGTCCAAGCAATTTGGCATCTAAGATCGGACGTTGCGATATTTACCAGGCCACCGTACCATAATATAATTTCAGTGCTAGAATCTGAGCCACGACCCGCGTCCACCAGAGTGTGGCCGAGTGTTGAATGCGATGACCAATCAAAACTGACACAGAAATCATCAGAAATTCATGTCCATCCACGTGCCATGATTTGGGTATGGGCCGAGATTGGTCCCCTTTAACATTGGATAGTATGAACATGTTTGAACAATGACCACAAATCTGTGAGCCAAGGATCTGTTGAACGTTTGACTCTTACCAGTCTATATCATCAACATTCCATTTCATGACCAGTCATCACCCTTTGGAATTAATGTACTTCGAGTGATCCCCATCCTGACACACTATTCTGACATAGTTTCTGACAGACCATCTGGATGTATATATAATATATGGCATATCTATTCTGACATTCTTTCTGGCAGTCTTTCTGGCATGCTATCTGGCATCTATTCTGACATTCTATTTGGCATCTTTTCATGCATTCATTCTGGCAGTCTATCTCATCTATTCTCACATTCTGTCTGGGATCTATTTTGACATTTTTTCTTGCACATATTATGTTTTGACATTCTGTCTGGCACTCTGACATTCTCCCTGGCATGTGTTCGGGTCCAGGCGTGGACAGCATCCGGAGCTGGCAATAAAGACTTCGGGTCCGAAGCCCGCAGGAACAAGGGGCAAGGAATGGAGTGTAGAGACCCTCACCTGGCAGGTGGGGAAAAAGACCACCAGCCGCCCCGGCCTGATCTCGGTCGATGCGGACTCGCAGGCCGCTCTTGACTTGCCAAAGACCCTGGACTGCTTGCAACTCGCGCGGAAGTGGCGGTTCCAGGTGCAATGTCTCCTCCAGCGATCCAATACATTCCACCAGGGTTTTGGGATGTTTTTGGAATGTTAAATCATGGGGGAAGAGAGTATGTGACCAACTTGTAAATGGAGAGCAAAGGGGGCAACCCCCCCCTTAAGAGACTTACCAACCAGGCAGGTTGATCATCTACCACATTTCATCAACTTCACAGAGCCACCACTCGAAAAGATTTGCCACTTTGACCTCTGGCTATGTTCCCATGTTTCACCACTGTCATAGGGATCCAACCCCCGCAGTTCGGCGAGCCGAACCCAACAACAGATGCTATATATATATATATTAATAATAATAATACAATCATAGGTGGTTGCTAGCGGTCGCTAAACCCCTAAGAAACCCATAATAAACCCTTAATCAACCCATATGATTTGGTGCCTCATCGACCTGAGGTTGGTTGATCTATGGTCCCATCCTTGAGCCCGCTGGTGATTCCACGTTTCTTCCGCAGGCGTTCCAGCTGTGAAAGTTGCGGTTCCAAGCGGGTCTTAGCTGTGGATTGGGAAAAGGACATGTTGCTGTTGATGCTGGATACCATCCGGATTTTTTTTTTTTTAAATGTAAGTTAACACTTTGCGAACTGGAAGCCATGGCCCATTCAGTTCGATGACTTACCTATAGTTTCAATATGTTCCAAAATAGACTGCTAAAATAAACCAGATGGATCCAGATAGCATGCTTCGATTCCCAAGGTCACGCTTTAAGGAATCTTCCTGATGTCAGAAAAGATGACAATCCAAATCCGTTAACTTCTTTGGAGATAAATCCACCAATTCAAAACCATTAACTATCATCCCGTCGAGCTTGGTAAACACGTATACATCAGTATCCATCAACAATACAAGGGCCTGGCTGCTCATGTGCCAGCCAAACAAATGCATGTGTTTCCCCGTGTCACATCTTAAAACATCACATGTGCCTTTATTTTGGGGGGAGATCTTTGCGCCAGTAAACCAAATGATATGTCCAATGCCCGGCCGACTTGTAACAAGGATCCCCGATTATGCTTAGTTTTGTGATTCCCAAAAGTACCGAAAACTGATGATCCCTGAAACTATGGGAAAAGCCTCTGCCAAGAAAACACGTATATAATCATTCTGAGTTTCCCTACGCAAATGAATATTTCATCAACTATTGTGGGGCTCGTTGATCAGTCGGAGAACTTGCCAGCTACAAGCATGGAATACCTTTCCCGGAACACTGCCAAAGTCACTGGAGATCATCATGATCATCATCCCAATTGGGATGTGCATCAGAATCTTTGACACTATCAACCCGGCGACAACTATAGAAACATGATGAAACATGGAATTCACGTTGAACGCACATGTTCATACCAAAAACCTGTACACATATTGAACTCAACGTGAATATGTGGCTTAGCAAAATTTAGCAATGGGTCTTTGAACTCTTGAGCACCAAATCTTCACCTCCGAAGCGCTGCTGGAGTTTGAGCTTCGGAGTCATCAAGATCCTCTCGGAGTTCCACCTGGCATCGCCCCAGCGATGCACCATGTGATGGAGAGAGACCCCAGGAGATATCTTGGAACCCACTTAGGTGACACCCAGAACATGATCCCAGAACATGATCCCAGAGCATTTTTCCCCATCTCCCAGGTGAAGGGTCTCTAGATTTTAACAGACAACTCCTCCAATGGACCTGAGCCATATCGCGCATATAGCGAGCTCGGGATGCTGTGGGCCACGCCTGGACCCGAACACATGCCAGAGAGAATGTTAGAATGCCAGAAAGAATGTGAGGACAAATGTCAGAATATATGCCAGAAAGAATGCAAGAAAAAATGTCAAAATAGATGCCAGATAGAATGCCAGAAAGTATGTCAGATAGAATGTCAGAATCGATATGCCATATATACGTCCAAATGGTATGTTAGAAACGATGTAACTGTGTCAGAATATGTCAGAATAGTGTGTCAGAGTGGGGATCACTCCAAGTAAGGTATTTTTTTGAACAACTGTTGATATGTTTGAAATGTTGGTCAACCAATTTCGAAACCATTTGTCCCCGCGTCGTCCTCAACACTGCCCCACACACACAACATATCAACATGGTGTCACATCACATTTCCCCCCAGCTACCTTTATTTGTCACATTATAAATGGCCATAAAACGGAGGTATCCAAAAAAGTTCAAATATGATATCCCCATGATATCCCAACGGGGGCTTGGAAAAAATGGTCATCCCCCACCGGGGTCACCACCTCCATGCGTTGTGGCAGCACGAAGCCATCCTCCGTGGTTTGCATCGGTCCTTTGAGACGTACACGGCCGCAGGCCAGGTGTTCAGCCACGTGGAGCCCAGCAGTCTGTCGAAAATCCTGGGATCCGAAGATGAAATATTTCTTTATCTCCATGCAGACTGGCAACCCATCTATTCTATCTCTCTCTTTATAATATATATATATATCGTATATGTCTATAAATATCTCTGCAAATTCTACATATACGCAAAAATGAACATGTTATATTTAGTGATCCGCTTGATTTTACCAACCAAATTATCAAATTTATATGTATAATTATATCATTAATTATACACTTTTGCAAACATGACACATGTTGCATGCCAGTAGCAGCCGGTGATGGTGTAAGGACACACTGAATGGCTCGACATCATGCACTCACCACAGATTTGTATTGAATCGCCTGAGGGACTCGATATCACTTGATGGGGCTTCCAAGACACTCCAAGGACTTTTTGTGCAACGGCCTAGTGGGCCTACTCATCCACGCAAGTTTGCAACTGTATGGAAGATATTAGTACAGTAATATGGGTTCGTCGGAAATCAGGTACCTCTGATATCCAATGATTTTGCTGAAGCATATATTAAGCCCATATTGCAAGAAACTCTTCTCTTGTGGTGCATCTAGGCATCACTACCCGGCTTGCCCAAATTAGTCCTCCAAATACAGCAGCGTTCCAAAGGCTGCCATCTCCCGTCTGTCCTCATATGTGGCCAATTCGAGATATTCGAGCATGCCACAGCTATGGCCAATGGCCATTGGAAGGGGTTCGCTGGCTTCACTGTCTGAGAAAATGACAGCTCGGATACCCTTCCTTTCAACGGATTCAAGGGCTTCCTATGGAACAGAATGCAAGTATAGTTGACCCTACCGTACCCTATCGCTCCATGTCAGCAAATATAACCTACATACAAATGCAGCCTTTAGAAACTTACATTGGCATGTTGATCCCAGGAGCCTACGTTCATTATTAAATTATGGGAAATCGGGCAATGATTATCAGAAATCGGATGTTTTTTTCGGAAATGAGAAGATTTTACCGGAAATAGGATAATTTTATAAGAAATCAAATTGGAATCGGGCCTTGATGTGTCAGTTCTTGGGTAATTTTTCTGATGTGATGATGCTTGACTACCTTCAGCAGCCTTGGATGTAGAGATCAAAAGAGGTCAAAACCACCAAAAGGATCCAAAAGGTTCCAATAAGATCTAATAAGAAGGTTTTGGTTTTGAAGCAGTTTTAAAAGTTCACACTGCATGCACGCTGAGATCTTCGAATTTTCGGTCTCTTTTCAGATCATGCAGCAACAAATGCACAAGCACGCATGCGGCATGCGTGCGGCATGCATGTGTGCATAAAACCACAACTTAGTGCGCCCGGCAGCAGTTCAACAGGATAACAGGCGCCCCTTGCAATGCTCCGCGCTCTTGCGTGTCCTTTCTGCTTTCACATTTGTTTAAGGAGGGCTATTTTTTTTTTGGTGTTTTTTGTTCTTTTTGTTTTCCAGCCTGGCTTTGTGGCTTTTGTGGCTTCTGTGGCGTTTGTGGCTTTACCACGCTTTACTTATCTATCTATCTATCTAATCTAACCTAATCTAATCTAACCTAATCTAATCTTATCTTATCTTACCTAATCTTATCCTATTTATCTATCTAACCTATCTAATCTATCTAATCTATCTATCTAATCTATGTAGCTAATCTACCTAAACGATCTATCTGATCTATCTGATCTATCTAGTCTATCTAATCTATCTAATCTATCTAATCTATCTAATCTATCTAATCTATTTAATCTATCTAATCTATTTAATCTATCTATCTAATCTAATCTAAGCTAATCTATCTATCTAATCTATCTATCTAATCTATCTAATCTATATAATCTATCTGATCTATCTGATCTATCTAATCTGTCTAATCTATCTAATCTATTTAATCCAATCTATCTATCTATCTTTCTATCTATCTTTCTATCGCTCGATCCATCTATCCTTATATACACACCTTGTATCCCTAAATGTACCTTAATCCAACCCTCAACAGACTTTAAATAGACACTAAACCAACCCTAAATCAACCTTACATAAACCTTGAACCAACCCTAAAGAAACCCTAAACCAACCCCACATAACCAACCCTAAATAAAACCCTAAACCCTAAACTGAATAACCCTAAACCAACCCTAAATAAACATAAATAAACCTTAAATAGACCCTAAACCAACCCTAAATAAACCCTAAACCAACCCTAAATAAACCCTACACCAACTTTAAATAAACCCTAAACCAACCCTAAATAAACCCTAAACCAACCCTAAATAAACCCTACACCAACCCTAAACCATCCCTAAATAGCTCTGGATAAACCCTAAACCAACACTAAATAAACCTTAAACCAACCCTAAACAACCCTAAATAAACCCTAAACCAACCCTAGACCTATCCTAAATGACCCTAAACCAACCCTAAACCAACCCTAAACCAACCAACACTATGATAGCATCCACTGCCACTATTTAGATCCAACACGGTTGTGCTTCAACCTATATTCTACATGTTCACCAGGTGCATGTTATGCATGGAAAAACCGATAGAAACCATGGAAAAATCAATTGACCCCATGTCAAACTCAATGAAACCTATGGAAAAAAATGATGAACATTTTGGGTAAACCAATGAACACCATGGAAAAATCGATGAACAGTGCAAATGGCAAATTTTAGCTCCAAGATTCAGCAAAGTACAGGTTTTTGCTCCAAAATGTAGCAAATAGCAAGGAAAAGTTCCCCAGACTGAAAAACAAACAAAAAAAACAAAAAATATGCATCCTTTTTTAAATATGTTTTGTGCTTTGTATCGTAGATGGCTTGTGCATGCAGAAACAATATTTTGGCGCGCCAGATTTAGTAGCTGGGTGGGGCCCATGGCTATCCATGGCTACTGTTAGGGAGTTCGATCTTGCGCTTCTTGAAAAAGTGTTGATTGAGGGTGACAGTGCCAAAAAGATTTGAAAACCATGCAGTTAGTGCAGTTTCTAGTAGCGTGGGGTGACAACAAAAGCTGTTTTGCCCGTAGTTTTTTTTTAAAAAATTGCCTTTCGGGCAAAAAAGTCAGCACAGGAATCTGGTCAAACCTGGGGCTTCAAGTTTGTGGCCAAAAAAAACCTTACGGACCGTTACGGGACCGTGACTGGACCGTCTCCGGAAAAGTCGGAAACATCCAGTTTTCATTTACATTCAAAAGGAAAACCAAAAAAATCGGAAATCTTACCGTGACCGGACCGTGACGGGACCATGACAGCCCGATTCTGAAACAGCAAACTGGCTGTGTTGTGCACAATGCCGTCTCCTTCAAGTAGATTAAGCAATGGGGGTGGCAACATGATCCCGAAATAGTGCCGACATGATCTTAAAACAACGGCAACATCATGGAGACAGTGGACGTTTGATCAGGGTTTATTGCAAAATATTCAAGTTGGATCTAGTCACAGCATTATGTCTTTTTGTTTTACACTGCACTTCTAGAGCCAGAAAGGACTGACTACAATATGGGGTCCTCGGATTGGGTAGGGAATGGAACCTTCTATGAAGGGCCAGCAGGACCCAATGACCCAATGCGTATATAATGCCCCTCCCCTTTCGACGCAAAGCCAACGAAACTCTTGTTGCTCAGGTATTTGTGCCACTGTCACATGTGTTTTTCCAAGAACTGAGGTATACAAACAGTTTTATCAGTTTTGCTTTGAAACATGGACTATGCTCAAGAACGCAGGGTCTTGCAAGGCACAGTGATATTTACTTGACTATGTAACTGGTTCAAGGCAATTTGTCAAAAACTGCGTGCAAAGATATATAGAGGCTCCTTTTTTATGGGTTAGATTCTTTATGGCATCAAAGTCGCTGGCAGCTTTGCAGTGGCTATAGTTAACAAACACGCAGCTGTAGTGCCACTTTTTGGGTTGCTGGATTGTTTTTTGGCGGAAATCGGATTTGAAAATCGGATCAGACGGTCGGATTTTGAATGTTGCTCTCTGGGGGCTACAGTACATTGGTGCTATCGGAGGCCATGTCAGCGTTTTAAGCCAACGTTGTCGAAGGTTGACCGTATTTGTGCACATTGGAGCCATGGGTGTAGTTTTTTGCAAGACAACAGCGCTGAGATGCTGGGGTTCAACGTTAGCAAAGCAGAGAAATGTGCACCGTTCTGCCAGTCTTGTGCATCAACAACACCATACGACCAGAAATCCCGTGCCCGTGCCATCCGTGCCTCACTGCAAAGGACGGTTGCCACATAACGCCCACCAGACAGGAGCAAGTTGTCGTAAAGCTCGCAGACTAACGGATCCGTCACCTTCCATCGGTCACCAGTTCATTGAACCAAAGGGACCCGAATTATCCGGGTTATATCTGGTTACCTCATAGATGTGAATAGCAACTATCTGAATCGAATCAACTGAGACATACTGAGACCCCACCTGCAGAGTCACAGGTGCACCTGGTAAGTAGACATCTTCCACAGGTAGCACTGGAAGTTCGGACATTTGGCTGGTGCTTTTGAGATCCTCCAGATCCTCCTGGCAATCGCACTGGATACGTTCACTGGTGAAATACCGGAGAATGGCCCTACCCTGCCCTACCCTTTGCATAGAGCCATGGCAGGGTTAGAATTCCCAGCCAGTTACAAGCATCAAACCATCCAGCAACACATGGCATGGCACGGCTTACCTCACAATGGTCAAGCGCCTGGATGGTGAAACACATCAGAATATAAGCCAACCAAAACGCGGGAATGATGGGAATGGAATCGACAAAATGGAATGATGCTCCATCTATTAGAAAAAACCTGGAAAATTGCAAATGGCAACCCATTTTCAGTACTGTAGGGCTTTCGATCTTATGCAAATGGAAACTCGCAAGGCCGCGTCGCAATGAATTGCAATATCACCGAGGTGTTCGTTTGCCAACTTGCTTTGGCTTGTTGTCTAGTTGCTGTGTGCAGTTCTCCCTTCTAATTTCCTCTGGCTGTCAGCAGTGACCAATAATCAATCTTCATGCAGCATGATCTGTGACTCCATATCATCTGCTGACCATACACCTCGCTGCATAGAATCGCCTACAAAGTTCTTTCCTCTCCGTCTCAAAGAAGACGAGCGCAAAATAAAAGCACGAAACAGCCCGAGACAGTTTGACTGAAAAGAACGGACTGTCCAATCTGTCCAATTCTGCACCTTGGGAGTTTCGCACTCCAATCTGGAGCAGTGGCTTCAGAATTGCGAGATCCTTGAGACTGCCGCAGACACAAGTTCTAAATTGGACTATACATTGACATACATTGACTACATCTCACCATAGACTTTTTGACAAACAAGAAAAGGTCTTTGGCTAAGAAGCATCCATCCATATTTCCAGTCTGGAGAAAAGTCAATCACTTCAGTTTCATTGATATCTCAA
>Ga0126342_10011694_pt1 | contig 15665 bp, 13 predicted proteins | sample Cyp1metagenome_FD_92528 | JGI IMG/M metagenome (GOLD analysis project Ga0126342, IMG submission 92528) | Coral microbial communities from Lord Howe Island, Old Settlement Bay, Australia - Cyphastrea 1 metagenome | ecosystem: Host-associated > Invertebrates > Cnidaria > Coral ...
CTTTCTTCTGACTCTTTCTCTTCTGATCTTCTCTCTTCTAATCTTTCTCTTCTCTCTGCCTCTTCCCTACTCTGCTTTTCATCTGTCCATATTGTCGGAAGTTTGACTTCTAAACTTCCTTCGGTTATAAATTATATACATATCATATATATATATATATACATATATGTGTATACATATATATATATATTATTATATATTAATATACATATACGATGGAGGGATGGATGGATGATAAATATGTAACAGGAAACATAGCAACATGCACCTGTGAGGGCCCGCCAAGCTCGCCACCGATACCTTGGCCAGTGACGATTGAGTCTGTATTGAAGCGGATTTGCAAAATGCAGAAAGACAGCAGCTGCAAAGATTGCCCACAATTGTGCCACAATGCCCACTGTGGCAACTCCGATATCTCTAAGCCAATCCTACGCCCTTCCTGTATCTGGGCCCAAAACCTGTCTGGTACTCCTTTTCTTCGGACCAAGTCTCGAAAACCATCTGTTACCACAAAATGCCCCTGGCAGTCAACACTTCTCAAGATCATAGCACTCTGGACTGGATTTGTTTAAGCAAAAAAGATTGTCAAACGCAGTCGACCATGTTGACGCGGCACCCTATAAACTCGGTATACATCTAAAGCATTCTAGAGCATTCTAGAGCATTCTAGAGCATTCTAGAGCAGTATACTCAGAAGTGTTGAGGCCCTGGGTGAAAACGAAAAGTATGGCTGCAGCTCCAGGGTTGGTGCCTCGTTGTCCAAGCGGAAGTACATAAGCAGCAACTTCTTGTCCTGCCGTGAAACTTCGTGAAACTCCACACATGGGAGGCACTGGGAGGCACTGGGAGGTACTTGAACAAAAACAGCTCAACGTTGCCTCGGAATGGCCACACTTTTGACTCAACTCGCAAGTCAGTAGGGCCTTGAGTTCCTCTTTGTCCAGAGATCGCACGAACTCCTGAAAATCCCCAGACTGTCCATGCTCATTGGCGAAGTAAAATTTGTGTGGAAAAGAATTTCCATGCTCATTTGTAAAGTGACGTGTGTCCAAACGGCCAGGAAAACTGCCGTGTGCACGACACGTTCGTGCTCAAGGGAATCAAATGACTGGCTTTTGGAAGTTTGGCTTCTTTTCGTGGTTGCAATGAGGCATCCAAGAATCCAAATGCCGAGAATTGTCAAGTTCAATCAAGTTCAATGTGCAGCATGTGCAGCTCATCCGTGCAGCTCATCCACGGGAAGGAGGAGGAGATGTTCCTAGAGATTTTCCTTATCCCTCAGTGTCCGTCAGTCCTTGTCTGTAGCTGTGTACAGAAACTGGCGAGGTCCACCACCAGGGATGCCAACCTGGTCCACGTCCACCACTCGCAGGATGAAAGTGATTGAGTGAGTGAAAGTGTAGGAAGTGAATGTTGGAAAGTTGGTAGATTACCTGGTAGATGTTGGTAGATGTTGGGGAGATGGATCACTCGCGTCTCACCGCTTTGTCTTATTAGAACTGTTTGAGGCTCAGCTGTTGAGAGTGTTGAGCATGCAGTGAAGAATATGATCAGTTCGGTGAAGGACTCACTTCAGACACCGAGTCACTTGAGACACAAAAGGGGCAGCACTTTAGACACCCATGATCACCCATGACTCATTTTCAACACTGGCCACTTTCACTCCGCACTGTTCATGGGGTGGGGTGGTAATAACGTTCGTGCTCACTTGCGCCTGATGAGGTGGGGCGGGGCGGGGTGGTAAAAACAACATTCATGGGTCACATATGGATACGAAAATGAATATTCCATGAATCCTAAACATGATAAAACCGGCATCGAAAGTGAGGTAAAAAGGAGCGTTGGAAGCAAGGCCAAATCAAGGGTTCGAAGCGAGGCCCCGGTTCGAAGCGAGGCCCCGACCTATATGGCAGCTCTATGCAGTTCAAATCGAAATCAAAATAATCAAAATATTTAGAGTTAATTAGTAGGGGTGTTTTGTTGTTGGCTCTTCAAGTGCTGTCGCAATTCAACATGGTCATTCTTGTGTTGTTGTATTTCTGACGGGCTTATTGCGAATAGCAATGTTCTGCTATATTGTTGGATCATGGGGAACAAAATCTGGTTTCGGATACTGTTTCTTTTATCCAGGCTTCCCATGGGGGGTGATAGCTACTGGCTGCTTGTGTCTTTCCAACTAGCCTGGTGCTGCGAAACGCATCCGCACCCCATGGCCAGCTTTGTAGATCATAAGCAACAAGCACCTTAAGTCGCCGCTCCAAGCAGCCACAGAGCATTTAATGGTTAGACAGATGGGCAGATAGACAGATAGACAACACATATATATATATATATACGTATAGATAGATGGATTAGCTTCACATGTTCATGTTCATATAGACATATAGATACATAAATGATTTGCATTGCATTGCATTGAATTCCATTACATTACATTACGTCACATACATAGATAAATATATCCACCAATTTGGGCGAAGTCACTGCCACAGTCATGATGTTGCTGCCGCACATCAAAAGAAACCTGAAAGTAGGCAGGAAGGCACGCTGCAAAAAAACAAAAGACTGGCCCAAAAGGCGATTGCTCTCAGAACTTGGCTTGCACCAATTCGCAATGTGTCATTGCCCAAAGCCCTACTCGGATTTCTGCTAAGAGCACAAACTGCAAGCCGCAAAACATACAACACTTACCAGTACAAGTACAGTGTGAATGCAGAATCGTTCTAATTCTCGCTGCATACTGGTCTTGCGATCCAACAGCATTGCCGTGATTCCTTTCGACATGCAATTTCTTGTTTCCGTGGACTCGTCTGTCACCACGAATGTCTAGTCAATTGCTATGTACACGGCCTCTCCAATTTGTAGAGAAGCCAGGAAGCTAGGTGGCGAAAAGCGGCGCTTGGTGCTTTTAAGTCTCCAACAGGATCCAAGGTTGCTGTCCAACACTGCATACATACATTCCAGTTGTGTTTTCTCTTGAGTTCTATATTCCTGGTCACTAGCGTCGCAAAGAGTCAAAATATCTAGGTTGCACATGAAACAATGTCGATTCTATCTTGTACTAACAGTCAGAGCCGTCATTGGTCGCTCAGGTTGTGATGAATCTGAGGCGATTTGCAAAGGGCACAGGGACACAGTGCAATCATTTAAAGCCCGAAGAGCACTGCACAGTAGGAGCAAATCGGCGAATTCAAGATCATTAAACATCTCAATTTATTTAAGATTATTCAACTTGATTTAAGGTCATTTGAGCAGGATATTTAATACTGTACGTTAGTACGTAGATGTATATACATATAAATATATACCAATATATGGAAAAATAAAAAATGTTCCAAACCACCAACCAGCAGTATATATATATACATATATATATTATATACGTAGTTGTTTAACCGCTGCTGTATTCCCTCTGGATGCGTGCAGCACACCTGGTATATGGTTGCCAGTGCGCTGATCCCACTGGCCACCTCCGGACACTTGCAACAACTCACCGACTCACCCAACTCATCCAGTCTTCCCACATCTTCCCGCTGCTTTTCCTTCAAACTTCTGGCGGGAATCACTTTACGCAACAACAAAACATTAAAAAACACTACTTGAGTTCAAGACTTTCATCGAAGAAAGCAATGAGATCTTCTGGACCTTGTCGAATGTTGGCAGCTTTCCCGCGAACAAATGCTCATTATCAGGTCAAGCAAACATCAGGAATGTGCTGAAAGAAGGCGTCGCAACAAATGGGGGCTGTACTTGGCTGATAAACGAGGGAACGCTCCCTGCCAGTAAGCCAGAACTAAGACTTTTTGAATTGTTACAAAAATGAAATGCATTGTGATAAACGTTTTTTTGGCGTTTTGTTGAGGAATACAAGTTGGACAGCCAGCCAACCAACCAGACTCACTCAAGCATCGGATCAAGCTGTATGTTGTTAAGATGCAAGCACAAATGACAGTTAACAAAGTCTTGAGTTCTCTTACTGGGGCTCGCCTCCGCATTGATTCCCTACCAACTATATAGCTTACTCAACAGAAAAATGATTTACTGGTTCCCTGGTTCCCTCAAGACGCACGATCCTACCTCTCCAAGATTGAAGGCTGATCAGTGAAAAGAACTGCTTCACCTGCTGAAGTCAGCTTTGGATTCTGGCAAACGAACAATTTCTAAATCTGTCTTTGCTCTGCTCTGCCTTGGCCAAAACTTTTGACATCCAGGAATTTACCAAACCCAATCAGCTCGTGTGGCAGAGCCTCCATCTTGACCAGATGCCTGTGCATTGTGACGGAATCTGGTTGAAGTCGGTGGAAACCTGAACGTATACACAGCTTCAGTCGAAAATCATGGCCTGACGTAGAATTCCTTGGTAAATGATCAGGTCGTCGACCTCAAGGCAAGGTCAATATGACCAAAAACGGGCAGACCTACCTTACTAACCAGCTGAAAATCTTGCAAGCCATGGTGCATAGATTTCAACATCTCGAACTCCTCTAGCAGGTGTCCTCAATACTGTCTGTCGCCAGAAGATTCTGAGCCAATATCAGTCTTCAAGCAGAGTTAAATGGGCTAAAGACTGTATCATGACTACAATGACACTACTTGGACTCTTGCCTGGAATAGTTCCAGAACTTGATCACAGAAATTTGCGTGGGCTGGTCAAACACCAGCTCTACCTGGGTTTGTGGCAGGCAGTGAGGTCTCAAAAATGCACGCGGGCCGAGAGATGCTGAGGACGCATACGAAGTTGGCCGGCTGCCGGTAATATGGTGCCAGCCTCATTCATTTTCAGTAAACCGAAGATTGAAACAGACTGAGCATTGCTGAATGTGACGAGATGGAAGGAGATGAGACTAATCATACACTCCCACGACATCCCACGGAAACCCACTCGCAGGACAAGGATGGCGACAGTCAGTTCTTTGAGAAGGAGAACCACCGACCAACGCTGACCAACCGACTAAGTGAGACTGAAGATCTGAAGAGATCTGAAGCGGTGTGTCCTTTCCAGCAAAGGTTTGGACAAAAAATCAGCTTCGGTGGTATCCCCAACAGCTGCAACGTTTTATTTTTGCAAATCTTTCCAAAACACAACGTCGAGGCAAAATTGCAAGTTAAATCGGCATGATCAAAACAAATCTTAAGAAAGAGTCAGAAAAGCACAATTGCTCTAATGACATCCATGTATGCCGTGTGTACATGCATGAAAACAAAAAGAAGAAAAATGAACTTCTCCGGAACCTTCTCTGCAACCTTCTCCGGAACCCGTTGAACCTGACCTGGCCCTGCACCAAAGATTCCCGAAACCTTCTCCGGGACCTTCTCTGCAACCTTCTCCGGAACCCGTTGAACATGACTTGGCTTTGCACCAAGGCTTCCTGGAACCTTCTCCGGAACCTTCTCCGCAACCCTCTTGCCTGGCTCTGCACCAAAGCCTCCCCGAACCTTCCCCGGAACCTTCCCCGGAACCTTCTCCGGAAGCCTGTTGAATCTAACCTGGCTTTGCACCAAAGCCTCACACACCTTCTCCAGAACCTTCTCCGGAACTTTGTTGAACCTGACCTGGCTCTGCACCAAAGCCTTCAGACCTTCTCCGGAACCTTCTTCGGAACCCTGTTGAACCTGACCTGGCTCTGCACCAAAGCCTCCCAGACCTTCTCCGGAACCTTCGGAACCTAGTTGAACCTGACCCGGCGCCTGCACCAGTGCACACCGGAGCTATTCTGGGCTGAAGACCCCACTAGCTTATGCTGTTGGGGACAAAAAGATAATCAAAGTTGAAAGATGTTGGAAGCACAAGCTGCAAATCAATGTCCCAGCGGACCGGGGCTTTTGCCACATTCGTGCATTCTGCGGTGTTCCCTTCAGAAGAGAGTCCTGCCCATTTTGCATACTTCACTGGCATTGTTGCTTTACAATCAAGTAGACTATGTCACTTTCCAAAGTGTGCCATGCCATCATAGAAAGTGGTCCGAAGTGACAAAACTCTGAGCAGCCTGGCCTCCGATCGGACATCTGCCTCCATCCCAGGCAAGTCCCTTGGCAGCAAAATTCTTGGGCAGCAGTGCAGCAAAACGCTGCCGTCTGTGCTTTGTGGTAAGTCTGCCTGACGCTTCCATAGTTCGAGTAGGCTCTCTTTGGCCTTTGCCAATTTGCAGCGGTCTCTTGCTTGTTTAAGATCTTGTCTGCTTGAAACACCAACATGTCGGGCAAAGTGGAATAGCTCACGTAACAGTCCAAATCGCCTCAATCCTCGCCCAGATGTGTCGTAGATCTGAGAACAAGGGCTTTGTGGCTATTGACAGACAATTTGCGGCAAATCTCTCGAAAACCGCGGTCAATAATATAATATACAAATAGATATATATATATATATATATTCATATACATCTATATATATATACACTGTATACATATTAATACTATATATATAATACATATTAATATATTATAAATTATTAATATATATACACTGCTCTGTATATCCACAAACTTCTAGGGGGCTATAGATGAGAAAACCCTAAAAAGTACCTTCGCAACAAAGTAGTCTGTCGCTTGTGCTCCTAAAAAAGATATCGTTTGGATTTGTTGGCTTAAGCTTCCGAAAGTATTTACATAGGTTGGCTGTCCGAATCTCGGCACAATGAAGTCCGGACGTGGTGAGTAGCTGCAAAAGTGGGATGAGTAACGGAATAAAGAAAGGAAATGATACTGCTCTGCTGCAGCCAATTTTCTCAAACTGCATATTCATAAAGCCAACAATGTTTTGCTCTACCAGATCTCTGATGTCATGACGGCATGAGGGGCAAGCTCTGCAAACCAAAAGCTAGCTTGAGGCATCCTGTGACCATTTACTCTTCACATGGCTTCCACGACGGCAAAAGCTCCTGATCCTTCTAGATCCTTCTAGGAGCACAGAAACCCTTATGAGTACTTCTCTCATTGATCCCCTGGACCGCTGATGCTACATTCTGATCCGTCCATGCTTGCTGTACCTCTATGCCATCGAGCCCGATGTAGTGGACCTAGGACAGTATCACAATTCATCAATTGTAAAATATTGTAAAATTGTAGAACAACATTTCAATCAGCTTGTTATGAGCATGCAATTGCTGCAATGCCTTCTTGCGTTGACATTGAGATCCTCACGTCAGACCAAGTGCTCAAGAACATGAACTTGAAAACGAAGCCGCAAGGGTGCAAAGGCGTCTCGTACCTGGAAGTCAGGCAAGTCCAGTAAGGTTTCCCCGTAAAGCCAAGACATGCCAGTGCTGCTGCTGTCGAAGTTCATGTCCGTTTGGGGAAGGTGAGTGTATGAGATTGTCCGCATTGGCTCTCCTGTCCAAAGCAACATTTTGAATCTCGAACATTCTTGAACATGTTTGATAATTCTTGAATCGAACACTCACTACAATCTAAGGAACCTAAGGAATCTGAATCTAAGGCTTCAAGTTCACCTACACTTCACTTTCTCTTGCTCACCAAATGTTCACTCTGTCTGCATGATTCAAGCTGCCATCCGCTTTGTGCTAAGCATCACAGCACCTAGCCTGTCCGATCCGCTCGGGGGCCGACCCAAAGGCGGTTTTTGCGCCCCCGCAGTTCTTGGCATTCAGTGTAATTTGAAAACACTTGAAAAGAATCCCAGGCAAAGCAAAGTCACAAAGACTCACTAAGACTCGCTATAAGACTCGCTATAAGACTCGCTATAAGACTCGCTATAAGACTCGCTAAGACCTAGACTTGCTTGCAGATCGAGATGGCAAACGAGCAACTGCTCGAGCCGACCGTCTCACACTTTCCTCAGATCTCTGTTGCCCCTGTGCCATTGTGCCATGCCGATCCATGCTGGGCCACTTCTACATGCAAGTGTAACTAACGGCGCACAGAGGGAGGTTGGTCGAGGAGAACAAGCTGCTTAAAGTCGAAATGCGTGTGGCCTCAGCGTGGCACTCCAGGCAAAGTGAACAGGGTTCCATTGTAGTTCTTTTTGCAGGCAAAACATATCAAAACCGCGGTCCATGACGCATTCCTCGTCATGGCACCTGGTGCTTTCCGGCAGAGGAATGTCGAAATGTACCTCAACTCAAAAGGATCTGCAACTTCATGCCCGCGGCACAAAAGTGAGAAAGTAGTGAGCAAGCAAGTGAAAGAGCAAAGTGGCAAAGAAGGACATTTCCTGTGTATAGATATACATTTTTCTTCATGGCCTGTCATCGCAGTGGACTGAGAATTCTCGAATACCTCGGCTTGTGTCCTGTGAAGATGCACCACAGGAATTGCTTATGAGTCTTATGAGGACTCAAAGCTTCTCGAGATGCTTGCACTAATCTTCAGGAGATTCGAGCAGTGGTGCATGGTCCAGAATAGTCCTCCTCGTTCTTGTTGTAGTTCCATATGTTGAATCCCGCAACCTGTCTAGACAATTCGAAACCCTACTAGGGAAGCCCTTCAGTTCGAGCTGCACCACAACTAAAGCAAAACTTTCAAAATCACCGATCCGGGCGTATGTCCTGAAAACATCATACATCATAAAATCACACAGGAATGATGTCCAAAGCGGCCTCACAAGGCTTCGCGAAGCCAATGTGAATCGTATTTCGCTGTATCTGGAGAAAGAGCGAGCTCCAAACATCAGTCAGAGTTTTCATCGACGCTCGAACTGTGGGTGGTCACAAGTACAATCACAACCACAAAACCATGAACGGTCATGGACCTCTTCCGCGGAATCACAGCTTGAGTTTCCTGCAGGTGCCTCAACTGCACCCGACCCCAATTTGAGAAATGTTTCTACTTTCTTGTCGAACATGTCCAAAACTCAAATGTCATGTCTTTCGATAGCCCCTCTCTGCTTCTCTCTTCAGCTCTCCCTTTCTCTGTTTCTCTGTCTCTCTCCCTCTCTCACTCTCTCGCTCTTCTCTCTCTGTCTCTCTCTCTCTCACCCTCTCTAGCTCCCCCTTCTGATGCTTTGCCTTGATGAAAGGAGCGAGCCACATGTGGGAGTCCTCTGTGGTGCAGCAAACCTGATATATCAAGTCTGAATCGTTCATGACAGAAATTCACCGGCCCGCCAAAGTTTGTGCCTTTGACCTGTTGACCTTATCTACATTTGGCATCCAACTGCTAACCACTTCTGCCGACTCTGGAAACACGGCAAGACTGGCCAACGTCACCCCATCGAAGATGTTCTCCAGGATACGAGTGTCTTCATCAACTCCCTTGCAAAGCCAGGCTACAGCATCTGACGTCTTGAAGTAGAAACTGCAAGGATCTTCTAAGAATCTTCTAAGTATCTTTCTGGTTGTGAAACGTAGGACTTTCGTCTGAAACTACTGGTAACTCGCTAGCAACTCTGCATCGGAGTGACAAGCCCACCTCCAAGTCATTCAAATCTCTTGGGACTGCGTCTAGCTTTACCTGGCAAATCTGGCAAATGGGGCCGAATGAGGCAGTGTGCTTTGATTCCTGGTGGACTGGCGCAATCCTCCAAAGTCTCCAGCCTCATCCCTTGGAATCGGACTAAGTGAGCTGTCAAGAACCTCACAAGTTCGCGGTGTTTCAAGTGGCTGAAAAATCTCCGCATACTCTGAATAGTTTTCATCTCGCTTAGTGTGATAGAACGGCTTCATTTCTTGGCCAAAAAAATCTGAAGAGGAGTGCGATGCAAGAAAGATCCTACGTCCAGCAGGCCAATATTTAGGCAAATGCGTCAAGGGATTGGAAGATGGCATCTGGGAGGATGTGTCCCAACATCTCCCAGACATCAATTTGAGCGCAGACTTGGACTTCATTAATATAGTTACAGTTGCCGTCACAACAACACATCCACGAAGCATTTGCAGTTGCAACTTTGTTGTCAAGCAACTGCCCACACCCAAGAGATAAAACATCCAAATCCCACAACAAAACCCAAACTCGAAGGATTTGGTTGTCCTTATTCAAACCTATCCGTGTCATCTTTCTATTCACTTTGGTGCCTGAATAGCTGCCAGTCTTCGCCTCTGATAAAACACAACAAAGAGCAGTGCCTCGAGCGCTGTCAAACCGACATAGAACTGGTCGCCCCATGTGGAATGCACCTGCCATTGCGCGCCGGAGAGCAAGTTACCAGGCAATGTTTTACTCGGTCCAAAAAGAGCTGTCAAACAACAACCTCAATAACATCTCTTGCACTAAACCCTCTTTTCATCGGTCAATTGAATAAGAAAATTATGAATAATTGAGTCGGGATGGCAGTGAACGTGAGGCTGCTGCACACCTTGCGGGCTTGCAAGGTGGCACGGTTTATTCCGCCGAGTAATGCCGACAGTGGGCAATTCAGTGGTATTTGAGGTATCTGTGATCATCAGACCTTTCTCAATATTTTTTGGGACAGTATATAATGGGAAGGCCAGCCTTGCCACGAGGCTGCCGCTCTGTAGCTCGAGTCATGGGACGTCCGTCCAAGCCAGCCCGAGGAGTCTTCTGGGTGAGCAGGGGAACAGTAACATGAGGCTATGAACGGTGGAAAACTGAAACAACATTTGGTGAAACCAGTGGCAGGAAAAGTTCAAAAGCACCAGAATGTAGCATGGCCCATCAAGCTTCTTTGAGAGTAGGTACAGGGACCTACATAAGTTGGGTTTACCTTTCCGCAGAAGTTGGGCCAAGATGCATAAACTTCTTTGGTATGCTAGACACTGCGGAATATTTGTGTATTTGCTGGTACGACGAGTGGGAGGAGATTGATCCCTGCACAGTGGGCATGTTGACTGGCTGTTGCATACATTTGCTGCAAAATCCCAGTCCTGTCCCCTTGGCGAGTCAGCACACACCTGAGTTCAACTGAGTTCCAAAATGCTTGGCGCGATCCTTTGTCCTTTGTAATAGTCATTTGAATCAACTTGCTGGCAATTCACTCTCGACTCTCGGTTGCATGGAGCCTGCAAACCTGCCGTTGGTGGCCTTCCATCCTCAACCTGGATCTCAACTGCCTCCATCAGCGGGTTCAAACGGTTCAATGACTCAACTGAAGAATTTTCTTCGTGAAGATCAGTGCGGTGTGGTGATATTGAGCCAGGAACAGTCAGTGTGATCGAAAATTTCGCCATTCCACACGTGGAAACGTCACTGTACATGATCCTTCACACATCTTTCTTTGTTCATGGTCATACAGTACATCCTGGAGAAGCAACTCCATGCACAAGGCTCACCACGGGGCCACTCATGCCTCTGCAGACTCCTGTACCAAAGCCAACAAACTCAAAGTACAGTGCTTCGGTCTTAGAACCGGTCTACGAACTGCTAAAACTGATCCAATTCTGACTTTCCAATGCCAGCCTCATCCTCGGAATCAGCAGGCAGGCAAGCTGGAAGCCAGTCATGCTCCGCAACAGCCTGATGACTCAGAATACTCAGAATACTCAGAATACTCAGCATACTCAGCATACTGAGAATGGTAATGCAATTATTTAATAATTAGAATCGATTATACAATGCGATACCTGCTGTACCTGCTGTACCTGCGGCATGGCCTCAAGAACCGACTCATCTTGCGTAAAGAGGATGACTTCACAGGCCTTGCAGAGACGCACAAGTCAAATGCAGAATCCCACATATTCAACAGCACAAGTCAGAGAATCCCTAGATATTTATATAGAAAACATATGTAATATGGTAATATAAATATTTACACATAGCTATGATGCTATATTTATTCCTAATTGTTCCTATATATCTGGATCTTACCTGTAGTATAATGTGTAATTCAACATCGAATCGTTCAAGTTCCCTCCACGCGGCCCAACGGTCTGCAGACTCATTCAGTCCTCTTCAGGTTGGGTGAGCACTCCTGGTGCTCTTCGAACCTGGTGCTAAGGCTCAGGATGATGGAAACACAAAATACCTTCCCTCACAATACACACTGCATGTCACTGGATTTCCCTCTACGTCTTGAACCGACAATTTGTCCTCATGATGTCCAGATTCCAAGAAGCCTCCCCAATGAAGATTGGGATACCGTCTAGCAAAATCTCCATGTCCCTGGCAGCGGTGCGAGTCAAGCCTGAGTTTAACGTGCCAACGTAATCCAAAATCTATGCACTGGTTCCTGCAAGAGTAAGTTTCCGCAGATGTTCATTCATGCTCTTTTTAAATCAATCCACCAGTGCACAGAAGCCAGCGTTCTCATAGTTCTGATATAAAACCCCTGTCTCGTGCACATATCATCGTTGAAGAATGATTGCTATTTCTTATTGAGTTTACATTTTGATCGTTCTCATCACCCATACAGCACTTTATGTCTAAAACGAGTTAAATCTCCATCTACGGACAGAGAGTTGGCAACTAGGATAAGAAGAGTTTCCCCATACCCTATCGGAACTGCCTCACACCACGGCTGGAGTGCAGTCGAGATTTGTTGTAGTTCCACACCTTGAAGGCTTTCAGCAATCAAGAAAGCGATTGGCACTGTCAAAGTCACAAGGTGCAAGAAAAAGAAATCACTTTCAACACAATCACGCAAACAGAAAAAGAACAAAAGCATCTGAGTTGCTCGGATCATACTGATCTCCGTCTTGCAGTCCATGTCTACGGTGATCTGTCAGCAAAAATACTTGTTGAGAAGAAAAGGTTGAGAGAATTTGCTTGGCCAAAAAGTCTTACAGTCGCACCGTGTGAGCACGTCCAGGGAAAAAGGGTGCTAGCCTTGCAGAACAAAATATTATCAAATTACAGTTTCACCTCGTGCACAGCTCCCAAGTTTCTGCATATTCAATGCAGCATTCCTTCTGGGATCACCCCCTATGTGAGCAGTTTCGCACATTTGGTCTGTCCATATCCAGACTGGGATTGCTGCCAAACGTGCAAGTCATCTCGAGTCAAGTTGACCTCTGGTCAAGCAATGATCCCAAATTTTGGAGCTGCTGTGTGAAAATGAAAGCAGCATTCAAAACACAGAACAGAAAGACTGCCTGGTCGAAGAGTTTGTCGGGAGTTCTAGGGTCATGGTCGTACTCACTCAGGACCTAGGCTGATCACACTGCTTATGGAATCAAAATTGACAGAGTTCACCCTCAGGAGCCCACATTAATAGAATGAGGGTCTGCAGTGACCTTTCCATCACAAAATTCACAAATGGGCTGACTCAAATAGACAACAATTCAACTTCCAGCCTGGCGGCCAACATCTTTTAGAACCACTGGAAATCCGTGTCCATCAAAGAGCTCGATCTTGGTACACGCCGGTATCCAATAGTAGCGTTTTCTCTGCCTCTCTGTTCTTATTGTGGAAGATCACAATACATAGATATACTTGTTTTCAACAGCTGTGCTTGCGCTCCTTGGTTCAACATAGAATGCATGTGTATCGACACAGCCCTTTAACTCAAGCCACAAGTGAGACAAAGGTTGCATGCACAGCTAGAGGAGTGTTGACACAACAAATTCTAGGATTAAAGGTACACATGGCTGGGGAGCAGTGATCCTGGGAACGTCCAGGCAGCTCCAACTAGCACAAACACCACACAAAAGGAATACGAAAGGACGGTTTTTGACCACATCAGGAGTACGAGTACAAGTTGACCACAAGTGATTCAGGAACAGGCAGAGGGAGTGGCAGGGGAAAGCGATAGGTTATATATATATAAATATATAATATATATATATATACGTATATATATATATATATATATATATTCGGTCAAATCTTCACGTCCTTGCTGGATGAGATTCAGTCACCGGAACCGGAAGAATCATTATAAGAGATGGAATAAAAGATGGAAAGGAGATAAGTGAGATGGCTGAGGTTGCTGAGATTATATGAAGCGTCTGAGGAACTGCAAAATGTTTAGGATGAATTTGAAGCAGAGCCGATATCAACTAAGCTTCCCACCCCTGCAAGGCCAACAAAGTCTTTGTCACCCCAGGTGGAGACACAGTTGAAAACAAGCTGCCTGTCTCCAGTCAATGGACATGGCCATGCCAGTCAAGCAAGACATTCATGGAGTCAAAGCCTTTTTAGCGGCCCCGCCTTTTAAGGCAAAACAAAGCCACTCAACTGCTGGGCAGTTCCGCATTGACTCCATGAACGCTGAACCCGTGTATAACTTCAGACTCTACCTGCCATGGTGTCCAACCTTCCAGACGGTAGGGTCGGGATCACCACCTCAATTTCAGCCCAGTTTGACAACGTGACACAGTGAAGTCAGTGAAGTGTTGTATTGTCAGAAATCCCCAGAATGTCTGTGTTCAACAGCTTCAACGGATCAAAGTGTCTTCGGACATCGCAAGGTCGAGCATCTTGGTCGCTGACGCTTTGGAATTGGCCAAGCTGGTCGGTCAGCAGGGACGAACCTACCAAGACTGCATAAGACTGCCAGCCTCCCCAAAGAAATACGGTTTTGATATGACCGCAACAAAAGATCTGGCCGCAACAAATATACAACTTACACACCCACCGCAAGTCTGCTGAGCTACGAGCCCATAGCTGGATCCGTGGATATGAGGCCTTACCAAAGAGGGAATGAAGTGAATGGAGTGCAAAAATGGCAAAAACATGAAAAGAAAAAACAAGCAGAATAATTAAATAATTATTTCAAGAACTTGAACAAAGCAATGTCAAGCAGAGGGAAAAAACGACAGATGGTCAGCAATTGAGACATTGACTGTCCAACACGTCAGTGCCGTTGAACGTTCGCACAGGAAGGTCCAGACCCATTGCAGCGGCCTCAGGACACCAGCTCTGCATCAAAAAATCAGCAGAGTAAGCAGCATAAGCAGAGCGGAAACTATGACAGAATAGTAATGGAATAGTAATGGAATAGTAATGAAATTTATGTTGGAATAGGCTGAAATCACAGAAACCTGTCACTTCTTCATAGTTCTCCAACATCGTGACAAACATTAGGCCGCTAGAAGGAAAAGGGCCCCAATGACTGTCGATTTATTTTGAACGGCACGGCATGCACATCTCCGCAACTTGCCATTCCGACACAAATAGAACTTGTGGTGCCGAGCTATGTCAGCTATCTGCAGTGTCTTAGGAGAAAGCGGCAGAGTTTGAAGAGATAAATGAAACTTCAAATTGGCCATTGAGAATTGACGTTCAGGCGACTTCACCATCCGAAAGGCTTGACACTCAAGTCTTCACAAATCTTCACGACATTTTCATGAGACATGGCCAGGACAAACCTGCCTCAGCCACCAAATCATGATCCAAATGGGCCTCATCAAAACACGAGTTTATGCGCACTTCATGCAAGAAGTGCGCATCATTTAAGCTTGGAGAGCAAAATTCAAACTGCAGGTGCAATTGTGGAAAATGGATCAGAAATGGATCAAAAATGAATCAAAAATGGATCAAAAATGGATCAAAATGGTTTTGCTCTTGCAGCTGTCATCAAAAGCGATGCCATGCCTCATCCATCTGTGTGGGGATAGGAGATGGAGCTGGTGGAGCAGGCCTCGAAACATGTCAAAGAATTGCATTGATGATCCCTGCGTCAAGCCCAAGCAGAAAGTCTCAAATTTCAAAGGAAATACAATGGAATACAGTAGGAGCAACTTTGGGATAGCCACCTAGACAGGAAGTTCCCTGAAATCCGCCCGCACCGAAGGTGCTGGGGCGTGATCTTCCGGATGGCACTCGTAAAAGGTTACAGGTTTACCTGGGGGGGGGGGCATTTTTCGGCCAAAACC
>Ga0126342_10011695_pt1 | contig 15665 bp, 12 predicted proteins | sample Cyp1metagenome_FD_92528 | JGI IMG/M metagenome (GOLD analysis project Ga0126342, IMG submission 92528) | Coral microbial communities from Lord Howe Island, Old Settlement Bay, Australia - Cyphastrea 1 metagenome | ecosystem: Host-associated > Invertebrates > Cnidaria > Coral ...
TCGGGGCCCGAAAGTGGAGCTTTTTCGGGGCCCGAAAGTGATATTTTTTTCGGGGCCCGAAAGTGGAGCTTTCTCGGGGCCTGAAAATGGGACTTTTTCGGGGCCCGAAAATGGCGTTTTTTCGGGGCCCCGAAAGTGGAGCTTTTTCGGGGCCCGAAAGTGGAACTTTTTCGGGGCCCGAAAGTGATATTTTTTTCGGGGCCCGAAAGTGGAGCTTTCTCGGGGCCTGAAAATGGGACTTTTTCGGGGCCCGAAAATTGCGTTTTTTCGGGGCCCCGAAAGTGGAGCTTTTTCGGGGCCCGAAAGTGGAGCTTTTTCGGGGCCCGACAGCGACGAAAACGGGATTTTTTTTTGTGTGTTTTGCTGATTTTCTCATGTTCTCCTATCCCTAAGATGTAAGACTTGACTGTTTCATTGGTTTTCCCATTCCTGAGACATATAATACTTGACTGTTTTGCTGGTTTTCCCATCCCTAAGATGTAAGGCTTGCCCTTTTTGCTGGTTTTCCCATCCCTAAGATGCAGTTTTAATCTAATTAGACATAAACGCATAAAGACATAACAAACATAACATGAAATACGCGAAATACGTGAAATAGATATCATATGTCGATATGTGTCATATGTTACCAGTTCCCCCCAATCAACCATCACTTCTTTTTTTTCGTTTTTTATCCATTCAAAACCAGAAATTCCTGGCTCCGAAGGAATCCTGGTGCCTTCAATCGCCTCAATGCCTCAGCCAGCTCTGAGATCTTGCATGGCATCTGGGCGTTCGGCGTTCCGCAGCTATTCAGGTATTCAGCAGTTGCAACCAGTCCAAGCCAGAAGCCTGGGCTTGGTAAGAGTTGAACAAGGTTGACCGAAAAGGGAAAACAATTCATCATGATGAGGATGACGATAATAATTCGAATAATTCGAATAATTAAAATCGTCAATATCGGAATGATGGTTGGGATCACGATAACCGACGATAACAATGGTGGTGATCACTATGACGATGATAAAACGGATAAAAAAAAACAATGATGATGCAAATCATCGCAAATCATGATGGTGATGATGATGATGATGATGATGGGTTGCAGCTTCACAATCGGAATTCAATGACATTGAATCAATGACTGACAATGACAAAACTTTTCATTCACGGAGGACCCATTCTGCCTTTTTTACCGTTATGTTTTCACGGCCAAGCAAGTCCAAGAGTGCATGCTGCGCAAACAGGGCAAAGCCATTATGCGCATTATGATCGTTATGATAAGTTTTACCAAAACGACCAAAAAAACTCTTATTGATTCATGAAGCCCTTAGGGCTTTGCAAAGATTGTTAATTGAGGACTTTGCAACAAAACGCAAAATTCGATCGCACTGGGGACAAAGTCATGGGGAGCATCCTTTGGCCTGTGGAAACAAGAGAAGATGCGTACTTCATGATGTCATTATATGTCATTATCGAATATATGCCATGCCATAATATCGATAATATGATCATAATATCGATAATATGCCATTTGTGCATACAACGCATACAATGCCATATGTTTCTGCCCAGCAGCCCAACGGTAATGGTGGCATTGACGTTGGTGAGCCATTCCAGCAAACTCCTGGATGTCCACCAACGCACCAAATCATCGTGCTTAGTGGTGCTTAGTATCCTCAGCTGCTGGAGCCAATCCGATACAGCTGGGAGCCTCTTGGGAGCCTGCATTGTCCGATGCAACCGGGACACTTTCGTCAGATTCACAGCTCCCTATACATCCCTATAAGTATACGAAGTATAGCTCCCCATTTTTTTGATTGGCTCTTACAGCCAGGCTCTTACAGCTTTTTTTTTGGCTCTTACAGCCAGGCTCTTACAGCCCTTTTCTCTGGCTCTTACAGCCAGGCTCTTACAGCCTTTTTTTGGCTCTTACAGCCAGGCTCTTACAGCCCTTTTTTTTGGCTCTTACAGCCAGGCTCTTACAGCCTTTTTTCGCTTTTTTTGGCTCTTACAGCCAGGCTCTTACAGCCGTTTTTTTTTGGCTCTTACAGCCAGCCTCTTACAGGCTTTTGCATCGCTGTTCCTGCAGTTCCTGACATCCACCCTGTGAGGCTTCGAAACGCTTCGAAACCTCCCCTAAAGCTTGACTATCTATCTTAGATTTTAGACTATTTCCCCACCTGCCAGGTGAGGGTTGTTAGATTTTATCGGATTTTGTCAGAGCTGTTCTCGGCTAGCTTCTCCTCCTCCTCGTCCTCCTCCTCCCTGCCCAGCTCAGTGTGCACTGCTGGACCTCATGGCCAGATAGAATGCCAGAAGAGATGCCACATAGAATGTCAGATAGAACGCCGGAAGATATGCCAGATAAAATGACATGAGATATGCCAGATAGAATGCCAGAACGCCAGAAGATATGCCAGATAGAATGTTACAGAATCGACGGAATGTTAGAAGATATGCCAAATAGAATGCCAGAAGGTATGCCAGATAGAATGCCAGATAGAATGTCAGATAGAATGCCACACAATGCCAGAAGATATGCCAGATAGAATGCCAGAAGGTATGCTAGGTAGAATGTCAGATAGAATGCCAGAAGGTATGCCAGAGAAAGCGAGAGAAAGTGCCAGAAGATATGCCAGGAGATATGCCAGATGGAATGCCAGAAAATATGCCAGATAGCATAGAATGCCAGAAGATTTGCCAGCAACAAAACATATAAATGTCATGGTGGGGAAAACTAGAAGTAAAGTAATTTAGTACATAATATCGATAATATCCTGTTGATATTTTGTAATCTGAATCCGGCATTTTACCATCAGTGCCCTGGGGTCCAGGCTTTCCGATCCACTTTGCCAGTGGCCGTGCGTGGCCAGTCCACTCTGCAGATGCTTGATCCGCTAGGCACAGCGCCGGATGCAGCGAGTGATTTCTCGTGCTTTCTGTAAAAAAAATTGTGTCTTCCCAGCATGTATTTTCCACCCAGCCCCGTGGAAATTGCCCATTTATAGTTCATTTTCCATGATTTACCGATAAAACTTGAATGGTGTTAAAACAAACTTTTGGGGATCATAGACACATAGAAGTAAGGTAAGCCAAAGAAATGTATAGACAGGACATAGACGCATAGAAGTAAGGTAAGCCAAAGAAACGCATAGATCATAGACGCACTATTGCGATTATTGAGATATTCATAGACAGAATGCAAAAAATGTATTTTATACATTTTGGACCCCCCCCTTGATATACATTTCTAAGGGGGTGGTTCGTCCAGGAGGAGGATAAGGAGGAGGATTTGGAACCATTGGAACCTGGGTCAATCTGGATGCAATTGTAATGTAATATATATATACACACGCACACACATTCATTGTCATCATGCACAACGATGTGCCTCTGAAGTCGCTGCGGCACTGTTTTCCTTGGCAATTTGTTATATATGTATATAATCATATATATATATATAGATATTTATACACATAAAAACAGCCTGACATGAAAAGAATCCAGCCTGTGATGCCGATTTCGGTGTTGGCCGTCGTGTCCACATTGTATCAGGTAGCTGAGCCTGACAATAGATGAACGTTTGTGTATATATATATATACAAACAATACATAAATACATATAAAACATTTATATGTATATATATATATATGTATATCTGTACCTATCACATGTATAAATATACATGTATATATATATATACCCATCCAACAATTAAAAGACACGCGCCTTCCTCACAGGTGTTCGTGATCTTGGCCTCTGATCCTGACAGTGACAGGTGTCAACAGTTAAAAAAAAAAATATATATATATACACACGAGTAGATGACATTCTTTGAAATGAAAGAAGCCAGCCCGTTTTCCATGGCTTGACTGTATTGGGCGAGCCTGTCAATTGGATCTATGAGCATCTAGAGAACATCAATTATATATCAATAAACAGCAAAAGCCACGAGATCACACAAACAAGCCTTAGGTAGTACCGTTGCCGCCTGCCCCTGGTCGGTTGCAAGCAGGTTGCTTCTGTCTCATTCATGATAAAAATGACAACAGCTATATATATATATATAAATACTTACACAAAATGACAAGTTTGATTAAAACATGCAGTTGGTTATGCTTGCCTGACCCCACTTGGGCGGTGGAACATGCTCGGCAATGATGCCGGCATGGCGAAAATGTCTCGATATATATATATATATAACCCATCGGTGTTCAATCGTTGCAAATTGAAAATAACCCATATATATATATAGTGATTTTGAATGGACATTATATATATATATACACATGTATATACATATTCGGAATTCATGAATGCAATATATATATATACACTGTACTATAGATATATTTACCCATATATATATATATTCCATTCATCTAACTGTACATGCATAAATAAATACAAATAAATATATATATATATACAAATGTATACGTAGATATGTATATCTATGTATATGGTCCCTTGTGACAAAACCACTAGAGTCCCACACATAGAATCTACACATGCAGTGATTGACACAGGCAGTGCGGCGGGAGCCAGGAAGAGCGGCACAGCCAAACCACAACATATATATGTCAAATTGGCGCATCGCTCAATTTACGCTTGTATATTTTTTGTTTTTCCTCCCATCATCATATCTAGGTATAAATCTATATATATATAGAGATTGGCACTCGCCAGGTGGTATGAATGAATTGCAAAACAAACTGAGGCTCCCGCAATTGGAATATTCTATCTGTCTATATCTGTCTTAAGTTAAGCAAATTTATTTTTTATTTTTGGGTTGAGTACTAAATCTATTTTTTTAACTTTTTTTTTTGGTGTGATTTAGTGTATTCACCTGGTAGCAAGTTTTTGGATGATTTTTACCGGTATCTTTTGAATATTCTATCTGTGAAAGCATTCTATCTGCTAGAAATGCATTTAGTACTTAAAAAAACAAATGTTTTTGAGTACTAAAATATTCTATCTGGTAGAAATGATGTATAATGGTTAATATAGTTGTTATATAATGGTTAATAATTGTTAATGATGGTGAATACCTGGTTAATGGGTATATTACCAACAATATAGTAGTGGTTGATAGTGGTTCATCATGATTCTTTTCGTGGTTAAAAAAGTTTAATGATGTGGGGAACCCCAATACCATAAACCTACCATTTATCCATGTATCCATTGGGGGGGTAGTTTATACCACCTATTTTTTTTTTAACACACAACTTATTTGGGGGATGGTTTATGATTGGGTTACCCTCCGGATCCCATTTCTGGATGATGTTCCCACTACAACCATCATTTTTCGGGGATTTTCCATTGCCACCTTTGATTACCAGAGGGTATACGCCCTTGAAAAAACAGCTGGGGTCACCACCCCCCGCCAAAAAAAACAACTCCTGAAGTGAACCCAAGGGCCCCAAGAAAAACCATCAACAGTGCGGGCTGTAGCCATGCCACATGTCTTGATGTGTGGCAAAAAACCCTAGCAACGTATCTTGGCTGGAATTCAAGCAGAATCATTATCCCAGGGATGTATCTCACCTGCTATATCTGGCTAATAACTCCAGGAACAATGGTGTAATCAGTGTAATCCACGCAACATGAATGGGACAACCCGTAGTTGCATCATATAAGTATATAGCAAGCCCAAAAAGGATAAGAACAGTAAAATCCTACTGACAAAAATGGTAAATGACATGTTTTTTCATCTTTGGGGGGTCACTATAGAATACTATATAATCATACATAGAGTTGTACAGCAGTTTAATGATACAATAAATTGTAATATAATTGCTATTATATACATATACATATACATACAGCTACATTTACACATTATATATATAATATTATAATTCTAATTATGACTATAATTATAATTATAGTTATAATTATGTAAACATATCTATACATACAGATGCAGTTACAAATATTTACACATATATTACGTATATGTTGAATCATGCTACTAACCACTCAGCTAGCTGGGAACGAACCCAGCTCGCTCCAAAGATCCAACCGATTCTCCACGCGGCCTGTGGCTTATCTTCCACCGTGAAGAAGCAGGTCCTGTCTCTGCGCGTCGCTGATCGGGGTTGTTCAAGGTGGTGTCCCCCAAAATTTTGTGTTTGTTGGTTTATAAAAGTGAATAAACTATAAAAGTGTATAAACCATAGGCCGCCTACATAAACCTTATGGTAAGTACCTCCAATTTAGGAACCTGAAATGGCCAGTATATAAACCATAGGAATAGTATAGCTGGTTGGTGGTTTCAACCTACCCCTCTGAAAAATATGATGGAGTTTGCCAGTCGGGATGATGACATTCCCAACTGAATGGGAAAAAAATGTTCCAAACCACCAACCAAATAGATATATCATGATATATCTACCACAAACCATAGTGAAATTGGAGTTACTTGCACGCACCAACTTAGCGATTTAGCGCACTTCTAGCATCAAAATCGCATCAAGGATTGTAATCTACAATTTCTGGGAATGTTGATGGGTTTCCATTGCCATGTTTGATTGGGACTGGTCAGGAATTTTCATGTGGGCATAATTATCATTAATTATCTGGGTAAATGATCATATTTCACCAATCTGAATCTTGCGGCCATTTGGGGATGATCTGCGTCCTGGGTCGACGCGTCTCTCGCGTCTCGGCAGGCATAGCCAGGCCGCGCTCTTCCACATGCGTCTGGTGACCAGGCGGAAAAGCCATGGGTTTTCCTTAGGAATTTGGTAGTACAAATGATAGATTCTCATGGATTTTCCACATCTATGTTAACTATGTTAATTTCCCCTGCCGCCTGGGGTAGCCTCCAATAAACTATATAACACTTTGCTATGGAAAATCAGATCAAATCTTCTTGAGTACCCGGCCTGGTCAACGTTAACTAACATAACGAACTCGAAAGATTCACCATTTTTAATGGCTATTTAATAATGGGAAAACTCGCTATTTCTATGGCCATTTTCAATAGCTATGTAAAATTACCAGAGGGTATTTGGGATTCTATGGATTTCTATGGTTTTGTTAAGGGATTCTATGGTGAATGGGATTGACCGGGATTAACCACCACCAAGAATTACGAGTTGTTTGAGGCTCATTAAATGTTATTGACCAGCGTTGGGGCCGGTTGGATCTTCATGGTTTTGCATCGATTTATCCACCTCTCTTGAAAAAATGAGAGCAAGAATATAATGATGAGCTTAGCTACAAATGTACTACAATTAATGGGTGGAACCATCACTAGTTTTCATATCACATCAATGGCATAAATCTAGCCATACATGGCACATTCACACACAGATATGTATATATATATATGTCAAAACTGAAGACTGGCAGGTACCGATGGATGATTTTTACATATACATTTAATGAAATATAACTAAATATACACACATGTACCCTCTGGGTATTTAACATAGCCATGGAAAAGCACCATTTATAATAGGTAAATCCACTATAAATGGGCCATTTTCAATGGCTATGTTAAATAACCAGAGGGTATGCCATGCGGTAATCAAACATGGCAGTCTGGACATTTCCAGGCCTTCAGGAGTTGCAAGACCATCTTCGCCGTGTTGGCGTCGTAGTGGTGCAAGGGTCGTTGCAGCACCAAGACTTCCTGGTATTGAGAAAGAAATGCTTAGTAAATGCTTGATGATCCTTTAGAAAGGGTGAGTTATGGTGACTTTGATCCCATAGAACCGGCAAAACAAGGGAAAACTAGTGGAGTTAGTGGCAATGGTAATGGCAAAGTGCTGGAAAAATTGGTGGCTGGTGGATGTTATTTGATTCTCTGAGATCTAGAAAATCTGTTCAGAAACTGAGTGGCAGAATGGGGCTCCATTCAGTTTGCCGGGATCTAACGGGCATCGAAGCACAGTCTGCAACTTCCAGGCATCCCATGTTTTTCAAGCCAGCTGAGGCAGAACATTGTCCACTAAGTAGCCCTAATATGGGGACATGATGGATTCCAAATTCACACGACCAAAAAAGACAAGGGGAGACTCCAAGGATCTCCAACGCCCAGTAGACAGTGTAAACATGTGTAGACCATCCACCAAGTGTCTTAGATTTGTCTTCATGGTAACCCAAAATAACAACACATCTTTTTGGGTTGAATTTTTAGGGACCCGAAAAAGTGATGGGACCCCTATTCCAATACTACACCCATAAGAAACCCATATTCCATATGGCTATTCCATATGGGTAGCTTATGGGGGTTCCCATGGCTTCTCATCGGCCGGTGATGACAAGTGGCAGGATTCATGAGCAAGGCCCGGGCCAGGTGTAACTTCACCTTCCTGGTAGGTTGGGCTTCTGGGCCCCGCTGCCAATGGGGATTCCATGGGATCTCATGGCCCCTTTTGCCCTTTTGAAAAAAAACTTGATCACCGCCCCGGATTCAGCTTCCCTGGTCATGATTACTTGCACATATATACATGTATATATAATTATATATAGATAAAATGAAACTCCGCCTGTGCGTATACATACATACATTACATTACATTACATTACATTACATTACATTACATTACATTACATTACATTACATACATTACATTACATTACATTACATTTCATTTCATTTCATTACATTACATTACATTACATTTCATTACATTACATTACATACACACATACATACATACATACCATACATTACATACCATACCATACCATAACATAACATAGCATAACACAACACAACACAACACAACACTACACTACACTACATTACATTACATTACATTACAATACATACATACATACATACATACACACACACATATATATATATACATACATACGTGTGTGTATATGTATGCTAATATATGTGTGTGTACGCATAAAACAAGTGTATATAATATATATATATATATGTATGCATCTTATGTAAGGTTTATCTCCTCTTTTAACTACCGGTATCTGCCCTTTACATTGCTGACAGCACCGTCTCACCACCCATCATCTTTGTGGCTAACCTCAGGATCCATGAAAACCTACCATGCAGCAAGTTGGGTGTTTCAAAAAAGTGGCTTACCCTCCAGCAATCAAACGTGCCAATGGAAAAGCCCTATAAGTGAAGGTTTCTAGCTGGGAAATCAGATGTAAATGGTGGGTTTTCCATCGCTATGTTTGATTTCCCGAGGGTACTCCTCATCACCATTGCGTTTGCCAGTAACGCGACCACTAACTTGGAGAATGACTTAGGCCCAGCACTTTAAGAAACACCCATCACAGCATATCCTCTCGTACCGCACCATGTATAGTAATTGATAATCATTGTTATCCCATTATTGTACCATGCCCCTTTGGGAATTTGATATAGCTATTGAGCATAGCTAACCGCTCAATTGAACACTGTGAAAAGAGGCAAATCATCAAACCAAATAATGTGCCATCTATACCATAGCAAACTGTAACAAATAATCATTTCAGGCAATTCCCATGAATGTCTCCCTTTTTGCTGTTTAAATCTGTATTCATCACCATAAAATACCAATGATCCCAGTATTGTACCATCATCCCTAGGTTATAGATTCCCGACCATTACATCGCCATTTTTCGTTGCTGAAGTCGCCATGTTTGTTGCGCAATTAGTCACCATTTTCGCTGGTTAATGATCTCTCCGAAGCTTCACCTTTTGAGCCGTCCATTGTGTCCCAGGCGCTCGGTGTAGGTCAAGTTTTCCAACCACGAATTCTCGGCTGCCTCGGCATCCTCCTTCGCACCTTATCTCAACGAACCACGGTCTTCTTATATATATATGTATATATATATATACATATAGAGGTAATTTTTTGTACCCCAATAATTAATTACATGGTTAACACTAAAATACACTATATATACATCTACTAAACCACGGTCTTGTTATATAATCTCATCCCCCTTATGATGCTAAACACCCCCATTTCATCCCATTTCTATGGTCTCAAAAAGAATGAAACAGTTGAAACATTTCCACTGCAACGAGATTACCTGTAGATGTTTGATTTCCACGTGGAGTATCAACTTTTTTGGGCCCCTACGAAACCATTGTTTCTGAGGTGTGTTTAATGAAGAGGGGATGGAAATCCTACGGAAATAATGGGCAATGGCAGTTCTATCTTTCTGGGTTCCTAGTGAGATTGTGTTGTGCCCATTTTGGACAAATCACGGCCAGGACATGGTATAGTCTATCATCTACCTATTCGTACTTGAATCGAGGGAATCCCTAATCAACCAACACGTGGGGAAAACACATCTATGCTAACTACAATTGTTTTAACCCTGATTTCCCATCCCAAACCATAGATACCAGAGGACATTCTTATGGGTAAAAAAAAACAGGTTTACCCAAAAAAAATCCAAAACGTGGCAGCTTGATCCAGGTCAGCGGTGGATTGAACTAGACAGTCCTTTTTTGCCCCAGGTGCTGGAACACATGACCTGGGTCAGTTTCCTTGAAGGACTGAAAAAAAGCAACACTTTTCTGTTCTGAATTTTCTCCTCATAGTTCAGTACATCATTCAGTAAAGATAGAAGGAACTGGAACTCACCCTCCATGGTTTTTCCAGCTCCCAGCTCCATCCAGGCACTGGCCGTATCAGCATAGAGCTGGGTTTCCACCAGTTTCAACGTGGCTTTCATCTGCATCGTCTCCAGGATCCGACGCACCTGCGGAGAGGCTAGACTGCCGTGTCCTGGTGGGGTTGGATGAAAATGGGGCCATGGCATACCCGACTTTTGGGCAAGTTTGTCTATCGGGAAAGTGATGATTGATGAAATGATGATCATGGGATGTTGAATGATCTTGATGGATTTCAAAACTCTTTTAAAGCCTCCAAAAAAAGATCGAAACATCGATTCTCTCCAAGATTCTCCCAGAAATGTTCAACCCCAGCCCCAACCGCCCTTTTAAAGGTCCCTGTAGCCGTTGCGGCACCCGGGCAGGGTCCAGCGCTTGCTCACCGAAGGTCAGGTTCCGCCAAGCCGATGTCTCAAGGACAATGGCCTCCTGTGTCACGTGCAGCACTCGAAGGTGCGAGGGGATGAAGATGAAGCCCTGCTGTGGAAAGACCACCTGAGATGGAGCTGACAATTCATGGTGAATGATTGATACATATTGATACCACTGCTACGGAGAATTCTTGAATTCTTGCTGTGGTTCTACTGATATATCCCCCAATGATTGAGAAAAATGATACCAGTTCAACCAAATAGTGGCGAAACAAATTGTGGAAATCTCAGAATCTGGTTGCTTACAAGTGCTTGACCATCCAAATATACAGTATATTACAGTATAGTATACTACCACAAGGGAAAAAACCATCAGAAAGCAACCAACCATCAACTTCAAAGGATCATCGTTTTCCCCACTAGCCTCCTCTAAACTAACGTAACTAACATAGATGCGGACCAAAAAAAGTACAGTAAATACTTTGGTAAATCATCATAAATCATCTTCCAAATGGGCCATTTTTACCACATCTATGTTGGTTTACCCCAGGGTACTGTCATGTCGGGCTCCCCCCACAACCTCTCACAGACCTGAACCAAGCACCGTCAAGCCACGTGCCCCAGCAGCCGCAACAAAGTGGCTTTCCCAGAGCCGTGGGGGCCGTTCACAGCCACCAGTTTTCCTGCACTTGGTCTTACCCTCTGGTAATTTAACATAGCGAACTGGAAAATCACGATGCTATTAATGGGAAAACTCACTATTTCAATGACCATTTTCAATAGCTATGTTAGTTTACCAGAGGCTATTTTCTTTTTCATTTCTTCGGTTTTAAGCTTTAGGGATATCATGGGATAATCATGGGATAATCATGGGATAATATCATGATGTTTCAAGCATTGGGGACCCCACAGATCCAGCACAAAGAGGTCTTGCTTCCGAAAGACTGCGGCGCTTCTGCTGGACACTTCCGTGCCACTCGAAACGGCATAAGGAATGTGATCCAAGCTAAAGATATTCCATTGATATCCCGTTGTATCATATATTATCATATATCAAAGCAGTATTTTGGATGGTTCATCCCAATTTTATTACTTAATCACCATTTAGTTCGATGTCCTCATTCAAACCTCCATGGCTAGTTCGGACATTTCTATGCATTTCCCAGCCATACTTGGAGGTTTCCTAAAATATGGCTACCCCAAATCATGGGGTTTTGATGGGGTTTTCCCTGGTTTTCCGCCTTAGAGAACCAGTCACTTGGATGATTTTGGAGTACCCCCATGACTTAGGAAAGCCCCAGTAATCAGTTGACACCCAGAAACAAACCGAACCACAGGAAACGCTCCTTGTGGCACTTGCAGCGTCACATCTTTGAAGATGCAGGCGCCATGTCGGGTGTAGCTCAGACTCTCCATCCTTTAGGCCGACAGGCCAGGGGGGATACGAAATGAGAAGGATATGGTTCCATTGATGGGGGTAGCCCAAAAGCTGGATGGGTTACAATGGAACATCCGAACATTAAATTCGGATGATTTGGGGGTACCTCTCTTTAGGAAACCTCCATATTACACATATATCATGTCTAGGTATAGGAACCCTGAGATAGAAACTGGGGAGACCATGGGAGACCTGGAAATATTCCCGGAAACACTTTGTGAGTCGGAAAGTGCCAAACAGAATTCAAACAATACTAATCAAATAAAGTAAAAATAAGCACATTATATAATTGCTGAAAGTTTAGGGGCAGGTTCGTTACCCATCACCAGGCTAAACACCTTTCCACTCATACACCGCCATGTCAACAGCAGGGTCTTGTGAAACCCACTCTGGCTAGCTAGCTCCTTCCGTTCTTCCATCCCAAATTTCCCTGGAGTAAGCAACTAACCTGGAGATATGATGGATACAAACGGTTTCTGAGAACATACGGGAATGAAGGCCAACAAATGATCTAGGTCAACGAACATGTCTCCCTAAACACAAATGATCTAGCTCTTCTACAAGGATTGTGGGGCTTGGGTCAGCTACAACCAACATCAACAAGTTGAGCATCTGAAAGCTGAAACACAACAAGCACTGTCCTGATGGGGATGAGATCTGTTTTGTACATCACATCTGCCAAAGACGTTTCCGACTGCAGTGCTTCGTCACGCGCTCGCTTCCTGGTCGCGCGAATCGAGGTGAAAGAGTGATCAACTCGGATGAATCAGGTGAAAGAGTGAGACTGCTATGATCAATTCCCATTTCAAATGAGTAGTCATGGGATATCATGAGCTTCAGGGTCACCATTTATGATAAAATGTATCATGAGCTTCAGAGTCACCATTGTTCCAAGCCAAGAACTGACTTTCCTGACACGACAAGCTCAACGTTTGCTAACTCAAAGGCCATACAGTGGCCATGATGTGGCCATGCATGCCCAAATCACTCGCGCAAGAAGCGAAGGGCACTTATAATATTTCATCTTGTTAATGAAAAGATGTCCCATAATGGACTATTACATATGATAAAATAACTTTTTGATATATATATATATAATTACATGTGAATAATACATAATAATACATACATTGTTGGTACATGTTGGTACTATACCTATATTTACCTATGTACTATATTACTATATCTATGATTCCCATAGTGCAGCCCCAAAACATGATCATAACCACGACCTGGTAGTTCCAGGCCCCTTGGATGGGAAACATCATGGAACTACCTTCCTGGAAATACTGTTCGGCATCTTTTTGGCTGTTATGATACTCACATGGGGATGGGTCAAAACCCTGGTACCTAGTGAACCCCAAAATAGCTGGTAAATGGATGTTCATCCCACTAAAAATGTATCTATAGGTATTGACCCATACCCACATGTTCATCCATATTCGGGTTTTCCTATTTCTTGCATCTGTCTCCTTTTGCTTGTAAATTGCCATGTGCTCCCGCATCATTCTTACTTCATTTCACGGGCTTCAAGAATTGGACGATGGCAATCAAATCGAGGTCTTCTTTCTGGTCAAGGTGATGAATGGTTGGTGGTTTCAACCCCTCTGAAAAATATTAGCCGGTTGGGATGATTATTCCCAATATATGGAAAAATAAACATGTTCCAAACCACCAACCAGAAAATCTGCCACTTCCCCTCAAACATTTCCGCGCCAGGCATCGTGTTCTCTCTGCGCTGCCGATTCACGGCTTTCCAGGCTAAGAGGTCGGTTTCTTTGTTGAAAAAGACCGTCAAGTCCTGAGTCCCAGCGGTTGCGGTTATATTTCATGGGTATAACTCGGTAAACAATGGTTGTATAACCCACTTATTAGATCTTATTAGTAAACTTATAGAGTGGAATTGCACCGCCAAAAGCCCACCAAGCAGTGAGATTTTAAGATGCACAACCGTGTTTTTTTCGCGATGATGCGAAATTCAAGAGGGTGATTTTACCACCAAAACATGGCGACGCAGGCAATCACGGGAGTGCAAAGCATAGTAAGCATAGTAGCCATCGCTCTGGGTTGGACAGATCTGGACAGTACCGCTGTCCGAAGTGTCTACAACAAGTTCAGGAGGTACTTTAAGCCAATTGCAAGCATTTGCAAGCTACATATTATATGGGCAAATTATAGTAATCCACTCACCTGAAACTTGCGGCCATTTTATTATAGTAATTCACTAACCTGAAATATTAATCATGATTCCAGGCTTCGGTCGCGAGGTGAGGTCGTTATTATTTGCCCAATTCTCCACAGGAGGTGGCGTGGAATCCGTGGAAGTTCATTTTGTGTAGCTGGGGAGTTGTACCATTCCCAACATCATCTATGGGAGACGAATTTGTATCTGTTTTAACATGTTTCAAAATTGTTTTTATCTATTTACTATTTTAATCTTGCTCAGCTCGGCTTTCAGACTATCCCATAAAGATAGCAACCAATTGAGAATCATTAAATCATATTAAAACCTCATTCCAGGATATTCCGTTAAAAAGAAGCAAAAATTACACCACCAGCCACACATGTTTTTTCACTTGTTCAGCTCACCCAAGGCTCTCGCAAAGAGCGAAACTCCTCGATCAACGCCAGAATGATGTGGTACGCCTCCTTAGCAACGGAGTGACACCGGTGTCAACCTCCAGCATTGAAAAACCATGAAAAGCATCACGACTCAGGTCATGCTGGCATGGCATCTCGAACACAAAGCACATGGATTCGAAATGATTCGAATGTCTCAGGGTGGCATTGAGCTTGGCACTTCAAACACATTCAGCTTTGTGGAGTTCAATACTTCAAACAACACAATATGTGGCCTCTGGTAATTTGTTACATAGCTATTGAACATGGCCCATTTAGAAATAGTTGATTTACCCTTAAAACATGGTGATTTTCCAGCGTTTTTTGTATATGTTTATCAGAGGGTAATTCTTTGAGAGATTTGCCCACGAGGCGGGGGCTTAACTGGCCACATGATCCAAGCTAGATCTGCAGCCCGATCCGTTTCACGTATCATTTCATAATTTGTCTATAATTGCCTATATATGTGTAAATAAATACATATATATATATATATAAATATATATATATAAATATATAATTAAGATATATATATATATGTGTGTGTGTGTGGAACATCTGAAAAGATGTAAAACTTCCTATAGCTTTGACTTGGTTCAGTTTTACTTCGTACTTGCAGGGGAGATGTAAAACTTCCTATTGCTTTGACTTGGTTCA